>ERZ826396.1235-NODE-1235-length-29988-cov-4.321217_pt1 | contig 29988 bp, 48 predicted proteins | sample MGYA00519926_ERZ826396 | MGnify/ENA primary metagenome ERZ826396 (study PRJEB31778, sample SAMEA3449230) | human gut metagenome | biome: human gut; feature: human-associated habitat; material: faeces | place: United Kingdom | collected 2010/2012 ... | reverse complement strand
GATGGTATTCTTACTAAAGCTTGGGACTATATGGACTTTATAGATAAAAATACAGCTTGGGGTAAGAAACGATCTGTTAACAGTACTATGCGTAAACGAGCTGGATTCTGGACTAAAGATGAATTTGGTAATGAAGTAGAAATGGGTTATAAATCAGAGATTATTGGTGTTACTTTGAAGGACAACCCTGATGTAGTACGTGGTAAACGTGCCAAATTAATTCTATTTGAAGAAGGAGGTTCATTCTCAGAATTAGGTGCTGCGTGGCAAATTGCTAGACCATCTGTAGAACAAGATGGTGTAGCGTTTGGTACTATGATTGTATGGGGAACTGGTGGTGACGAAGGCTCTGCATTTGAAACTATGAAAGATATGTTCTATAATCCAGATGGATACAATTGTTTAGGATTTGAGAACATATGGGATAGTACACCTACAGATAAATTGTGTGGATTCTTTGTTCCATAGTATACTAATCTAGATACGAGAGATGACGATGGTAATAGAATATATATGGATGACGATGGTAATACCATTACTAAACCTTCCCTTGAATTTATATTAGATGAACGTAGAAAGGTAATAAGTACAGCTACTAATACTACAGCTATAGACCGTTACGTTGCAGAGCGTCCTATTACTCCACAAGAAGCAATGCTAGAATTTAACGGTAATATATTTCCTAAGAAAGAATTACAGGAGCAATTAGGACTTATTCGTACTAATACTTAGTTATAGAATCATAAACAAGTAGGTGATTTAATATTTGATGAGTCTGGTAGTATCAAATGGATACCTAAGAAACATGGTGATGTTACCAAGTACCCACTTGGTAAAGATGATGATCCTACTGGTTCAATAGTTATATGGGAACATCCAGCTAAAGATGCAACAGCTGGATTATATATAATAGGTGTAGACCCTTATGATCATGACTAGTCTGGTACTAATTCATTAGGATCATCTATAGTATATAAGAGATTTTAGAACTTTGAAGAGTATTACGATATTATAGTAGCTGAATACACTGGTAGACCTGCAACAGCTGAAGAGTATTATGAGAATTTACGTAAGTTAGCATTATACTACAATGCACGTATAATGTATGAAAATGAACGCAAAGGTCTATTCCCTTACTTTACTGCTAAACATTGCGATTACTTATTAGCTGATCAGCCTGATATTATTAACGATATAGTTAGTAATTCTAAAGTACAAAGAAGAAAAGGTTGTCATATGAATAAGTAGATAAAGCAATGGGGTGAAGGTATGATCAAAGAATGGTTAAATGAAGAGTATGCTCCAGGTAAGAAAAACCTAACTAGGATACTATCAGAGCCGCTATTAGAAGAGCTAATAAGCTATAACGATACAGGTAACTTTGACCGAGTGATGGCGTTGATGTAGGTTATGATATATAGAGAACAACTATATAATGTAGTTGTTAAAAAGAAAGAAAAAGAAAATAAATAGAAGATGCTCTTTGATGGACCAATTTTTGCGCAGAGTTGGTTCAATGACGATACTCCAAGAGTATTTTCAAACGACGATAATGTATATACATTTTAATTATGAAGAATACTAAAAGTTTCCCTGCACAGAAACTACCAATGTCAAAGAAGACACAAGCCTGGAAAGAAGCCTGCGTAGACTATGTAGTAGGCGCTGGAGATTCAGGATTTGGTGGTAATGGTAGATCTAGATCTGACGAGATGTAGACTTACTATGATTTATACAATAGTATATATAATGAAAAGGATCTTAAATATGTAACCAATCCATTTAAACAAGATGATGGATTTCCTGCTATGGCATAGGATTATAATATCATCAAACCATATGTAGATCAGTTACTTGGTGAAGAAACTAAGAGACCTTTTAATTTTCATCCACAACGCACAAGTGATATAGCTGCTAGTGAACTATAGGAAAAAGCCAAAGAAATGCTAACGGATTATATTCAGGCTACTATAGCTAGTAAGTTAAGTCCAGAACAAGCAGCCAGATATGAACAAGCATTAGCTACAGGAGAAATCTAGACTCCAGAAGCTATAGCTAAGTATCTATAGAAAGATTATAAAGATATAGCAGAAACTGAAGCTTATCACGCATTACAATTCCTAAAGAGGAAGTTGAATCTTACCCATGAATTCTATAAAGGTTGGAAAGATGCTTTAATAGGTGGAGAAGAAATATACTACATAGGTGTAATCAATGGAGATCCTTATGTAGAAAGAGTAAACCCTATGTATTTTGATTATGAACATTCTTTAGACTTAGAATTCATAGATGATGCAGCTTGGTGTCGTAGAAAGATGATCATGTCTGCTACTGAAATATACGACAGATTCTATGATAAAATGTCTGAAAGACAACTAAATGAATTATTAGAACTTATTGATCAAAGACCCGGAGCTGGTAATAATCCAGAAATAAGAAAGACTAGTATGGATTATGAATCTATTAAATTGCATAAGATCAATAGTTTTACAGATAATCCGTTTGATGTAGATCATATAACAGTATATCACTGCTGTTGGAAATCTTTCAAAAAGATAGGATTTGTTACTTTACTAAATCCAGAAACTGGAGAAGCTGAAGAATTTCAAGTAGATGAAGATTACAAAGTAACAGGTACAGAACAATCTGTAGAATGGGATTGGATTATTGAAGTATGGGAAGGATATAGAATTGGTGATGATATGTACATAGGAATTCAACCTATTGAATATCAACATATATCTGCTGATAATCCTAATTCGCAGAAATTGCCTTATACTGGTGTAGTATATAATAATACTAATAGTAAACCTAGATCATTAGTAAGTATGATGAAACCATTACAGTATATGTATATTGTAGTATGGTATAGACTTGAATTAGCATTATCTAGAGATAAAGGTAAAGTAGCAGTAATGGATATTACTTAGATACCTAAATCTATGAACATTGATGTTAATAAGTGGATGCATTACTTAAGTGCACTAGGTGTAGCTTTTATTAATCCATATGATGAAGGGTGGGATATACCGGGACGTGAAGGAGGTAAACCATCTCAATTCAACTAGCTATCTTCTTGGGACTTAACTATGAGTAATGTAATAGCTGAGTATATTCAATTAATGTAGAAGATTGAAGACATGGTAGCTAAGCTTACTGGTATTACTCCACAAAGACAAGGACAGATTGCTGCTAGTGAATTAGTAAGTAATGCTAATACTGCTGTTAATATGTCTTATCATATTACTGAACCTTGGTTCTGGAATCACAATTAGGTAAAAAGAAGAGTATTAACTATGTTGTTGAATACTTCTAAAGCAGCTTGGAAAGATAGTAAGAGATACTTGAATTATATATTAGATGATGCTACCAGAGCGTTTGTACAATTATCTGATAATTTCTTCTATGAAGATATGGATATATTTGTAGATGATAGTACTAAGAATCAACAGTATATAGATCAATTAAAGCAACTGTTACAACCTGCTATGTAGAATGGCGCTAGTCTATTAGATATTGCTGAAATCATTACTTTAGATAATATGAGTATGATTAAGAATAGACTTGAAGAAATTGAACAGAAAAGAATGGAACAAATGCAGCAACAGCAGCAAGCTGAACAACAAGCACAACAGCAAATGGCAGAACAATAGAATCAGCTTAAAGAAGAAGAGCTTATGCTTAAGGAAGCTGAAATGGATCTTGAAAAATATAAAGTAGATCAAGACAATGCTACTAAAATTACCGTTGCACAACTCAATGCTTATCGTGGTGCTGAGAATATGGATCAAGATATGAACGGAATTCCTGATCCAATTGAAATAGGAAAACAAGCTCTAGAACAGTAGAAGATAAATTCTGATATTGCTACTAAACAATTAGAACTTAACAATAAGCGTAGAGAAATAGAGCAGAAGAGAGAAGCTGAAAACAAGAAGATACAGTTAGAACGTGATAGAATGCAACATGAAACAGAACTTCAACGTATGGCAGATAAAGCTGCTCTTGAACGTGAGAAACTAAAAGCAAAAACGGCTTTGAGAAATAAAGTGGTAGGCGAATCTAAATCTAAGTAAGTATGAATTGGTTTAAAGAAACATGGTGGTTAGTAAAACAATTATTTACTACTACTAAGAATAAAGATAAAGTATAGTATAAACATATGGATCATTATCCTTTTAGTGGATACTCTGCCATGAGTTGGTGCGGGTATATTTTAACCAAAAAGAAAGAATCTGATATTAAAACTACTACTTGGAATCACGAAAATATACATTTATAGTAGGCTAAAGATAAAGGTAGTTGGTTAAAGTATTATGCTGATTATGTATGGGAGTGGATTAAAGGTAATCCTATTACTTACCCGGCATCTTCTGCATACTATACGATCCCTTATGAAATGGAAGCATATGCAAACGAATATAAATCTGATTACGAAATTAATACAAATAAGTATAAAATAAAAAATCGTAAAAAGACTTACAAAGAGAATAGGAAAAATTGGTTTAACTATATTAAAAATTTATAATTATGGCATGTGGTGGAAAGAAAAGTGGCAAGAAGTCATCTAAAAGTGGAAAGAAAAGTAAATAACTATGGAACGTGAAGCATTTAGATAGAGAATGCAACAGTATAAGTAGGCTAGGGAAAGTAATCCCTAGCTGAAGTACTGGGATTGGAAAAGTACTGTTTAGAGAGAACCTTTAGACGGTATTTATGAAGATGCTAGATTTATAGACCAAAGTGAGCCTAGATTTGAACTACGTAAAGGTTAGCAGTATTATGCAAGTCCTAATAATTTGAAATTAATGAAAGTTTTAGGTAAAACTGTAAAAGTATTAGGACCAATTGGAGAAGTTGTTCAAAATTTATTTCCTAGTGAAGAAGCAGAAATATTAGAGGATGCTAGATATAAATACGAAAATGCTTTAAAACCTAAAGTATATGCAGATGGTGGAGAAGTAAAAGATAATACATATGTTGCACCTGTGTATAAAGAATAGGTATTCATACCTGCTACTGGAGCTACTAAAGTAAAAAATGATTATCAATATAATTATGGCAGCAAGTCCCCATATAAAGGTGGTGAATTAGAGATAGTTAGTCCTGAATTTGATATACTTACTGGAGCAAAAGCTGCATATGACACAACTGTCGGATTAATAAACAATTTATCTAGAACTAACAGAACTAGACAAATTGTTAATAGTTTTAAGAAAAATTTAAAAACTAGTGACAAATTAGATGTGTTAAAAGATAATCCAGAATTTGGACAAATTGGTACACCTTTTGATTATAGTAATTATATAGATGATATATTCAAAGATAGTTAGCTAAAAGGAATTTATTATCATGGTGGACCAAATGGAATAGAAAAATTTAGAGCTCCAAAAGATCCTGAATTTGTTTTAAACAAAGCAATAAATTCTGGTACAAAAGAACAAGGTATATATTTTACAGGAGATAAAGGACTTGCAAATTATTACAAAAGTTCAAATAAGAACGGTAAGGTATACAAAGTTAAATTAAATTCATAGAATCCTTATTATACTAACGATTGGTTTGCAGTCAGAATTAGATCAGTTCTTGATAAAGATTATGTTTACCCAGGAAGTATAACAGATAGAGTTAGATACGGAACTCTTAAAGACCACGACGCTGTAGTTTGGCACGGCGGATTGGGAGAGAATATTGTATTTGATCCAGATCAAATACATATCTTAGGATCTAAAAAAGACATGCAATTATTTAACGATTATATTAAAAACAAACACTCTTATAAGAATGGTGGTGTTATAGACGAAGATCCACCACAGAATACTAGTGAAAGACCTATTACTAACTTTGACCCTAAAGGAGATCCATATAATCCTACATATGGATATAATCCAGGTGCAGGTTATGTAAGAAGTGTATTTGATTTATACGATGCTCCAGTTATTGGTGACGCTTTAAGTATATACGATGCAACACAGGCTTTAAAGAATAAAGATTGGTTAGGGGCTGGATTAGCAGCATTGACAGTTGTACCATTCATTCCAACGGTTAGTAATTATAAGAAATCATTAAATCAGCAACTAAACAGAATAACGGGAATTACTCCAGATATAAGTAAGTTATAGAAACAATCTGACTGGAATGATTTACGCAATAGAAGTATTGAAAGATTGTATGATCCAGAGATTAGAGCTAGAGCTGCTAAAATTAAATCTGATTATAATGTAGATTTACAAAGTACATATAATAAAATCATAAACTAGTACGAAAATGATTATTTTAGTTTACCAGAAGCTGAAATAGTTTAGTTGTAGGACGCTAAAGCTATGCTGGATTTATAGGAAGAAGCTGCAAGAAGATATAAACAATATGGCATAAAACCAACATAGAAAGATTTTAGAATAAAAGTAGATAATGCCGTTACTCCAAATTAGGAGATAACCAATCACGAGATTAATCATTTTAATTAGTATATACATCAAGATAATCCGTCTTGGAATAAGTCAGAATTAAATAAAATAACAAAGCAATTTGATGGGAAACTTAGAGATAAAAATCCAATAGATCCTTAGAATACTAGTTATTTTATGAATTGGATGGAATAGAATGCTTATGGTATAAATATGTTAGATAGATTGAAAGAATTAAACATAAAACCTACTAAACAAAATATACTTAAATATTTAAAAAGTTTACCAGATACGGATTCTATTAAGAAAGCAGCTTTGTAGTTTAAAAATCTAGACGATTACATAAAATGGTTAAACACTATGCCATTAGCAGATAATGGTAATATTAATGAAATTGAAAATTATAATTTTGCATAAATCTAATTAAATATTTTAATTATGGATAAAAAAATGACATTAGGTGGATTTGAAGCTGTATTAGATAGCTTTATCCCTAATCCAAACGGTGGTTTCAGAGATTCAAATGCTAATGAAGATGTTAACGTTGATGCTGATGAATTTGAATCACTAGACGATGAAGAATTGGAAGATATTAAAAAGAACAATATCGAAGTAAAGAATAAGAAAGAAAAACCAGTAGAAGAACAAGATACTGAGGAAGAAGAAATCGAAGAAGAAGATATTGAAGATAAACCAAAACGTAAGCCTGGTAGACCTCGTAAAGAAGAAACCATTGAGGAAGAAGCAGAAGAGGAAGAAGATATTGAAGATAACAATGAAGAAAATGTTGTTACTAACTTCTTTGACGCTATGGCTGAAAAACTTAATTGGGAATTTGAAGAAGATGAAGATAAACCCAAAAGTGTTGATGAGTTAATTAATTACTTCCAAAATGTCATTGAAGAAAATAGTAAGCCTGAATACTCTAGTGAAGAAGTTGAAGCACTAGATAATTTCGTAAAGCAAGGTGGAGATCTAAAGAAGTATCTGACTATTGATGCTGAGTTAGATTTAGATGATATTGATATTGAAGATGAAGCTAATCAGAAATTAGTAGTAAAACAGTTACTTAAAGAAAAAGGGTTCTCTACTAAGAAGATTGATAAGTTGGTAAGTAGATATGAAGAAGCTGGATTACTTGAAGATGAAGCGCAAGACGCTTTAGAAGATCTGAAAGAGATTAAAGAAGAAAGGAAGAAACAGCTATTAGAGGATCAGAAAAAGGCTTATCAGATATAGTTGCAGAGACAACAGCAATTCTACGATAACGTTGTTAGCGAAATAAAAGGCTTAAAGAATATACGTGGTATTACAGTCCCTGAAAAAGATAAAAAGGTTTTAATGGATTATATACTTAAGCCAGACACAGACGGTAAAACAAAGTACCAAAAGGACTATGCTAAGGGTGGTGTTAAGAATCTCATAGAATCGGCATACTTTACAATGAATGCTGATAAGCTTATTGAGGCTGCTAAGCGTGAAGGAAATAATTCAGCTATTGATAAGTTTAGACGAAGTTTAAAATCTAGTAGTATTACTACTAAATCTAGAAAACAAGCTACGGGTTCTGATGATGATCCAATTTGGTTCTCAGCTGCACGACAACTGCGTATATCATAATAATTAATTATATAAATAAAAAAATTAAATTACTAGTATTTTATGGATAATAATATTCTTAATAACCTCCAATTATACAAAGGTAAATGGTTTTCTGATTTGATCGACACTAATAAGATTAGTCTCGCTTCTCAGCAAAGACCTTATGAGGTATCTACTATCCTGTCATACGTATTTGGTACTAAAGATAATGGTTACAGTACTTCTCTCGATATGTTGACAGGTGGTCTTGGAAATGTAATGACTATTGATCAGCCTTCATTTGAATGGGGTGTTATGATTGACCAAGACAGAGCTGTTACAATTCGTGACGCTAAATGGAATGGTGCTGCAATTAGTGAAAATTCTACTCCAGGTTTGGGTAATACACCTATCACTTTGTGGTTGGAAGATGCATGGTTTGGTCCTGGTGCTACTATCGAATTTGATGATAAGAGTCAAGCACGTATTCAGGATGCTCCATATCAAGATGGCAATCTGTATGTTTATACAGTATTTGTATCTAATGGTAGTCCCGCTTCTTATATTGACCCTGCTGTTTTAGCTTCTGGTTGCCAAGTAAACCGTTTGGCTTCTGCTTATGAAGAATACAGTGAAGAAGCTGATATCCTGAATTACAATACTCACTTCAAGATGCGTAACTATTTGACTACAGTACGTCTGTCTTATGATATCACAGGTTCTGCTTACTCTACAGTTATGGCAGTAGCTTTGAGAGATCCTAAGACTGGTAAAACTTCTTATTTGTGGTCTACATTCCAGGAATGGGTTGCAATGCGTGAGTGGTACAAACGTCTTGAAAGAGCTTTGGTATACAATCAGAACAACGTAAACAAAGATGGTTCTTGTAATCTGAAAGGTAAGAATGGACGACCTAAACGTATTAAAGTAATTTATATTTACTGTATTTAATACAAGTGGGCGTTATAGTAGAAATATTATAATGAATTTCCCTGAAATGCTGGAAACTCCAAATAACGATTATAATTAAGTTTATATAATATGCAAACAATAGCAAATGGACAATCAGCAGGTAAGCAAGTGGTATTTAAAGAATTACCTGTAAACTTAGATGGTTATGAATCTAAGTACAAAATAACAAACGATGGTAGAATTTACTCAGAATATCTTGGTGATTTTCTCAAGCCTTTTTATTCACGTGGTGGATATGTTAGAGTAAAATTAAACTATGGTAACAGATCTAAGAAATTTATGATGCACAGATTAGTGGCTATGGCGTTTATACCTAATCCAGATAATAAGCCAGTAGTGGATCACATAAATAGAAACAGAGCTGACAATAGAGTTGAAAATCTATAGTGGGTTACTACTCAAGAGAATTGTTAGTTAGCTGTGGAGCGCGGATCTAAAGACTCAATGTTATATCGTTTTACAAATACTAAAACAGGTGAAATTTTAGAATTTACAAATAGACATAAAATGTTAAAGCATTTTGGTAAATTCTGTTTAAGATATTTAAGGCAAATTGCTACGGGAGTTAGGACTCCAATGAGTGGTATGTTTGCTGACTACGAAATTGAAAGAATACCCTTGAAACCTCAACGACTATCGCCGTCGGGCGAGTACACTCAAGTGAGTGGAAGTGGGGAAGATCTGAATACTGTGAGAGCAGCAAAAGATCGTGATATAGTCTGATCTATATGGAAACATATAGCAGAGGAGAATTAGCACAACTCCTCGGATAGAGCCTAACGAACTCTATTGAACATAATGGCATTTATTGGTGCTGGTTTGTTGGAACAGATTGCTCCGTCTAACAGACGTTATTATACTCGTTTGACAGCTGAACTGTTGGAAGACTTCTTGTTTGACCTGTCTTACAATGTATTGGGTACTAATGAACGTAAGTTCGTTGCCTTGACTGGTGAAATGGGTATGCGTGAATTTGACCGTGTACTTAAAGAAAAGATGGCTAACATGAACTTGATTGACACAGTATTCGTAACTGGTTCTGGTGATAATCTGAAGTTCGGTGGTCAGTTTAAGACTTACGCAATGTCTAATGGTATTGAATTGACTTTGAAGTATTTCCCGTTGTATGACAATACTACTTACAATCGTCAGTTGCATCCTGTTACTTTGAAACCGTTGGAATCTTACCGTATGACATTCTTGGATTTGGGTCGTCGTGATGGTGAAGCCAATATTGTTAAAGTAGTTCGAAAAGATCGTGAATTCGTTAACTGGTGTACGGCTGGTTCTGTAACTCCTGCTGGTTACGCTCACTCTAACACAGAAGTTCGTTCTAATGCTAAGGATGGATATAGCTGCCACTTCCTCGGAGAAGTGGGCATCATGTTAAGAGATCCGCGCGCTTGCGGGGAATTAATAATGGATGCTGGTATCTAATAGCTCTTCTTTCGTAAGAAATGTACATTTAAAAAATAACTTTATTCGTTTACGTGCGTTATATAAGTACTAACTTAAAACGCACGTTTATGAATAAAGAATTTGAAATATACAAACTTACAAATACAAACAATAATAAGATCTATATTGGAGTAACAACTCTTGGTGTAAGTCAAAGATTTAAAGTACATTGTTGGAAAGCTAGTGAAGGATCTAGTTATCCATTGCATCAGGCAATTAAAGAGCATGGTAAAGATGCATTTAGATTAGAAGTAATAGAAACTGTAGAAAGCCCAACAGTAGCTAGAGAAAAAGAAAAATATTTTATTAAACTATTCAATTCTCAAGACATTAATATTGGTTATAATACAACTGCTGGAGGAGAATATTTTGAAGTTACAGATGAAATGCGTAAAGCATTGAGTAATGCTCAAAAAGGACGTAGACACGTAGAATCTTTTAAAGCTGTATTACAATATACTAAAGATGGAGAATTTTTAAAAGAATATGAATCATTAACTGATGCTGAAAATATTACAGGAATATCTAGAACTTCAATATACAGAACTTTATCTAAAACTTTGACTAAACCTAGTAAAACTAATCCTTATATTTGGGTATTGAAATCCGAATATCCAGACATTCCTAAGTTTATACACCCTAAAGAAATATTTACTAATTTAGATTATAAACCAAAGATGTCGGAAAAATGTAAACAAGCTAGCACAAAATATAGAAATACTGATGGTGACTTTAGTAAGCATTGCAAACAAGTAACTAAGTATGATACAGAAGGCAACAAATTAGAAATATATATCAGTATATCGGAAGCAGCTAAAAAAAATAACATCACGCCAGAGGCAATTAGAATGCACCTTAGAGGTTGTTACAACTATGAAGATCCTAAAGTATTAAAAAGACTAAAATTTATTTGGAAGTCTGAATAAATCATATTAACTGAACAATCTAGTATATAATTATATTATGGAAGTAATCGTTAAAATAACTAAATAGAATCCGTGGACTGGGATTGTAAAATGGTCCAACTGCTTTGATTACTTGAGTTCATATTGGACAAGATCTGGTAGCCGTTACACAGGGTTAACCAGAGATAAAGCTAGAGAACTAGAACAGAAAATGGGCAAAGCTGAAGGAGAATTAGATCCTGATAGCACATTTTGGGATACATTTGCAATTAAGATTGGTAAGAAAGAATTAGTGATTAATACTGATAGACCTGAAGGTGAATTGCAATATTTATTCCTATTGGGACATAAGAGAGTAGCAAATGGTATTGATAAAGTAACCCCATCTACTGATTATGTACTTATAAATAAAGAAGCTGAAGCAGAACAAATTAATAAAGCTAACAAAGTTAAACGTGATGCTTATAGAGCACTGGATAAGATGAGTCTTGAAGATATGCGCAAATGTCTTAGACTTCTTGGAATTAAAGCTGATACTATGTCTAATGAATTAGTTGAAGCCAGACTTGGTGAAAACGTAGAAGCTGATCCAGCAAGATTTATTAGAATTTGGGTAGATAATCCTAATAAAGAAATTAACTTTGTAATTGAAGAAGCTTTAAGTAAAAATATTATTCGTAAGAACAGAGCATCATATTACTTTGGTACTGATCTTATTGGTAACGGTCTTGAAGATGTAATTGCATATTTGAAAGACAAAAAGAATCAAGATATTTACTTAAGTATTATGTCTGAAATAAAATCTAAATAATGACTAGAGAACAATTTCACTCATATTTTAAAGTAGCAATGGACAAGAACTCTCAAAGCGTAGCCTTTGGGGGTTGTCCTGCTTTCTTACCAGAAGAAATAGATTACTGGTTAGATCAAGGTTTATACCAAGAAATCAGTAATAAGTTTACTGGTAATAACTACTTAAAGACTAGCTTTGAAGGATCTGTAAAACGTATTCATGACTTAGAAAAGTTAGTACATACAGATACAAATGTTATTGCTAATACTGAAACAGACTCAAATAGATGTTATGTTACTAATCTATTTAATGGTGACAGAATGTTCTTTGTAGATGCTGTATTAAACTTCAATAACAAAAAAGCTACCATAAAGCTAATAGATCATGCAGACGCTACTAAATTTAAGAAGACTTATAATAATAATCCTTGGATAGAAGATCCAGTAGCTGTGATAGAAGATAACACTCTATATATCTATTATGATTACTTAGCTATGAGTAGTAATAGTTATTCTGTAGATATTACTTATGTTAAGTTCCCTACTAAGATAGAGAACTTACCAGCAGATGGTATGAGTGAAATACCAGAGTATATGCAGTTTGAAGTAATTAATAGAGCTGTAGAACTAGCATTAGAAGATATTGAGTCTAAGAGAATCTAGACTAAATCATAGTTGAACCAAATAGATGAATGATTATGACACAACGAGAATTCCAAATTGAATTTGAACGTAGACTATAGTTAATGGATCCCAATTTAGTTATTAAAGAAAAACTAACATCTGATACTATTATATCATTCATTAATGAGGCTATTGATAAGTTTTATAAAACTAGATATTCTGGTATTAATTTTAAAGCTCAGGGATTTGAATAGACATAGAAAAGAATAGACGATTTACGCACATTAATTAAAAATAAGAAATATACTGAAGGTTCAATTAATAAAAGTGATCGTAATTCTTATTCTGTAGAGTTACCAGAAGATTATGTATTATTACTTGGAGATACAGCTGGTATACAGCCAAGTAATTTAAATGAATGCTGGGAAACTAACGAAAGAGGAGAATATATAATAAAGTATACTGATACTTTAGAATCTACAATAGAAACATTGGATAGACAATTAGGTAATTCATTATCTGAGCACAAATTAAAATATTGTCAAGCTAGACCTCTGAAACTAATTCAAGATAACAATGTAATATTATACACAGATGGTAATTATAAAATAAGCGAGTACTAGATTACATACTTAGCTAAGCCATCTAAAATTAATTCAAGTAATATTACTAATACCGAATATACAGATTTGCCAGAACATACACATATGGAAATTGTGAAAATGGCAATCTAGATTTATCTTGCTACTAAACCAATGTAGCACTATAACGCTTATTCCAACGAAATTGCTTCAATGGAATAACAAATAAATTAATGCGTTTGTCTGACCTGGAAATCTGAAATAAGGAAAGTAGAAGGACAAACTAGACTAGCGCTAAGTCTAATAATTAATTATTTTTATATATGATTACAAGAACAGATACCGTACTTATCGGTAAAACATGTCCAGCATCTTATACTACAGTAGATAGTCTTACTCAGGGTGCTGTAGCTTTATTTGATGAAAATAAGAACTTGATTAAAAACGAAGCTAGTGCAGTAAAGGCATCTACAGTATATATTGGAGTAGCTGGTGATAATATGACTATCGCTTTGCCTGATGGTACTAGTGCTACTAAGCGTTCTGTAGAGTACTCTAATGCCATTTAGAAAGCTTCTAAACCTTCTTATGTAATTGGTGATTATGTTGCACCTGTAGAAGAAAAAATCGAAATTGATTTAACTTCTGCAAAACCCGTAATTGGTCACAGATACGTATTGCGTATTGTTTACAAAGATATGTATGAAGCTCCGGGTCAGTTTACTCATACTTACGAAACAGTTGCTACTACTGAAACTGCTGACGATTTGGGTAATGCACTGTTAAAGAAAATTAATAAACACGCAAATCGTAGAGTAAGTGCTACATTTGCAAGTCATAAATTAACACTTACAGCTCTTCCTAAGGATGATAATGAAGGTGTTTATTCATTAAATGAATATTCTGTAGTTTCTATGGAAGCTTCTCTGTATGTTACTATTCCTGGTGCATTATTGTCTAATGTTCCTGAAGCAGTTCCTGGTGCTACTATTAAGAAAACTGCTGGCAAACCAGGTAAAGGTTACTGGAAACAAGTTCGTGATATGGAAGTACGTATGTTAGGTTACAAAGGTCATGTATTCACAGATGCATATCCTATTGTTGAACCGAAACGTAATGTTACTGAAGGTGCGAAGTACGATTACATTACTATTGAAAATGATAATCTGTATTTATCACCAGACAATCAGTATATTAAAACTACTCCGTTGACTACTGAATTGTATGTTGAAGAAACAGCTAATTTGAGTGCATCTCAGTTTGTTAAGAATCTTAAAGCATTTATCACTGGCGTTGATACTAGTGCTGCTTAATGATACACGGTTTCTTTATTTAAAACCAGGCGAGGTTGAGGTTTTATCCTCGGCTTCGCCTTTTTAATTTTTGTAGATATGAAAATAATTAATACAATACTAAAGAATGATACTATAACTATAACTTTAGATGCTAAGGTTAATGTACATAAAGTTTATCTAGATTCAATAGTAAATCAAAAGAATATGTATTCTGATGAAGATGATAAACACACTCATGTAATATCTGACTTTGTTACTTAGGATAATGCTGTTATTGTTGATATTACTGAGTATAATGAAACTTCTTTTATAGTAAGCGTTCTTACATCAGAGGGTAATAGAGATGAAGCTATAGCAATAGATCAGAATGAATTATATTTAGCTAAAGTAAATCTACTTACTACACATTGTAATACATGTTTAGATAAACATTAGAAGTATATAATAATGATGTGTGATTTTAGATCATAGTTATTGTAGTATGCTTTAGAGCACAATCTTACTAAAGATGCTATTGAACATTACATAGATCTTAGTAGAATGTTAGGTATGATAGATTATCATAATTGTAGTAAGTGCCTATCTCCTAATAAAGTGTGTAAATGTTGTAATGGTATGTGTGCGCTATGATAAAAGAAGAATATAAAAATGGATGCAGATTGAAAGAATAGGTAAAGTATAACATTGATTATGATGATTGCCAAATTCTTAATCTAACCTGTGCTAACTACATGTATGGTTTAGTATAGGAATCTTCTAAATATGAAACAAAATTAGAAGACGTTAAAAAGATGTTATATATGATAGAAAGGTTATTAGGACACGAAGTACAATATGATATTCCAGAATATCATGGAGATAATAAAAAATGTTATTTTGGTGTAGTATCAGATAATTTTGTTATTGATGAAAACAATATAAAACAATTAGATTATGTACTACAAGATACAAAAGAATTTGTTGAAAGCTTTAGTACTGATTATCAAAAGATATTATATTGTTATCCTAATGAATTTGGAGATATAAATAGCATAAAAGATCAAAATCAATTTGAGATAAAAGAGTCATTTTAGAGGAATGCTGTAACTATAGATGGTATATTATATAATGTATATATACTGAAAGACGCATCCACAGTAGATAATTATAAAATATATTTTATATGATACAGGTAGCTGATAATTTTAACTATAGAGGAAAAAAGCCTAACTTTGATAGAGATAGCTTCGATACATTATATGATATGAAGAACTATTCTGAGAATAGTTTAGACGATGGTCATATATCTTATTGTAAAGAAACTGGTAAACACTATAAGTTTAATTCTAATAATCAGTCAGATCCTACTACTGGTAAATGGGTAGAATAGCATGAAGCTGTTCCAGCTGATGAAGAAGATATAACTGAACAAAATGGTACTCTATAGTTAGCAAATAAAACTTATGATAAATAGTCTTTCAGTGGTTTAGGTAGAGTGTATCTAAGAAAGAATATAGTAGGTGATAAGAATGTTCTTACTTAGGCTATGATCAATAAAGCTAATACTATATATGTTATTCAGTATGACTATGATTTAAAAGAAGCTAGTATAAATATTCCAGAAAATTGTGTTTTATAGTTTGACGGTGGTAGTTTAAGTAATGGAAATGTTATAGGCAATGGTACTAGTATAGAATCATCTAGTAAATATGTAAGTATATTAAACGTTACTTTATCTGGAAATTGGAAAATAAATGATGGATATCCTGAGTGGTTTGGTGCTATTGGAGATGGCATAGCTGACGATAGGAATGCTATACAAACTGCTGTAGATAATTGTAACACTGTTCATTTCAGAAATACTAAATATAAATTAGGAATAATATATTATCAAGTTGGTCAACAAGGAAATCTATTTATTAGTAAAAATGTAAAACTATTAGGAGACAATACAGAATTAATACTAGAAGGTAAAGGACAAATATTTACTAGAAAAGGATATTCTGAACAATCTCCTGTATATGATGAATTTAAAGTAAATCCTAAAGAATTACTAGTAGAAAATGTTAATTACCTGTCTAATATAATAAAGGTAAATGATGTTAGTAAGTTTAACGTAGGAGATACTATATTAATAAGAGGGGAAGATTCTAGAATAAATACTGATTATGAAGAATGTGATGCATGGGATATTAATACCATAAAACAAATTAATTCTGACAATAGTATAGAGTTAATGTCTCCTATAGCTTTTAATATAGATATAACTAAATGTAATAGATCTGGTGGCATTTCTAAACCAACAATGAATGGTTGTATTATAAAAATAGATATAACACATTTAGTTATTGATAGTTTTAAATTTAAAGAAAATCAATTAAGTAATGTATTTGATTTTCAGTATTGTACCAACATTAAATTATCTAACATAGAGGTAATACATAAAGGTGTAGCTTCTTTTAAACATTGCGCTAATATAAATATAGACAATATTGTTCATAAGTTTAGTTATTCTAACAATGTTAATTATGGTTCTATACAACTATGGGGAGTTAAAAATTGTTACATAGGTAAAATAATACGTCACGATTGTGGAATTACCTAGAATATTCATACTGTTAGAATATTATCAGCAGAAGGAGCTAACTATAATATATATGCAGAATTACTTGATTTTACAACAGACCTAAATACTAAAAATAATATCAATATAGTACACGGTAATAATATATACATAAATAAATGTAAGGTTACATGTAAATATTTGGATAATATACTAGTAACAGGTATAAATACTAAAGTAAATTACTATGAGATTAATGGTTTTTCTAGAACTATTAATAATGTCAAACATATTGCTAATTTAAGTCAAGTATTTAATAATAAAACTATTTACAATGAAATACTATTAATATATAATGATATAGAAAACAACCGTAGACATTACTATTCTTTTAATATTAACAAAGTAATATGCTCTAAAACTTATGCCGCTATAGATGATAAATCGAGAGCGATTACAGATGATATATTTAATAGTGGTAGTTTGTGTTTAGTAGGTGCTTCTGTAAATACTACTTTTAGTGATATAAATGTTAAATTAGTATCTCAACCAGAAATTGTAATAGAATATATTAAAAGCTCTAATAATCAATATAGTAATGTTGTAAGTTTTTTATTTACTGAAGATAGTAAATCTAAAAGAGGTTTTTATTTATCTACTAATAAAGATTCTGAAATTAATAAAGAAAACCCTTTAATAGTAACATTATTCTTTACTCCATTATATCATCTAACTCAAATATTAGATGGAGATAAAAATTGGGAAATAAATAATAGCGGATATACTAAAGATGTTATTAGTATTAATAATTATCCTTTTTCTTATTTAGAAAATAGTAATATAGTAAATAATTATAGAGAAACGTTAGATAAAAATATTGGTAATACTTCTAATAGACCAATTAGAGCTAGTAAAGGATTTCAATATTTTGATACTACTATAAATAAACCAATTTTTTGGGATGGCTCTAAATGGATAGATGCTACAGGAGCTACTGTATAACAATAAAATAATTAAGATATGGCATAGTATGCAACTAAAGATGAATTAAATGAACTCACAGGATTAGTAAGAACATTGTAGGGTAATGTATAGACTCTAGATACTAGTGTTGGTGAGCTAGATACCTTAGTTGAAAGAATTAATCACTTATCTACTTTAAAAGATGTTACCATTACTTATATTACAGAAGGAGACTTAATATAGTATAGTAGTGATGGTACATGGCATAATGTATCTCCAGCTGTATTGGCAGATTATATTAGTGGCGAAGGTGGTATTATCGACACTGCTGTAGTTAAAGCATTAATAGCATCAGAAGGCGGTAAGTTATTCTTAAGTAAACTATACGATGATACAGCATTGGGTGTTATTACATTTAAGAATAGTGTAATAGCTGATAGTATGATATATGCTAAAAAAGGAATTACTATTGGTAATTATATATCAGGACTACTTGGAGATGGAGCTATAATTGATGAACACGGCAATATAGAAGCCGGAAGCTTAACTCTTAGAGAATTCTTATCTGTACCAGAATTGCGTTTTAATCGAGTAGATGTAGTAAGCGGCGAACTGTGGAATTCTATCGCTTTTGGTACTATTGAATCAGTAGATACTAAAAACTAGATAGCCACACTTAAACTAGAAGAAGGAGAATACAGTGGGCTACACGTTAATGATATATGTAGAGGTATATGGCATAATATTAGTGGAGTAAATGAAACTACTCCAGGTACAGATGAATGTGGGTTTGAAAAAATGTAGGGATTTAGTACTGCTTATTTTACTCCTATTGAAATTCTAGATGAAAGAGGTAAACAATTTAGATATTCACTAAAGCCTAATACTACTCAGCATCCTACTGCTAATATGAAATTTGCAGTATATGGTAATTTCTTAGATGAAACTAGACAATCTAGTGCTTACTCTACAAGAGATTATAAAAGGTTCTTAAAAGATGTTAGTACTTGGGCAATTGATTGGACTAACATTGCGTCACAATTTGGTAAAATAGAAGGGTTGACTATTCCTGGAGCTCCAGATGATGGAGTACTACATGGAGATGGTGCTTACTTAACTAATGTCTACATGACAGGTGCTATGATTTAGTTTACTCCAGAACAAGAAGATAGTCTCAAAGGATAGGATGCTTACTCGGTAAATCTTACTAAAGACAACCTATCTGTTATTGTGGATAATGAATTAAACATATTAGATAAGTATAGCCAGCTAGATAATTTAACATTTGGAGTACAAGCTTTTAAAGGTACTACAGAATTATCATATTCAGATGTATATGCTGAAGGATCTTACTTCTTAACTTGGGAAGCAACAGGTCTTAAGTGTACGATGGCTAATGGTATATTCACAATTACAGATATTTTATCTGTTACTAATAGTCCTCATATAGACTTGTTAATTAACTGTGAAGGTAATGCTACATTTAAAAAGACAGTAGTATTATAGTTCCATTTACAACCTAATTCATTGTGGACCACATATAACGATAATGATGCTATACCTGATAGACCTACTGGTGATGGTACTACTAACGGTTGGCATAGAAATTATACAGCATCTGCAATATGGATGTCTACTAAGAGTTCTATTGAAGTAGATGATCCTAATGTAGAATGGGGTGATCCTAATAGATTTAGAGGTGCTTCAGTGGCTGGTAAGGATGGAGAATATACCAGATTTGCTTATACGTAGTCTAGTGTTAAACCACAAACTCCTACAGGAGATACAGTTCCTCCTACAGATCCAGCAGGCGTATACACTTGGACTATGGATCCACCACAAGGGGATGTGGAAAAAGGTATTTGGGTATGGCAGTCTATACAAACTGTTTATTCAGATAAGTCTACTTCTGGTTGGTCAGAACCTTTCCGTTTAACAGGAGCTGATGGTAAAGACGGTAATGATGGTAATGATATAGAGTTTGTATATAAGATTACACAAAATAATTCTGCACCTACTTTACCAGCTAATAGTAATAGAGATGATTATACAGAACCAAACAATGGTTGGTATGATAACCCACAAGGTGTTAGTGAAACTTGGCAATATGAATGGGTAGCTCAACGTACTAAACCAGCTGCTAAAGCAGGTACTGGTAATTGGGGTAACTGGCAAGGTCCTACTTTATGGTCAAAATGGGGTGAAAAAGGTATGGATGGCGATGGTTATGAATATATCTACTATCGTACACAAGCTGAAAACATTGCACCTGATACTCCTGTAGCTGCTAATAATACAGATGATGAAGCGCGTCCTCAGGCATTTATTAATGGTGTAGCACAAACTACTACTTCTCCTGGAGGAATGTATTGGACTGATGATCCCCAAGGAGTTAGAGAAAACTTGATGTTTGAATGGGTAAGTGTACGTAAAAAAACAGATGGTGTATGGTCAGCGTTTCAAAAACCAGCTATATGGGCTAAATGGGGTGAGACTGGTTTAAGTGGCGGTAATTATCAATATAGATATAAAATATCAGCTACTACTCCAAGTATACCTACTGATCAAGCTGCGTCTGGATGGTCTGAAGATTCTGAAATGGTTCCACCAGAAGGTCAATATGTATGGCAAATTCATAGATTTAAAAACGCAGATGGTTCATTAACTGCTTGGACTGGGTTAATAAGACTTACCGGAGCCGATGGTAAAGATGGTGAAGACGGTAATAGTATAGAATTCTTATACGCACGTAATAATGATAAAGACAATTATCCTCAAAAACCAAATTCTAATCAAACTACAGACTGGACAGGTACTGGACCAGATGGTACACAGTGGTTTGATAATCCATAGGGAGTAGACGATTCACATAGATATGAATATGTAACTCAAAGATATAAAGATAAGAGTACTTAGAAATGGGGAGATTATTCACAACCAGGCTTATGGTCTGTATTTGCAGATAAAGGTAAAGATGGGGATGGATACGAATACATATTCGCTAGGTTCTCTAGTTATGATCAAGCAGCTCTATGTAGTAGAAATGAGCAATATTATCCAGCTTCTCCTACTTATGGATCACAATATTTAAATGGTGATTATTAGCAAGATGATTATATACCTACTAAGACTTGTAAAGGTGCTACTTTCACTTATACCGATAATGGAGTAAGCGTAACAGAAAGTATACCATATCAAGTATGTTGGACACGTAAGAAAGAAAATGGTAAATGGGGAGATTGGAAAGATGGATTTATTTGGACTAAGTGGGGTAAAGACGGTCAAGATGGACAAGATGGAGATAAAGGAGATCAGGGTGATAAGGGAGACCCAGGAACACCTGGTACTGATGCTACTACTTATGTAATATCTCCAGGAGCAGCTACAATACGTTTGACTAGAACTGCATCTTATGAACCTAGTAGTATGACATTTAGAGCATACAAGAAAACAGGTACTGGAAAATTAACAGCTGTATCTGGTTATTGGGAAATATATGGTAGTAATAGTAGTGCACCAACTAGTTCATCTAGTGGTACAGAAATAGGCAGTGGATGGTCTGGAGTATCTAATATTACATTCAATATAGCCAGTTCTGCTAAATATAATTATTACACTGTAGCATTTAATCCATCTGAATATCCACTTTATAACGATAATCCTGTAGCAGCATCTGCAACCGTTACCGTTGTAGTTGATGGTTAGAATGGACAAGATGGGTCAGCTGCTAACACTCAATATACAGATATTAGATTTAGAGGAGTTTGGAATTCATCTACTAGATATTATTACGCTACGGCATCATCAATAGGTTTAACTAACTATGAAAATCCTAGTAATGCATATGTTAGGGATTAGGTAATTTATAAAGGTGGTGTATATCTAGTTAAGACTGTTAATTCTGGCGGAGTATATGGTCAAACTCCTAGTTCTAGTTCATCTTATTGGGAACTAGTATCTAGTGTAAGTGCTATGGCAATTAATACATTGTTGGCAGATAATGCTGTATTAGGTGCATTTCATTTCTCTAATAATGTATTTTGGTCAGGTGATGGAGGCACTTCATCTAGTGCAGCTAAACTATATATGAATAGTAGTACTGGTGAATTTAGAGCATCTAATGGTACATTTACTGGTACTGTGAACGCTAAAGCTGGTACATTTAAAGATCTATATTTTGAGAACTGTTTCACTAAAAATAGGTTTCTAAATATTACACATCTAAATAGATCTTCATCTGATATAGATGATCCTAAATATGGTGATACATATTGTTCAAATAGTAAGTTATATTCTTATCAATCAGACGGTTGGGAAGAGGCATTAGAATTATATACTAGTTCTACTAATGCAATAAGTGTATATGCTAATCCTTCTTATTCTAAAATTATACATATGACTGGAGCAAAAGAAGGTTATACAAACAAATTGATATTACCAAGTGTTAGTGAAGATAATTATGGTACTGAAATGACTATTGTTTGTAGGCAATATCCGTCAACTAGATCTATTACTGGAACAGAAGGAGGACTAATAGTTGTAGATTATGCTAATCGTGGTAACATATATACTGACGAACGTATATTACTGTTAGCGGTAGGGAATAATGGCGGTGTGCTCAATGTAGTTAGTACTCCACAAGGATGGCTTATTACAAACTGCTCTCATGACGGCTGCTCAGATTCTGGTATTATTCTAAAGTTTAAAGTTTAGTATAATGGTAGTTCATATGCAGTGGTACCGTCTAGTATACACAGTATATATAATTTTAGTAATAATAAAATTAGTTGTACTAGAAGTGGCGCAGGAGCTGTAGGAATAACTATAACTAGTGGAACTAGCTATTTTTGGGCTCCGTGTGATGTACGAGTATATGGAAGTTATAGAACTGAAACTGTTAGTGGTATTAATGCTCATCCAATATATGCAACTTTAATATCATATAGTACTGGAGTTACTGCTTTGAACATAAGTGTGCAATTGGCAGATGATGATACTCTAAATGATGGTAATTTCTACGTAGATATTTATGGTGGTTTTGCACAGTATATAGGAAATAATCCAACTTGATTTTATGAATATACACAATCAAATTAAATAGTTAAGTGATAGAGAACTACTAGAGGGCATCTATTAGATGCTCCTAGTAGTAATGTAGGAACAATTAATCAGTGATAGCAAATAGTTAGGTATAAATGTTATAGCTGATTTATTAGTAGATAATATGTATAGAAATAGAGAAAGAAATGAAAACAATAACAATGCACCACACATTGGGCAATAAAGTATTAGAATATGATGTTGATGATAGAGGAGTAATCGTAGATGAGAGAGAATATGATATTGCTACTTATAAGAAGGACACACTAGTTAATGAGACTAGTAGTATAATTGTTGAAACCTCTATTTAATTTATACCAAATATTATATGGATAGAAATGAATTAATAAAAGAAGTAAGCAAGTACTTTAAAATATAGGAATTAGTGTGTCCTCACTGTTATTCTAAATTTGGTGAAACTTCTTGGTAGTTTATTAGTACTGAATTACTTAGTACTATATATGTATTACGTACTAAGATATTCAATAAACCTATTACTATTAATACTTGGAAAGCTGGTGGACAACTCTCATAGAGAGGATTGCGTTGTAATATGTGTTAGTTAGTAAAGAGTAAAAATAACGTTTACTTATCGGCTCACGCACTTGGTAAAGCGATAGACTTTAATGTAAAGGATTTAGATAGTAATGCAGTGAATAACATAGTAAGATAGAATGCTGAGTTATTTGAATATCCTATTAGATTAGAAGCTAATACCGACGGGTGGTCTCACATTGATTGTTACGTACCTAAGGACTCTTCTAAGAAGCTTTTAGAGTTTAATGGATAAGTTGTTCATTTAATAAAGAAAATGGCTTAAAACGCCTTAAAATGCGTTATAACAATATGGATAAAGAAACAATATTTTATAGTATTATGTATTAGGATAGTTCGGCTATCAGCATCATACCAGAACTAGCTAATGCGTATAATATGACTCCTCATCGTATAACTAAAGAAGGTGAGGTAATTAGTATACCTATTAATAGAACATTAGGTAGATTATCTTTTGTTGGTGGTCAAGATTGGATACATCCTATAGTAAATACAGATAATATTAGTGTAGTATTTGATACTAACAATACTGGTGCAGTGAGAGTAGCTAGACCAGTAATACAATATTGTGATCCAAATGGATGTAAAAATTTAGTGCAATTTGCATTACATTAGAATTAATAATTAAAATATACGTATATGACAAGAATAACAAGAAGCTATATAGCTCCAAATCCTAAAGAATTCGAGTATTGGGTTGATTTATCAGCAGATCCAAAAGGTAACGTAATTAAGTATTATGCAGGTGGTAGTAAATGGTTACCTTTAAACGATGATACAGATAATGATCAGAGTGCTAAGATTGCTGCACTTGAATCAGGTAAAGTAGATAAGGTAGAAGGTAAAGGATTGTCTAGTAATGATTTTACTAATGCATATAAAACTAAGCTAGATGGTATTGCTGCACAAGCTAATAAAACTATTGTAGATAATTCATTAACATCTACAAGTACTACTAACGCTTTAGCTGCTGCTCAAGGCAAAGCTTTAAAAGGTTTAATTGACGCTTTAACCGCAAGAGTTGCTGCACTAGAAACTCCAGCAGCTTAATAAATAAGTATATATATGGTACAAAATAGAATAATATTTTTTGCAACATCTGTTCAGCCTAATCCAGAAGAAATAGACTATTGGGTTGACTTATCTGATAATCCTTATGGTGGTAGCATTAAATATTTCAATGGAACCGAATGGGTAAGATTAGCTGCATCTGGAGGTGCACCTGATCTTAGCAACTACTATACTAAAACACAGGTAAACAATCTGCTTAACAACAAGGCAGATGCTGGAGATGTAGATAGTAAAGTAGATGATGAAGAAGTAAAAGATGTAATAAAGGATATACAATTTAATACTTCTAATCCTAATGGCATTACTATGGTAATGTTTAAGTATGATGGAAGTAATGATTCTATATCTTTACCTATAGCATCTACTGGATCAGCTGGTATTGTCACATCTAAAGACTTCTTAGACTTTGTTAAGCAGCATCAGTTACAGGAACTTCATACTGAGATGATTGATACTTTTGCTGATATACGTGCAAAGTATTAGAAGAAACTCATTGCTGGTTTAAACATTGAAATTGATCAAGAAACTAATGTAATTAGTGCATCTGGTGATCTAGCCGTACAATGGGATAATATTACTAATAAACCAGATTTTAAACCAGTAGCTACATCTGGTGATTATAATGACTTAATTAATAAGTTAAAACCAGGTAAAGATGTTAGTATTAGTGAAGATAATGTAATTAATATTGCTATTGATTCAGATTCATTAAATCAGTCTTTAGCTACTTTGCAAAGTAATATAGATAAAGAAGCTGCTACTGCTCGTGCTGCTGAAACTAAATTAGGCAATGATATAGCTACTGAGAAGAATAGAGCTCAATCTGCTGAATAGACTATTAGTACTAATTTACAGAATGAAATAGATAGATCTACTCAAGTAGACACTCAACATACTAATGCTATAAACAAAGAAGTACAAGATAGAAAAGAAGCTATTGCTACAGAAGTTAGTGATAGAAATGCAGCTATCTTAGTAGAAACTAATAGAGCTAAGGCTAAAGAAGAAGAACTTGATAATAAGATTACAGATCATACTGCTGCAACTAATGCTGCATTAGCATTAAAAGCAGACAAGTCTGATACTTATACTAAAGCACAAGTAGATGCTAAACTATCTGGTGCTTATAAAGTAAAAGGATCTAGTACATTTGAAGCTCTACCTAAAGATAATAATGTAGTTGGTGATGTATATAATATTACTAATGCATTTAACTTAGGTGGTAAACACTATGATGCTGGTACTAATGTAGTATGGACTGAAGATGGTTGGGATGCTTTATCAGGTTCATTTGATACTACAGCTATTGAAGGTAGTATTCAAGAAGTAGCTGATGATTTAGCTCAAGAGATACTTGATAGAACTCAAGCTGATACTACTATTAATAACAATGTATCCTCACTTACTAATAGAGTAAAAGTAAATGAAGACAAACTTACTATTATTAATGGTAATGAATCTACTACTGGTTCTATAGCTAATGCTATTAAACAAGCTAAATCATATACAGATACTACTGTAACAGCTGAATAGACTAGAGCAGAAGCAGCAGAATAGAAACTAACGGGTGATTTAGCTAGTGAAATAACTAGAGCTAAAGGTGCTGAGTCTGCTAATGCTACAGCTATAGCAAATGAAGTAGAAAGAGCTACTGGTGTAGAAGAAGCTTTAAGAACAGATGTAGAAGATTTAACTGGTTAGGTATTAGTTCTTGAAAAGACTAAGGTTAATAAAGTTGAAGGTAAAGGTCTTAGTACTAATGATTATACTACTCCTGAAAAGAATAAACTAGCTGCTATAGAAGCTGAAGCTAATAAGTATGTATTACCTGCTGCTACAGCTAGTGCATTAGGTGGTGTTAAGATAGGTAGTAATATAACATTAGCAGATGGTGGTACTATCAGTATAACTAAAGCTAATGTAACTAGTGCATTAGGTGTAGATCCTACTGCTACTTATGTAAAGAAAGCTGGTGATACTATGACAGGAGCTTTAACAAACAGTTCTACTATTAGTGGTAGTAAATTGATATCTACTGTATCTACTGGCACTGCACCTATACAAGTGTCTTCTACTACTCTATGTACTAATCTGAATGCAGATATGGTAGATGGTTATGAAGTTTCAAATTTTAATACTGATAGCGTATCTATTAAGCGCTCTATAAATAGTGTAAATCAATCCAATGCCGAAAATTGGATTAAACTTTGCACTCTACCATTAACTAGTTAGGTGACAACATAGGATAAAAGAGTAGTATTTGAAATAGTTGGTGGAACGGATGTTGGTGAAAAGTATGCTTATTATGCAACATTGATTGCTTCTACCAGAGTTACGGAAAATGTAGAATTGCGTATTTTGAATAGTGTGGATACTATTTCTATTGCTACGTTTATAGCTGGATATGTTATTACTTCTGATAAAGTAGAAATATGGATTAGAACTAGTAATTAGTGGGGGGCAAACACTAATATAGTATGTAAATATGCTTCTACTAATGCTGATGACATATTAAGTAGCCCAGCTACTACATAGAGACCAAGTAATTTTGTATTAGGTAACATTAAAACATTAGATGCTCCAGACTGGTACGGGGTATCTTGGTCAGAAACATCTTCTAATCCAGATTGTACTCGTATTGGTAATATGGATATGCATAGATCATTGCCTATATAGAGTATGATGAAACCATTTGATATTACTAATATTAAAGACACCATTCCAGAAATTATATTGCCTATAGATGACTAGTTTTAGAAAACATTGTATGCAAACGCCAATAATAATTAGTGGTCTATTGTTAGTACAGGTTCAGATAATATAATGATTAGAATACCAGAATTTTGGTATACTGACGAGTACATTCCTAAATCAAACACTCATAATCTAAAAATATGTCCACACGCTAAACCAGGATGGTATCACCACAAAGAAGCATACGTTGGTGCGTATGAATTATGCGAAACTTCTCCCTCTAGTGGAAAAGTTTGTAGCGCTAAAGGTTTGATACCTTTGGTAGGTAGAACCAGAGAGGTTCTTAGAAAAGCTGTTAGAGGTAGTGGGTTTGACGGAGAAGCTAAATGGAATCTTTATACATATGAAGAACATAGAGCTATATGTCATTTGTTCTTAGTGGAATATGCTACTAGAAATTCACAAAAGGCTGTTAATACTGAACTAACTCCTGAAGGATTTAGACAAGGTGGATTAGGTTCTGGTTGTACTACAGGAACAGCAACTATCAACGGAGCTACAACTTGGTCGTTTATTCCAACTGGAAGTTCTGATAGTTTAGGTAGTGGTTCTGGTGAAGTTACAGTAACTATACAATAGACTGATTCATCTGGTTCTAATACTTCTACTATTACACGTAAATGTAATAGATATAGAGGAATTGAAAATCCATTTGGTCACATATGGAAACACACAGATGATGTTATTAGCGTGTATGGTAATGGTTATAGAACTTGGTATAAATCTGTGAAACCAAATCAATTTGCTACTAATAAAAATACTAGTTATAAACCATTTTGTGCTAGTACGATGGTTAGCAACGGCTATAAAACAGAAATTAAGGCAACGCCAACTTGTGATTTCTTTGCAACATCTGTCTCAGGTGGTTCGGAAACTACATACTGGTGTGATTATAACTGGGATAATGCAGATACTTCAGAACACTGTTTGTTAATTGGTGGTAGCTCTGCCGATGGCGGCGCGGCGGGTCTATTCTCTCTTGGTTCCTATGCTGGGGTTAGTGCTACCAATGCTGATGTCGGTTCTCGATTAACATATCTCCCGTGGGCGGAGTAATGACTTAATTATGCAATACGGTATAGTTAAGTAATACCCACAGGTTGCTTCTCTAGAATTGGGTTGGGTGTGCTTTGTTGGTTTTGGTGGGCGGGTGGGTTGGTGGCGCTGGACTGGCGGTTCGGTGGTGAAGTACTAACTATAAATATTATAGAAGAAAAATGGCTAGCTATATAGGATGGTTTAAACACGCTAACTGTTATTCTTTACTTACTAAAACTATTAAACATAAAGAGCTATTAGATTACCTGGATATACGTAAAGGAAATAGAACATACGCATAATGAGTACGTTATAGTTATATAATTGCAGAGACTTTAACATATGCTAGCAGTAATCATACCGACTAGCATTTTTATTTCAGATAAAATTATTTTAAGTTGTGTTGAGTAGAAGTTTATATATAATGAATCTTGCAAGACGTATATTTGCTAATGGATATCAATCTATAGTAGGTTGGTTAACAGGTATAGCAACTATACTAGCACCAGCTGCACCATTAATAGGTGTATCATTTCTATTCATAATACTAGACTTAATCTATGGATATAAAGTATGTAGACAAGTAACCAACAACAGTTATTTTGAATCTGGTAAGTTCTGGTCTACTGTTGAGAAGTTAGGGTTTGCAGCTATAATGATAGCTGGATTTACTTTATTAGATAAGTTTATATTTATGACATATGCTGATCTGGTGCTAGCTAAAGTTGCAGCAGGAGCAATATGTTTTGCAGAAATAATATCATTATTAGAATCTAGGAAAGCATTAAAACCTAATTCATTGGTTACAAAACTCTTCACAAAGATTATAAAGTCGAAAGCAGAAAAATATTTAGATGTAGATATAACAGACATCTTAGAAGAACAAAATACTATTACAAATGATACCAATACTGATAAGTCTAGCAAAAAGATTAACAAGTAACATTATCGGTTGGTTTAAAAGGAATTACAAAGCAATGGCAGTGATTATCATTACGATTCTCGCTGCCATTTGTTTTTATTAGAATAACTAGCTAGATAAGAAGAATAAAGAAATAGATAGAGTAACTAATAACTATCTTTACTATGAATAGCTAGCAACATAGTAGAAGAATGATAATAGAGTTCTATAGCTTACTCTAGATGAATTTAAAGAAACCAAAGATAGCTTAATACAAGAAGTACATGCTACAGTAAAGAAATTAAAGATCAAAGAGAAGGAGTTGAAATAGGTACAGATATAGGAGTAGAAAGTAGTACATGATACTACAGTAGTAGTTAGATCAACTGACTTTAAAGTGGAAATCAAACCAAATAATTTGACATCAATCGTAATAAATAAAAGAGATA
>ERZ826396.1233-NODE-1233-length-30020-cov-4.107559_pt1 | contig 30020 bp, 28 predicted proteins | sample MGYA00519926_ERZ826396 | MGnify/ENA primary metagenome ERZ826396 (study PRJEB31778, sample SAMEA3449230) | human gut metagenome | biome: human gut; feature: human-associated habitat; material: faeces | place: United Kingdom | collected 2010/2012 ... | reverse complement strand
ATTGTATAACACAATCCTACGAGGGCTACAATGAACATACAAAACTGAACTAAATCAGGATATGTAATCATTGGCCTGCCCCCCTCTCTCTCGTCTGGAGGGTTAGCCCCTCCGATAGTAGGAGGGTAGGCCACCTTTATGCGCTCTGACTTTCCGTATTGCCAGTATATCACATTCTTATCGTTTTCTCAATTATATCATTCTATTTTCGCGTTTTTTGCAAAATCATTTCTCTATCGCCGGGAGCAGGCTTACTTACTGCATTCCCGACGAATCAATAACAAATACTTTTTGACAAAGTTTATTTCGTCCTGTGTTCCAAATTTATCACAGGATTGCCAAAAAATGAGCTTCTCACCATCTACGCAACCAAACATAACGCTTTTCGATTTATAAAGCCAATGTATCAGCAAACCTGCCGAGCCAGTCCAATGGCCATTCCGATATGTCGGATGTATAAATTATTACGTTTTTATGCATTTTGCACAATTATTTTGAAATTTTCATTCATAATTCATCAATTTTCGCTTGACATCAGGTGCTATAATGAAGTCGTAACAAGGTAGTTGATACTTAACAAAACCTGTTTGCAGACGACGGATGCTGCTGCATCCCGCTGTTCCGGCAAAGTGGAAGGCTGCTAAGCAATCAGTTTTATGGAGGAAAAGTCAAATGAATACTTTAAAAGCTGAAAAAAGAAGCATGGACACGAAAGCCAAAAGACTTAGACGCGAAGGTTATGTTACAGGGAATGTATTCGGAAAGAAAATTGAGGGCTCCATTCCTGTAAAGATGGAAAGAACCGCTGTTGAGCGGCTGCTGAAGACTTCTTATAAAGGAAGCCGGATCACGCTGGAAGTGGATGGAACACCAATGGACGTTCTGATTAAAGAAGTGGACTATGATAATCTGAAAAGGCAGATTAATGAGGTTGATTTCCAGGCCCTTGTAAGCGGTGAAATGATCCATTCCGTGGCAGAGATCATCCTTCTCCATCATGATAAGGTTGTTGAGGGCATTCTTGAACAGCATTTGGAAGAGATTTCCTATCGCGCGTTGCCTTCAGCCCTGGTTGAAAAGGTGGAAATTGATGTCTCCAGCATGCGGATTGGCGATTCCATCAAGGTTGGTGACCTCGATATCGCATCCAATAAAGAGATTCATCTGATGACGGATCCTGACACAGTAGTGGTTGCCGTTGTAGCTGCCCGCAACACCGATGTGGAAGAAGAAACGGCGGATGGTGAAGAAGCTGCTGAGAATGCTTAATCCGTTATTGTCCAGAAAAAATGTGCGCTGCCAGGCGCACCACGAAAAAAGGCCTGCCGGGAACTTCCGGACAGGCCTTTTTTGAACATAAGGATGGCACACAGCGTGGCATCCATTGTTTATCGCGTTGCCAGTATCTCGTTCATCTTACCAACCAGGTCGTCACAGTCGATCCCATGCACCTGGCAGGCTTCTTCCAGGCTTTCTCCCTGGGCGGAGGGGCATCCGATGCAGTGCATCCCCGCCTTTACAAGCATGACCGGTATCAGCTCATCCATTTCCAACAGCTGTCCGATCAGCATTTCCTTATCAATCTTCATGGCCGCTCCTATCTGCACGCTTTGGTGCGCATTTCTTTTCTCTCAACTTCTTATGGTTTCCGTAAAATTTTCTCCATCGCCTTTCCCTTTGCCAATTCATCAATCAGCTTATCGAGGTAGCGTATTTCCTGCATGAGGGGTTCCTCTATGTTTTCCACCCGGATCCCGCAGACGACGCCGCGGATCAGCTTCCTGTCCGGATTTAACTGCGGGGCGTTTCGGAAAAAATCGCTGTAGCTTATCGACCCTGCCGCCGCCTTTCTAATATCTTCTGTCTGATAGCCGGTAAACGCCGCATAGGTGACCTCCTCTTGCACGGCCTTTTCTATGTCTTCCTCACGATATCCTGTAAGCCAGGAAATCACATGATTCACTTCCTCCACGCTTCTGCCCTTTTTTACCGCTTTATTCACCAGCAGGGGATAGATTTTGGAAAAGTGCATCTCATATACTTTTTCCGCGTTCATTTCTATCTCACCCCTCTTTTGGCAAGAATATCCTTCAATTTCAGCGCTTTTTCTATACTTCCTTCCACCTTCAGTTTCTGCAGCGTCACAGCGAGGATCGGATCCAGCTTTCCTTCTGCGATTTTCTGAAGCGTCTCCGCCTTACAGGTGAAGATCACGTCCCGGTCGTAGTATTCATATGGTTCCACATGAATCGTTCCGTCCTTTACCTCCACATAGAAAATCCCTTCGGCCTCTCCGGTGATATTGAACTGATATGCCAGATGCTCCCGGATATCGGAAACATCCGCCCCGCCCAATAATTCTTTTACCTTTGCAAAAAAATCCGCATACGTCATGATCTCATCTCCCCTTTCCTTTTTCAGAGTTTCTCACTGAAAATATTCTTATATCCTTCCCCGTAGATCTCATTGGCGCTGGTCACAATCATAAAAGCAAGCGCATCTTCCTGTTTTACGATTTCCTCCGCCTTAGGGGAAATCGTATCCTGCATTACGCACATGATTACCTTTTTGGTCTCTTTGCTGTAGGCGCCTTTGCCTTCCAGGAACGTGGCGCCGATTTCCAGTTCATCCAGAAGCCTCTGTGCGATACGCTCCGCCTGATCGCTGATGATATAGATCAACTTTGCTCCGTCCCTGCCGTAGAGCACCAGATCAAACATGAAGCTGTTCACCACCACGGCAAGCATTGCATACAGGATCGTATCAAAGTCCTCAAAAACCAGCAAAGAAGCCGCCACGATGAGGACGTCGGTCAGGAAAAACAGCTTGCCTGTTTTCAGATGCTTATAGCGCAGGCGGAGGAACTTAACGATAATATCGGTTCCGCCCGTGGTCGCTCCCGCCTTGAACACAAGCCCCAGGCTGACCGCCAGCAGCACGCCTCCCGCAAGGGCAGCCAGCAGCGGATCCGTTGTGAGCACCCCGAATTGTGCAAAAAAGTTAGTAAAAGCGGAACAAAGAACGGTCGCATAAATCGTGGAAATCAGGAACCGGAACCCGAACTTCCACAGCCCTGCAGCCAGAATCGGCACATTGATCAGAAGCATGCCCGTTCCTGTAGGCAGGCCTGTAAAGCGGTTCAGGATCACTGCGATTCCCGTCACACCGCCCGGCGCAAGATTATTGGGATCCAAAAATAAGCTGATACTGATTCCATAAATCACAGCGGCAGCCGTAATGGTCAAATAATCCCAAACCCTCTTCTTCCATCCCACATGTTCAGCCATCTGTCTCCTCCCGCCAGTTATCAGATATCAGAACTTCTTTAACCAGTTTTTCCGTTTTCGGCTCAGATATTCGTTCGTACGATCTTCGGCTGATAGCCTTCTTTCTCCAGAGCCTCAAGTATCTGGCCCTTATGCTCCGTCCCGAACGCCTCCAGCGTGATGCGCAGTTCCACCGCCGCACTCCTGTTGATGGACACGAACTGATTGTGCTCCAGCTTAATCACATTTCCGTTTTCCTTTGCAATCACATCCGCCACTCTGGACAGTTCTCCCGGTTTATCGGGAAGCAGGACGGATACAGTAAAAATCCGATCCCGGAAGATCAGCCCGTGCTGCACCACGGAGGACATAGTGATCACATCCATATTTCCTCCGCTCAAAATGGCTGCCACCCTTTTATTTCTGACGTCCAGATGCTTCAGCGCCGCCACCGTAAGCAGCCCGGAATTCTCCACGATCATCTTATGGTTCTCCACCATATCCAGGAAGGCAGTGACCAGCTCCTCATCTCCCACCGTCAGAATTTCATCGATGTTTGCCTGTATGTAAGGGAAAATGCCGCTTCCCGGGGTTTTTACCGCCGTACCGTCCGCAATGGTGTTGACTTTATCCAGGGTAACCACCTTTCCCGCCTTCAGAGATTCCTGCATGCAGTTGGCCCCGGCAGGCTCCACGCCGATCACCCGGATCTTGGGGTTAAGCAGTTTGGCAAGGGTGGACACGCCGGTGGCGAGGCCTCCCCCTCCGATCGGAACGAGAACAATATCCACCAGAGGCAATTCCTTGAAAATCTCCATCATTATGGTTCCCTGACCCGTAGCCACTGCCGGATCGTCAAACGGATGAATAAAGGTATATCCGAATTCCTCCGCCAGTTCATAGGCTCTGGCGCAGGCCTCGTCGTAAACATCCCCGTACAGAATCACCTCGGCCCCATAGCTTTTCGTCCGATTCACCTTCATCAGGGGAGTGGTGGTCGGCATCACAATGACGGCCTTGCACCCATAAGCTTTGGCCGCGTAGGCCACACCCTGCGCATGGTTTCCGGCCGAAGCGGTGATCAGCCCCTTGTTCCGCTCTTCGTCAGACAGGGTGCTGATTTTATAGTAAGCGCCCCGCAGCTTATAAGCGCCGGTCAGCTGCATATTCTCCGGCTTGAAATACACTTTGTTTCCACACTGGCGGCTGAAATAGTCGCTGTAGGTCAATTTTGTCTCCTGAATCACCTTTTTTACCGTTTCAGAAGCTTCCTCAAATTTTTCCAGGGTCAGCATTTTGTTCTCTTCCATCGCTTTTCATTCATCCTTTCATTCTGCCGCGCAAGGGCCACTCTCCCTGCGAACCTTCGCCCGTCTCTCCGCCAGGTGTCAGGCCTGCTATTTTGCCGCTTCCTTTTCGTCCTTCACATCAAACAGGGCATTTACGAACTGTTCCGGGTCAAATTTCTGCAGATCTTCCATATCCTCTCCGACGCCAATATACTTTACCGGGACATTCAGTTCCGACTGAATCGCCACCGCGATCCCGCCTTTCGCCGTCCCATCCATCTTCGTCAGGATGATTCCGGTCAGGTCTGCGACCTCGCCGAACTCTCTGGCCTGCTGCAGCGCATTCTGTCCTGTAGTTCCATCCAGAACAACCAGATTCTCCCGATGAGCACCCGGAAATTCCCTGTCAATGATCCGGTTCATCTTCTTTAGTTCTTCCATCAGGTTCTTCTTATTATGGAGCCGTCCCGCCGTATCGCACAGCAGCACGTCCACATGCCTTGCCTTCGCCGCGTTCACAGCATCATACAGGACGCTCGCAGGATCCGCTCCTTCCGCGCCGCCGATCATATCGACCCCTGCCCGGTTCGCCCAGCCTGCCAGCTGTTCCCCGGCCGCCGCCCGGAACGTGTCCGCCGCAGCGATCAGGACCTTGCGCCCTTCCTGCTTGAGCATGCCCGCCAGCTTGCCCACGGAAGTGGTCTTGCCCACGCCGTTCACGCCGATCACGAGGATGACGGACTGCTTCTGTTCAAACTCATACGCCGTCTCCCCCACCTGCATCTGTTCCCGGATGCTGTCGATCAAAAGCTGCTTGCAGGCGGCAGGTTCCTTGATATGCCGCTCCTTCACCTGCGCTTTCAGCCGTTCCAGGATATCTGAGGTGGCATTCACCCCGATATCCCCCATAATTAATATCTCTTCCAGTTCCTCATAGAATTCGTCATCAATGGCAGAAAATCCGCTGAACACGGAGTCGATTCCGCTGACAATGTTATTTCTCGTCTTATTCAGGCCTTCTTTCAGCCTGGCAAAAAAGCCTTTTTTCTCTTCGCCCATCTTATCTCCCATCCGCGCCGCACGCTTTTTTGGCCGATCGGTCAGTTATCCAGTTCCTTATCAATCAGGCTTACGCTCACCAGCGTGGATACGCCTTTCTCCTGCATTGTAATTCCATATAATCTATCCGCTTTTTCCATCGTCCCTCTTCTGTGTGTGATGACGATAAACTGCGTATATCGCGTCAGTTTGTGCAGATAATTGGCAAATCTTCCCACGTTGCTGTCATCCAGCGCCGCTTCAATCTCATCCAGCAGACAGAACGGAGACGGCTTCAGGTTCTGAATGGCAAAAAGCAGAGCGATTGCGGTCAGCGCTTTCTCTCCACCGGACAGCTGCATCATGTTCTGCAGCTTCTTGCCGGGCGGCTGCGCAATGATCCGGATGCCCGCTTCCAGAATGTCTTCATCCTCCATCAGCTCCAGCGTCCCTTTCCCTCCGCCGAACAATTCCTTGAACACCTTGTCAAATTCCATTCCGATCTGCGCGAACTTCTCTTTGAACTGCCTGCGCATGGCCTCATCCAGTTCCTGGATGATTCCCTTCAGCGTCGCTTCTGCCTGTACCAGATCATCATGCTGCCCTTTTAAGAAGGTATAGCGCTCCATCAGATTCCGGTAATCCTCTATGGCATTCACGTTCACATCGCCCAGCCTGCGGATCTGATCCTTTAACGATGCGATCTGCTTCTTCATCGCCGCCAGATCCTGCATCGCCTCGCTCTTAAGCTGTGCAGCCTGGCTCAGGGTCAGCTCATATTCGTCCCACATATAATTAATCTGGGATTCAATCGCCTCTTCCAGCTTTTCCTTCTGCGCATTCAGGCGGTAAACCTCCTTATCCAGGCCGGAAAGGCGATCCGCCAGGCTTTCCCTGTCCGCGAAGAAGTTCTTCTGTTTTGCAGACAGCGCTTCCCGCTTCCTGGTATCCTCCTGAAGCTGATCCTCTCCTTCACTCTGCCTCGTACCTGAATCAGCGATCGTCTCCTGAAGTTTCCGGATATTCTCTTCCTTGCGCACGATCTCCTTCTCGTTCTCCGCAAGTCCCTCCAGAACCTCTTCCCGTTCTTGAGCATACCGTGAAAGTTCCGCCTCAATACGTTCCAGATTAGCCTGTTCAAACTCCTGCCTCTGGCGGATTTTTTCCACTTCCACATCCCGTTTCGATACCCGGGCAGAGAAATCATTCTCTTCAGCGCGCAGCCCTTCCAGTTCTTCCTTCAGTTCATCCAGGGCTTTCTGCGTATCCTTCTCCATCTGCTCCGAGGCTGCCAGTTCCAGGCGGATCGTTTCCTTTCCTCCACGGATCTCCTCGATCTGTGCGGCGATTTCCTCCTGTTCTCTGCGCAGGCTGTCGTATCCTTGTTCGGTCTGCTCTTTTCTCTGCCTTGCAGCTGCCACGTTCATACGCGCCGTATTCTGGCGGATGAATTCCTGCTGCAGCTGTTCCTTCAGATCCTCCAGTTCCACGCGCATCCCGTTCCTGCGCTTCTTGATCTGTTCGATCTCATCCAGCAGGCTGTCCACCTGTTCCAGCGTCGCCTTTACCTTGCCCTGCAGTTCTTCGATTTCCCGCCTGCGCCCCAGAAGATTGCTGCTGTTCTTAAAAGCGCCGCCGCTGATCGCACCGCCCGGCATGAAGAGTTCTCCTTCAAGCGTCACCATTCTCAGGCTGTAGCCGGCCTTTCGCGCGAGCCGCACCGCATTGTCCACATGGTCAACCACCAGGATCCTGCCAAGCAGGGAAGATGCCACATCCCTGTACCTGTCTTCCACCCGCACCAGGGAATCCGCAAGTCCCAGGACACCCGGTTCCGAAAGCAGTTCTCTTTGACGGAATTCCTGCCGGTTTCTGATGCTGGTAAGGGGCAGAAAGGTCGCCCTGCCTCCTTTTACGGCTTTCAGATAGGAGATCATCTCCTTTGCGGTCTCTTCTGTATCGGTCACAATATTCTGAATGCTTCCGCCGAGCGCCGTTTCGATCGCCGTCTCATATTTCTTGTCCACCTTCAGGAGATCCGCAACCACCCCCAGGATACCTGGGTGCGCGCTTCGCTGTTCCATCACCCGTTTCACGCTGCCGCCGTATCCTTCATAACGTTCTGTCAGATTGGTCAGCGCATCCAGCCTTGACTTCTCCTGATGATACGTTACCTGCGTATCCCGCAGCATCTGATCTTTTCCGGAGAGTTCATCATGTATCTCACCCAGCCGCTCTTCCATGCTGCTGATGGATTCATTCAGTTCCCCAATCTTCTGATTCACGCGCAGGAATTCTTCTTCCAGCGCTTTCACGCTTTCTTCCTGTTCCGCCTCATCCGATTTGGCGCGCAGCAGTCTGGAATTCAGCTCCGCCCTCCTGATCTGCACCTGTTCCAGCATCGTATCAAAGCGGCCCATCTTGGACTTGATGGTCGCGCGGGCATTCAATTCCCGGATGATCGCATTCTTTCCTTCCTCCATCCGTGCGTTTCTTTCGTCGATCCTGGTCTGAATCTCCGCAAGCTGCGCTCTGATCGCTTCCCGCTCCTGCTCGGCCTCTTTCAGCCGCTCATCCGTCTTGCGCTTCTCATCTGAAGCGGTCTGCCTTGCTTCCGACCTGAGCCCAATCTCCCTGCCAAGGGTATCCCTACGGCTGCTCAAATGCTTCTCATTTCCCCTGGCGGAGTTGATCTGCTCCTTCAGCACATTGATCTCGCCTTCCAGCTTTCCCCGCAGAAGGTTCGCATCCACGAGCTGCGCCCGCGCTTCCTCTATGCGCTTATCCAGTTCCTCTATCTCGCTTTGAACCTGATCGTATTCTTCCTTAATATGTTCATATTTCTCTGAAGTTTCCTGCAGCTCCCCTTCCGCAATCTCATACCTGCCGCCAACCTCCGCAAGCTGCTCTTTTAAGCGCGCATTTTCCAGAAGGAATGCATTTACGTCCAGGTTCTTCAGTTCCTCTTTTTTCTTCAGATATTCCCGCGCCTTCTCGGACTGCTTCTCCAATGGGCCGACCTGTTTCTCCAATTCCAGGAGAATGTCATTGACGCGCAGCAGGTTCTGCTTCTCATCCTCTAACTTTTTCTGCGCAGCCGCCTTGCGCCTTTTGAATTTTACGATGCCGGCAGCCTCGTCAAACAGTTCCCTGCGCTCCTCCGGTTTTCCACTCAGGATCTTATCGATCTGACCCTGGCCTATGATGGAATAGCCTTCCTTTCCGATACCCGTATCGTAGAAAAGTTCGTTCACATCCTTCAGCCTGCACGGCGTCTGGTTCAGCAGATATTCACTCTCTCCGGAACGGTAAAGCCTCCTCGCCACCGTCACCTCATCATATTCTATGGGAAGCTGATGGTCTGAATTATCCAGGGTGATCGCCACATAGGCATAACTCATTGGCTTCCGAAGCTGCGTCCCTGAGAAAATCACATCCTGCATGGATGCGCCGCGCAGCTGCTTCACCCGCTGTTCCCCCAGGACCCAGCGGACCGCATCCGCCACGTTGCTCTTTCCGCTTCCGTTGGGCCCGACAATCCCAGTAATGCCGTTGTGGAACTGGAAATTCATTTTATTTGCAAAGGATTTAAACCCGTGTATTTCTATGCTCTTTAAATACATTTGTCTTCCTCAACTCCAGGATCGCCTGATAAGCCGCCTGCTGCTCCGCCGCCTTTTTGGTCCGTCCCCGTCCTTTTCCGATCACGCGGCCGTCCATCAGGGCGTCCACCAGGAACTCTTTATCATGATCCGGTCCCTCTTCTCCGATCAGCTCATAAGAAAACTGCGCCCCGGGGATCGTCTGGATCATCTCCTGAAGGACCGTCTTGCTGTCATAGAAAAGGATCTTGTTATCCAAATCAGAGAGCACGAAACGATGTATGAAATCATGCGCGGCCGCAAATCCTCCGTCCAGATACAGAGCGCCGATCAACGCCTCCATCGCATCCGAGGTAATGGACTCCCGCTGTCTTCCTCCCGTCGCCTCTTCTCCCTTTCCAAGCAGCATATACTGCCCCAGATCCAGATCTCTTGCACAATAGGCAAGCGCCGGTTCACATACCATGGAGGAACGCAGCTTGGTCAGCTTTCCTTCCGGCATCTGCGGATTCTCATGAAACAGGAAATCGCTGGATATCAATTCCAGAACCGCATCCCCCAAAAATTCCAGCCTCTCGTAATTCTCCAGCTTGTTAATTTTCTGTTCGTTGGCAAAGGAACTGTGCGTCAGCGCCTGGCGCAGCAATTTTCTATCATGAAATTGATATCCTATCCGTCTTTCCAGTTCTTCCAGCGTATAATTCACGTTTTCTCTCCTTATCATGTAAAAAGCCCTGCGCCAAAAGGCAAAGGGCCAAACAGCCGCAGCGCCGGGTACAGGGCACAGATGCGCGTCCGATTACATATTGCGCGCAACGCTTGATTTGATCAGCGCTACCGCCTCTCCCACCGTACTGATTTTCTCCGCATCGGCCGGAGATATCTCAATGGAGAACTCTTCCTCAATTCCCATCACAATCTGAAACAGATCCAGGGAATCCGCGCACAAATCATCTACAAAAGTGGTTTCCTCCGTAATCTCCCTGGTATCCACACACAGCACTTCTGCAATGATTTTCCTCAGCTTATCAAGTTCCATATTCTTCGCCCTCTTCTCTTTGGCAATGCCGGAAGCATTCCGGGCCAAGCCTGTATTTACTCGTCCTTGCCGGAAATCGCCCTCTGGATCTTACCGTTGATATCCTGTTGTCTGAAGGTCAGACACTGTAAAATCGTGTTCTTGATCTCCACGGATTTCGAGCTGCCGTGTGTCTTAACCACCAATCCCTTCAGACCGAGCAACGGCGCTCCGCCGTACTGCTCCAGATCAAAGGCCTTCAGCGTCTCCTTCAGGGCAGGCTTCACGAGAAGCGCACCGATTTTGCTGCGCAGGCTGGTCATCATCCCTTCTTTCACCTTCTTGATCAGGGTTCCCCCCACGCCTTCATACAGCTTCAGGATCACATTTCCCACAAATGCTTCGCATACAATCACGTCTGCAGCGCCAGCCGGAATGTCCCTGGCCTCCACACTGCCGATAAAATTGATATCCTTGCAGGCCTTTAATAACGGAAAGGTCTCCTTCACCAGAGCGTTCCCCTTCTCCTCTTCCGCTCCGTTATTTACAATGCCGACTCTGGGATTCTTGATGCCCACCACATGTTCCATATAAATGGAACCCATGCGCGCGAACTGAACCAGCTGAGACGGCCTGGCATCCACGTTTGCTCCGCAGTCCACCAAAAGAGACGCTCCCTGTGCAGTCGGAATTAGAGGGGCCAGCGGCGGCCTCTCCACGCCCTTGGCACGTCCCACGATCACCTGTCCGCCAACCAGGACCGCGCCTGTGCTTCCCGCAGATACAAAGGCATCGCAGGTTCCTTCTCTTACCATATACAATCCCTTCACAATAGAAGAATCTTTCTTTCCCTTGATCGCAGCTACCGGCGGTTCCGCCATAGCAATCACTTCCGTGGCATTCACCACTTCCACCTGTTCCTGCGGATAAGTATATTTGGAAAGTTCCGCCCGGACCTGTTCCTCTTTTCCCACCAGAAAGACCTTAATCTTTCTTTCCGCCTGTACTGCCTCCACAGCGCCCTTTACGATCTCCGCCGGCGCATTGTCGCCTCCCATGGCATCCACAGCCACATTCACATACTCTGCCATTCTTTCCTCCATACCGAACGTCCTCGCCCGGCCGCTCCTCTCATCTTAGCGGCATCCGGCCGCCTTTTGTCCGTATTCAAAAAAAGCCACTCAAACCTCGCAGACAGGTTCCGCGCCTCTATCCGAATCTTGCCTTCCGGAGCGCATCTGCGGGATTTGAGCATCCTATAATACTATACTAGACCTGCGTGGAAAAATCAAGCTATCCGAAAAATTCATGCCCTCCGTATGCGAATAAGCGTGTAAGGTTTTGGTCAAACCACTGCATTTTGTCCGATGCAGCTGCTTGGCGGGCGGCGAAATACAATGCCCCCTGTGACAGATCTTCTCCGTATATTGCCCTTTCCACCGCTTTGACCGTCTCATCGCTGATCTCTACCTGACTGATTCGTCCATCCTTTACAGGAGAGAACTGATAGACGCCGAACTCCTGCTGGTATACCACTTCTTTGACCGTATCCGGAAAAAGGCCGCTCTTCACCCGGTTCAATACCACATTTGCCACTAAAAGCTTTCCATTCTCATCTTCACCCCCCGCTTCCGCCTCCACAATTCTGAGCAGGGTATCATAATCTTCTTCATTCAGCTGCCAGACCGGTTCCTTCTCCATGACAGCCATGCTGATTACGCGCTGGCTGGAAGCGATGGGCTGTGCATCCTTCCGGAAGCTTGTCTCCTGAATCTCCGTAATCTCACGCATCTGTGAAGCGCGCAGAATCTTCCTGGCTGCCGCCTGATCCAGTTCGCTCATCTGCACACAGCACCAGGCCATGGCTGTTACCATGCTGGAAAGAAGCAACAATACGCCGTATTTCCTGTAATCTACTGCTGAATATTTTTTCTTTGTCCTGGTAAGCATTTTCCGCACCCTGCCTTTCTTCGCGGCAATCCATTCCAACCGCATCATTTCCATCGCTATATATTGTATATCGTAATCAATTTGTAAAACTTATTTCATACTATATTCATATTTTATACAGCGTATGCGGAAAATATATCTATTTCCGGACAAGTTTTGTTCCTTTTGGAAAAGTATGGTATAATGTCTGGCGACATTATACCGGCCCGACGGCCATTCTTCGCCTCATAAAACGGCCGGTTTATCCATAGTTTCCCATATTCAGGAGTATCAATAATGAAAGATCGCATATTTTTCCCAAATATTCTCTCTTTTGGGTTTTTCCCCCTTGTTTTGTACCTTTCCGCCTGTCTATGCGGCTGTGCTTCTACCTCAGAGCCGATACAGGAAACCGGCTTCTATTTTGATACGGTTGTATCCGTTACTGTGTATGGCCAAAAGGATGTCGGTGTTTTGGAGGAGTGCATGGACCTGTGCGCCAGATATGAACAGTTCTTCAGCCCCACCCTGGAAGGCAGCGATGTTTATCGCATCAATCACAGCGGCGGCAAAGCGACGGAAGTCTCTGAAGAAACCGTCACTTTGCTGAAGGAGGCGATTTCCTACGCAGAATCGACCGATGGCCTTGTCGATCCCACCATTGCGCCCCTGACCAGATTGTGGAATTTCAGTTCCTCTTCCCTCACCCAGGAAGATGCTGATGTACAAAACAGGGTGCCTGAAGCGTCCGATATTCTTGATGCGCTTTCCCATATTGATTATAAGATGGTTCAGATAGACGGCAATGCGGTCACTCTTCTGGATCCGCAGGGCCAAATCGATTTGGGATTTATTGCCAAAGGATACATCGCAGATCGTCTCAAAGAACTGCTTCTTTCCAGGGATGTGACCAGCGCCCTCATCAACCTTGGCGGCAATGTGCTCGCCGTGGGCGCCCGGCCGGACGGGACGCCATTCCAGATCGGCCTTCAGGAGCCTTTTTCTGAGCACGGCACCTCTGCCGCCGTTCTGCCTGTCACCGATTGGTCCGTGGTCTCTTCAGGCATCTATGAACGATGCTTTGAACAGGATGGTCAGCTCTATCACCATCTTCTGGATTCAAAGACCGGCTATCCCATTCATAATGGCCTGGCCAGCGTTACTATCCTCTCCTCTTCTTCCACGCAGGCGGATGCCCTCAGCACTATTTGTTTCTGTCTCGGTTTGGAAGAAGGAAAGCAGCTGGCAGAATCCCTTCCAGAGGTGGAAGCCGTTTTTCTCACGCAAGACGGCCAGCTGATCACCACAAGCGGCGTCCAGCTGGCCGATGATTAATCTTTCCTGTGTTTTCTATTCCCGGCTCAAATCGCTTTTCCTGCAAGAATTTCTTTATAATCCTTAAGATTTTTCTCCAAAAGCGCCGGCGTATCCAGGTTATAAGGGCATTTGCTCTTACACTGCCCGCAATGCAGGCATTGTTCGATGCACATCATCTTCTGCTGCATCTCCTCCGTCAGCTGTGCGGCAGACGGCGCCCTTCTGATCAACAGGGACATGCGGGCGCAGTTATTGATCTCAATGCCCGCGGGGCAAGGCATACAGTAGCCGCAGCCTCTGCAGAATTCTCCCTGCAGTTCTTTCCTGTCCTGATCTATGAACGCCCTTCTTTCTTCCGTAAGCGCAGGCGGATTCTCCACATAACTTAAGAATTCATCCAGCTCTTTCTCTCTCTGGACTCCCCAGATAGGAAGCACATGCGGAAACTGCGCGAGAAACGCGTATGCGGCAGCTGAATCCGTAATCAGCCCTCCGGACAGCGCCTTCATCGCGATAAAGCCCATTCCCGCCTGTCCGCACTTTTCCACAAGTTCCAGATCCTTATCCGAGGAAAGATAGCTTAAAGGGAACTGAAGCGTCTCATACAGGCCGCTGTCGATCGCCTCATGCGCCACGGCGAGCCGGTGGTTCGTGATCCCGATATGTCTGATCTTTCCCTGCTGCCTGGCTTCAAGCATACATTCATACATCCCGCTTCCGTCTCCCGGCTTGGGGCAGACCGCCGGATTATGGAACTGGTAGATATCCAGATGATCCGTCTTCAGGTTGGAAAGACTCGTCTCCAGGTCCCTCCAGAACCCTTCCGGCGTCATGGAAGCCGTTTTGGAAGACACATAAATGCCGTCCCACGTTCCCCCAAATGCCTCTCCCAGCTTTTCTTCGCTGTCCGTATATGCTCTGGCCGTATCAAAAAAGGTAATGCCGCCCGCACGCGCCTTACGCAGCAGATCAACCGCTTCCCCTTTGCTGATCCTTTGGATCGGCAGCGCGCCAAAGCCATTTTTATTCACTGTAATTCCCGTTTTCCCAAGCGTTACCATCTCCATGCCTGCCTACCTCTCCTTCCAATATTTTCATACATTTTCACTCGTCTCACCAGTCAGGCGCACGATCACATTCTTCGGGCACTTTTCAACACAGATGCCGCAGCCAGTACATTTACTCTGATCAATGACCGCATTGTAATTTTCCACATGGATCGCCCCGGCGGGACAGTTCTTCTCGCAGATGCCGCAGCCAATACAGCCGGCCCTGCAGTCCTTCATTGTGATAGGCCCTTTGTCCCCGGAACTGCAGGCCGCCGCAAATTTCGCCGAGTAGGGAACCAGGCTGATCAGATTTTTGGGGCAGACCGAGATGCATTTTCCGCAGGCCTTACAGGCTTCCCGGTCCACCTGCGCCACACCATTCAGAACATGAATGGCATCAAAGGGACAGACCTGTTCACAGCTCCCATATCCAAGGCAGCCAAACGTGCAGGACTTCGCGCCTCCATTCGGCACAAAGGAAAGCATCCTGCAGTCATGCAGCCCTTCATATTCATATTCCAGCTTCACCTTATCGCGCGTGCCCCTGCAGGCCACAAAAGCCACCATGCGCTCCTGCGGCTGGGCTTCCACGCCCATAATAGCGGCGATCTTCTGGCCCACTGCCTCTCCTCCCACCGGACAGGCGTTCACCTTCGCCTCCTTCGCTGCAATGGCCGCTGCCAGCCCGGCGCAGCCCGGATATCCGCAGCCTCCGCAGTTATTGCCCGGAAGTTCCGCCAGGATCGCTTCCACTTTCTCATCCGCCTTTACCTGAAACAGGATCGAAGCCCCGCCCAGAAACAAACCGATAAAAAGTCCAACCCCTCCGACAATTGCCGTCGCAATCAGAATTCCCGAAACGCTCATTGTGCCACCTCCTATAAAAGACCTGCGAACCCGCAGAAGGCAATGGCCATCAGCCCTGCAGTAATCAGGACAATCGGCATTCCTCTGAAGGATTCCGGCACATCATTGTATTCCATTTTCTCCCGTATCCCGGCCAGGATAATGATGGATATGGTAAATCCCAGAGCCGTCGCAAAACCGTTGACCGTACCCGCCAGGATTCCATATTCCTTCTGCACATTGGTGAGCGCCACCCCCAGCACCGCACAGTTGGTGGTGATCAGGGGCAGATACACGCCCAGCGCTTCATAGAGGGAGACCATATATTTCTTCAGGATCATTTCCACGAACTGAACCAGCGCGGCGATCACCAGAATGAACACGATCGTCTGCAGGTAGGTGATATTGAGCGGTATCAGCACATAGCGGTAGATCACCCCGGCCACCAAGCTCGAAAGTGTGATAACAAAGATCACCGCAGTCCCCATTCCTGCCGCAGTCTTGACCTTCTTGGACACACCAAGAAAAGGACATAAGCCAAGGAACTGGCTAAGCACCACATTGCTCACCAGCGCCGAACTGATCAGCAGCAGCAGCAAATCTCTTATCTGTTCCGCCATCTATCTTCTCCCCCCTTCCTGATTCTCCTGCAATTTGGGATTTTTTGCGCCCTCTTTTTCCGACGCTTTCGCGCGCGAGGGACAATTTTCCTGGCAGGAGCCGCAGTCCATGCCGCAGCCGGAGCCAAACCTGGACATATCCTTTCCCTTTTCCTCCCCTTTGCGTTTAATCCGATTCTGCAGGGCAGTCAGGGCAGCCAGCACGAAAAACGCGCCGGGAGCCATCACGAATATGGTGGCAGGCACATAAGCATCCGGCATCACATGTATGCCGAATACCGCTCCGCTTCCCAGCAGTTCCCTCACCGCACCAATACAGGTCAGCGCCAGGGAAAAGCCGAGTCCCATCCCAATCCCGTCGAACAGGGACGGCAGGGGCGGATTCTTGGAAGCATAGCTTTCCGCCCGTCCGAGGATGATACAGTTTACCACGATCAGGGGAATATAAATTCCCAGGGAATCATTCAGCATAGGAACATATGCCTTCAGAAGCAGTTCCACCACCGTAACGAAACTGGCCACCACCACGATATAAGCCGGAATCCGTACCCGGTCTGGAATGATCTTCCGAAGCGCCGATATCATCAGATTGGAAAGCGCCAGCACTGCAGTGGTGGACAATCCCATGCCCAAACCGTTCAGCGCGCTGGTAGTTACCGCCAGAGTAGGACACATTCCCAACGTCAGCACAAACGTCGGATTTTCTTTTATAATTCCATTATAAAGCCGTTCTGTCGCTCTATTCATTGCCGCTTCCCCCCTTCAGCGCGGTTCTGAAATAATACAGCCCCGCGTTCACTCCATCCGTCACAGCGCTGGTAGTCACTGTCGCGCTGCTGATGGCATCGATCTCATTTTCTGCGGAAGCGCCGCTTTTCGTATATGTAAAGTTCTCCGCCTTCTTACCGGCAAACTGCGGCACAAGCACCTCTTCCGCCCTCATGCCGAGACCTGCCGTTTCCGAAATCGACAGGATGGAAATGCCATTCAGTGTCCCGTCATTGCGGATCCCTAAGGTAAACTGAATATCACCGCTATATCCTTCATGCGTCGTAACTGTAATAACATAGCCCAGTGCCTGCCCATCCTCTGCCACGGCCGAGGATACGGAATTGATGCTGCAGCCGTCATATCCGCCCGCAGTCAGGACTTCCTGAGCAGCCTCTTCCGCAAAGCCTTCCTGCTCCTCAAACTGCGCGGCATCCGGGAACACCTCCTGCATGGCCTGCACCCATTCCTTCTCCTCCTGTCTGGCGATCGGTTCCTTGGTCAACTCATACACAAGTCCCAGAATCAGTCCGGAAATCAGCGTAATCAGGAAAAGAACAAGCGCATCCTTCAGCATGCTCTTCATACGCGCTCCCCTCCTTTCCCAAAAGCCTTCGGAAGCGTAACCTTCTCAATCAGCGGTACCAGAAGGTTGCCAAGAAGGATCGCATAGGAAACCCCTTCTGCGCTGGCTCCGAAAACCCGAAAAATCCCCGTCATAATTCCCAGAAAAATTCCATATACATACTGGCCCCGTTTCGTAACCGGTCTGGTCACATAATCCGTCGCCATAAAAAACGCTCCGAGCATCAGACCGCCACCTGCCAGCTGGGCCGACAGATACACCCGATCCAGCCCATGTCCGCCGAACAATGCCATAAAAATCACGAAGGACACCAGATAGCTTCCCGGAATTCTCAGATCGATGACTTCCAGCCAGATCAGGATGCAGGCCCCGAGGATAATGCAAAGCACGGAAGTCTCGCCGATCGTGCCTCCGGTCCGTCCGATCACCATATCCAGGACATTTACGCCCTCCCCATTCCGCATTGCCGCCAGGGGTGTTGCTCCCGTATAGGCATCACAGGTAAAGTCCGTCATGAGTGAGGTAAAGGACACCAGCAGAAAACATCTCGCTCCAAGAGCGGGATTCATAAAGTTCTGGCCCAATCCCCCGAAAAGCATTTTCACCACAAGAATCGCAAAGATTCCGCCGACGATTCCCAGCCACCAGGGCGCAGTCGGCGGCAGGTTCAGGGCGAGCAAAAGCCCCGTCACCACGGCCGATAAGTCAGAAATTGTGACTTTTTTATGCATCAGCTTTTCATAGATAAGTTCTGTCAGGACCGTAGAAGCTACGGTCAGCGCGATAATAAGGGCCGCGTTCAGGCCAAAATTCCAGATGCCGAATATGGTTGTGGGCATCAGAGCTATAATCACCGAACCCATGATCCGGCTGGTATTGTCCTTAGCCCGTATATGCGGGTTGGACGAAACTTTCATCAGATCGCTCACGTTCTTGTCCCCCTATTTCTTCTTTTTGCGGTCCGCCAGAATCGACCGCCGCATGGATTTGATCGCCTGCGTCAGCTGGCGCTTGGCCGGACATATGTAGCTGCAGCAGCCGCATTCGCAGCATTCCATGCCGTCCCTTTTCAGAAACGCCTCTGAATCATAATGTTCCGCATAGGTGGCCAACAGGGTCGGCACCAGCCTGGACGGACAGGCTTCCACGCAGCGTCCGCAGTTAATACAGGCGGTGGGCTCTTCCACTTCGTCCTTTGTCAGGCACACAAGGGCGGACGCCGTCTTGGTAGTGGGCACATCCAGATCAAAGATCCCGAATCCCATCATAGGGCCTCCTGAAATCATCCGGGCCGGTTCCTGGATAAATCCGCCTGCTTCATCAATCAGCTCATGATAATTGGTTCCGATGCGAACGATAAAATTCTGCGGTTCCGCCACAGCGTCCCCCGTCACCGTAATGATTCGGTGCATCAGCGGCTTCCCCTCCAGGACAGCCCGCCCCACCGCCACAACGGTGTCCACGTTATCGACGATGCACCCCGCGTCCGCCGGCAGCATGGAAGAATTGATCGCCCTTCCCGTTACCGCATAGATCAGCTGGCGCTCCGCTCCCTGTGGATACTTCGTATGAAGCTTTTTCACGCAGATGCGCTCTTCTCCCCGGGATTTCTCCTCAAGCAGGCGGATACAGTCCGGCTTATTATCTTCCACCGCCAGGATACCCTGTGCGTTCGGAAACAGGGTCAGGATCACCTTCAGGCCATCTATCAGCTTTTCCGGTTCTTCCAGCATCCTTCTGTAATCTGAAGTGAGATAAGGCTCGCACTCCGCACAGTTGGCGATAATATATTCGATTTTCTCCGGCTCCTTCGGCGCCAGCTTAACATGCGTGGGAAATCCGGCACCCCCCATGCCCACAACCCCTGCCTCTTTGATCCGTTCCAGGATTTCCTCCCGGCTAAGTTCCGCAAGCGGCTTCACCTTCGGATATTCCACTTCTTCGTACAAGCCGTCATTTTCTACCACAATGCTCATCACATTGTCCCCTGTGACCACTCTGCGCGGTTCAATCGCCTTTACCGTTCCGGAAACGGTGCAGAATACGGACGCGGACACCACTCCCACGGCTTCTGCCAGTTTCTGTCCCGCCAGAACCCGGTCTCCCTTTGACACGATGGGCTTTGCCAACGCCCCAATATGCTGTGACAGGGGATATACCAGATCTCCCTTCGGCAAAACCGCTTTTAGAGGCTTGTCCTTGGAGAGTTCCTTTCCATCATAGGGATGGACACCCCCAATAAAGGTTAACTTCGCTCTTGCCATAATATTCCCTCCCAGGCTAAATCCCAAACGGCATCCGCAGTTCTCCGTTTGGCTTCTGACATTTATTATCAATATAATACATGAATTTTTATAAAATTACTACAGAAAAATCAAAATATGTGGTATATTGTTTGTATGAAAACACAAAAAGAATCTATCTCATTACAACTTCAGGAAATCATTCATACCTATCTGGGAAGCGCGGAAGATGTCCTTTTTTTTGATATCGAATCTACCGGCCTTTCCCCGAAAAATGCCTCCGTCTACCTCATCGGCGCGGCCTGCCATACGCAGGAAGGCTGGCATCTCCATCAGTGGTTTGCCCAGGATCTGTCCGAGGAGGAGGCCGTTCTGGACGCCTTTCTTTCCTTCTCCAAAGGGTTTAACCGGCTCGTCCACTTTAATGGCACCACCTTTGACCTTCCCTTTCTTCAGACCAGATGCAAGAAATACGGCCTGAGTTCTCCTCTTTCAGAAATGGAGCAGACGGATATCTACCGCCGGATCTCTCCATGCAAAAATGTGCTGAAGCTGCCGAACTGCAAGCAGAAAACGCTGGAAGAATATCTTGGCAATTTCCGCAAAGATCCTTTCACAGGAGGGGAGTTAATCGAACTCTATAAGGTATACCGCACGCAGCAGGATGACCGCCTTCTCAAAGCGCTCCTTCTACACAACGCTGACGATATCCGCGGCATGCTCTCCATTCTCCCCGTTCTTTCCTATCCCGCTCTTTTTTCAGGCGGAATTAAAAAGGCGGAGGCAGAAGTTTCTCCCTGTACAGACTATGCGGGACGGCCGCAAAAAGAACTCCTGCTCAGGCTGGAGCTTACCTGCCCCCTGGCGAAGCCGCTCACCCTGCATGCGGATGGCTGCTATTTTTCCGGCAAAGGCGGACAGGGCCTTCTGAAAGTTCCTGTTTTCTGCGGAGAGCTGAAGCATTATTATCCGGACTATAAGAACTATTCCTATCTGCCGGACGAAGATAATGCCATCCATAAATCCGTGGCCGTCTATGTGGACAAAACCCATCGCGTTCCCGCAACGCCTGAGACCTGTTATACCCGGAAAACCGGCGAATTTCTCCCCCTGCCCAAACTGCCGGCAGGCGGCGAGGCCCAAGAAGCCCTGTTCGCCCCTCTGTTTTCCAAGGGGGCGGTAAAGGAGCGCTCCGGGAAAGCTGCAGCCTCCGCCAAATCCGGAAAGGCTGCCAAAGCTTCTCACCCGCATCAGAACAATTATTTTCTCCTGGAAGATGCCTTCCTGCAGGATAATAGCCGGCTTACGGCCTATGCCTGCAGATTGTTATCCTGCATGCAGAAGGGATGAAGAAACTGCAGGATGCCTCTTGCATGCAAAAGCGCCCCTGTCTATAGGGTATCTCCCTGTAGACAGGGGCGCTTCTATTTTCTGTCTCTCCTTAGATCGCCATACGTTCTTTCTCTTTCCTCATCCTTCTGCCTTCCTGCGCTTCCTTTTTCTCACAGTAAAGACAGCGCCTGCCGCCACGGTCAGCAGGGAAATGAGCTGCGAAATACGGAAAATCATGGGCTGCTTATAAGAAACATAGATGCTATGCTCTCCCCCTGTCTCCAGCATCACCCGAATACGATAGTTATTGCCATATGAAATCTCCAGCGCTTCCCCATTCTCATCCACCGCCTGATATCCCAGATATTTCTGCAGAGGGAAATCCACATACTGCCCTTCTGCCTGGGTCTGATAGGTGAGCTTCGCCCGCGTGCCGTCCTTCTCATACTCCATCACCGTTACATTCTGGGCATCCGACAGCTGCAGGTCGCTCGTGAGTTTATCATCGGTCAGCGCATCTATCCTCCATTCATAAGGGTAAATCACCGTCGCGTCCGACTTCGGGATGCCAATGATCTTATCCTGATGCCCCACCGTCGTGGTATCATCATAATCTTTATAAGCGAAATTATTCTGATTATAGGGCTGATTCAGGCAGGTCAGCAGGTTGACCCCTACCAGGAAGGCAAAAATCAAATTCCGATACGGATGCAGCACCTTGGACCGCGCCAACCAGATGGAACCGGAAAAGATAAAGCAGATACCTGCGGGCGCCAGCAGCCTCCATGGAAACTGCACGGTCCGCATCACTTTTTCCAGCCATGGAAGCTTCTCCTGAAGGGTCTTGCTCCCAAAATATCCTGTCACCATGAAAGTCAGTACACAGGCAGCCACAAATAAAAAGGTCAGGAAACGATCCTGCTTTTTATCCTTTTCCGCTCCCTTTTCCAGGCAAAGTTTCATCACGCACACTGCTGCCAGTCCCAAAACCGGAAGCCCCAGCGACAGAAAACGATAATCGTTGGTATGGAACGTATCCAGGAGGAAGGAGGCGTTAATGGAATATTCCGAAAACCTGCTCCAATCCAACGCTTGCTGATACAGATTCTCCTTAAAATAAAAGAACAGAAACGGCACCAGGAACCACAGATTCAAAAGAACGGTCAGACCGGCCGCTTTCAGAAGCGCAAGCCACCTTTTCTCTTTCAGAAGTTCCCGTACAAACACCAATACACACACAGAGAAGATTCCAGCCATGTAAGCCGTGCTCAGCACATGGCTTTCTATCAGGCCGCTGAATCCCAATGCGAGCCAGACCCATTTTCTTTTATCCGCAAACAGCACATGGTAGAATCCCGCAATCACCAAGGGCAGGAACGTAAGTGCCAGCGTTTCTCCCAGAGCGCCTCTCGCATAAATGTTCGTAAAACGATAGGGCAGAAGGATATAAAGGGCAGTTCCCAAAAGGCAGGCATAACGGGAAGAAGCCATGGAACGCAATGCCTTCCAGGTAATTGCAACCGTCGCCATATTGGCAAGCAGGATCAGGAACTTATAGGACAGCGCCAGCGAAATGCCGCAAAGCCGCAGCAGGGCCGGAATATACAGGAAAAGATAGGGATACATACTGTTCAGGTAGCCATTGCCCGCCAGCGCCTCCGGGAAAATCACCACCGGGAACTGTCCGTCCAGCATGCCGTCCTTCAATCCCTCGATCCGCAGCAGATGATAACAGATATCGTCCGACTGCTTAAAGGACTGAGTAAAAAGCGGCACGGAAGCATAGAGGCATAAGCCGGTCAAAATCAGGAAATTCAATCGCGTCTCAAAGCTGATCTGATGCTTCCTTCCATATCGCTCCGCCCACAAAAGCAAAACAAAAATCAATACGGCCATCGCCGCCAGGAACCAGGAATCATGATAAAAGCTTCCATGGGGAATGAGGCTAAGCGTATGGATCGTCAGGCTTCCCACGCCCTGATAGTAGATACGGATGTGCAGCTGCTGCGCATCTTTATCCAGCGTGAAGGTATAATCCTTCTTCATCTGCTCTCCGCCCGTTTCCTCCAGATTCCATTGAATGATCTTGGTTCCGTTATCCCAAACCTCAATGATATGATCGGAAGAAGTATTTGAATAATCCAGCTGAATCGTATAAGTGCCCTTTTCAAGCACATAATCGTCCGTCCTTGCAAAAAGGCCGTAATAAGCCGCCGTCTCATCAATTCCGATCAGACCGGTATAATCACTGACTCCTGCGGACTGTTCCAGATCCGTCCCCTTTAATACCAAAGGGCTGTCGCCTTCATCCGCCAGCCAGATAAGGCCCAGCACAATGATGAGGGTCATCAGGTATAACGCTATTTTTTTCATTTTCGCCTCACAAAAACAAGATGTTAAAAAACGGACAAAATGCGGCCGCCCGTATGAAAACAGTTTTCCCGATAGTTTTACTATGAAATCAAAAAAGAGGATGCGTCAACCAAACGCATCCCCTCACATTTTTATAGTTCTTCTTATTCTGCCGTCTCATCCGCAGCTTCTTCATCCTGCTGCTGCGCGATTACTGCATCGATATCAACAGAGACCACATCCTCATCTTCCTTGACAGCGGGCTCCTCTTCCTTCGCTTCCTTAGGCTCGGAAACGAGCAGGGCCTTGATGCTGAGGCTGATCTTCTTGTCCTCTTCGTTGAAATCTACCACTTTCGCAGTGATCTCTTCTCCCGTCTTCAGAACATCGGACGGCTTATCCACATGCTCCTTGGAGATCTGAGATACATGAAGCAGCGCATCAACGCCAGGCTCCAGTTCAATGAATGCGCCAAAGTCGGTCATTCTGGCCACTTTGCCCGTTACCACATTGCCAACCGCATACTTCTCAGCTGCATTTCTCCAGGGATTCAGCTCATCAAACTTCATGCTGAGCGCGATCTTGGTTCCGTTGATCTCCTTGATCTGAACCTTTACCTGATCGCCTACCTTAAACACCTTCTTCGGATGCTCCACTCTTCCCCAGGACATCTCAGAAATATGAAGCAGTCCATCCGCACCGCCGAGATCGATAAATGCGCCGAAATCGGTAACATTCTTTACGACGCCTTCCACAACATCTCCTTCGTGGATTCTCTCCAGCAGTTCCTTCTGCATCTCCGCTTTTCTCGCAACGATCAGCTGCTTGCGGTCGCCGATATATCTTCTTCTCTTCGGATTATACTCGCTGATAACGAATTCAATCTCCTGTCCGGCATACTTGCCCAGATCCTTCTCATAGGTATCAGAAACAAGGCTGGCAGGGATGAAGATACGCACTTCCTCTACCACAACGCTCAGGCCGCCGTCCAGAACCTGCGTAACCTTAGCCTTCAGCACTTCATGATTATTATAGGCTTCTTCAATTCTCTTATTGCCTCTGTCAGCAGCAAGACGCTTATAGGAAAGGATAACCTGTCCTTCTCCGTCATTCACTTTCAGGACTTTTACTTCCATTTTGTCCCCAGGCTTAACGACCGCTGTCATATCTACGCTGGGATCATTCGTATACTCATTCCGGGTAAGAATCCCGTCAGACTTATAGCCGATGTTCAGAATGACTTCTTCCGGCTTCACATCGATGACTGTGCCTTCGACTACCTCTCCTGCATGTATCGTTTTTAATGATTCCTCCAACATTTGTTCAAAAGTTAACTCTGACATATTTTTGAACCTCCTCGATTAATTTATTCGGGGTAGACGCTCCGGCTGTAATACCTACCAGGCGGACAGCTTCCGGCAGTTCTAAATGCAAGTCATCCAGTGTCTGTATCAAACAGGTGTGGGCACATTCTCCGCTGCATATTTCATACAGCTTTCGGGTGTTGGAACTATGCTTCCCACCGATAACAATCATTGCATCAACCTTTGCTGCAATATCCTTTGCCTCAGTTTGTCTCTCCTCAGTTGCGTTACAGATAGTATTCACAACACTAATATCATAACCTTTTTTCCGAAAAATTTCAACCAATTCTTGAAATTTATTGTAGTTAAATGTCGTCTGCGACACAATGCACAGCTTTTTTCCCTCTTCCGGAACGAATTGAAGCGCCTCTGTTTCCGACTCTATCACGGCCGCCGGCGTGTGTGACCACCCCCTGATCCCTTCCACTTCCGGATGGCCTGCATTGCCGATAATCACGATCTGAGAGCCTGCTGCGCTCTCCTTCTCCACGATTTTATGAATCCGTTTCACAAACGGGCAGGTGGCATCCACACACTCCAGCCCCAGTTCTTCTATCTTCTCGCAGATCCGTCTGGGAACCCCGTGTGAACGAATGACCACAATCCCCTCCGTCAGCGCCTCCAGTTCTTCTTCCGACTCTATCACGCGCACGCCTCTGCGTTCCAGATCCTGCACGACGATTTCATTATGGATGATCGGGCCGTAAGTATAGATCTGTTTCTTCGTTCCGCTTTTATCGATCGCTTCCAACTGTTCGTAAACTTTGTCCACAGCGCGTTTTACTCCAAAGCAGAAGCCCGCGCTCTTTGCAAGAATCACTTCCATATCTATTTGCAGCCTTTCTGACGGCAGATGGTCACAATCGTTTCCACCACCTGATCGATCGTCATGTCGGAAGAGTCCACCAAAATGGCATCTGGCGCCTGTCTGAGAGGGGAAATCGCCCGTTTTCTGTCGTCCTCATCCCGTTTGACAATCTGCTCTTCCACCGTCTCGTAATCTTCCTCCATTCCCTTCGCCTTCAGTTCCTCATAACGCCGCTTCGCCCGCACAGCCGTGCTGGCCGTCAGGAAAATCTTGGCGTCCGCATCCGGGAGGATACAGGTTCCAATATCCCGGCCGTCCATGATCACATTATGCTCTGCGGCCAGCGTGCGCTGGAGTTCCAGCAATCTGGCACGCACTTCCGGAACTGCGGAGGACTTGGAAGCCATCCTGCCGACTTCCTCGCTGCGAATCTGCCCATTCACATTTTCGCCGTTCAAAAGCACGATCTGCTCCCCATCCTGATAGGAGATGCTCACGTTCGCGCCCACGCAGCGCGCCGCAATGGCCTGCCGGTCCTCTCCGGATATGCCGCAGCGAAGCAGATACAGGGCAACCGCTCTGTACATAGCTCCCGTATCCACATATATATATCCCAGCTCCTTGGCTGCCCTTCTGGCGATCGTACTCTTGCCCGCTCCCGCCGGTCCGTCAATCGCAATATTATAACTCATGTTCTCTTCGCCTTCCTTTCGCCGCGCAGCTGCACGGACTTTCTTATGGTATGCTCTCTCCTGCCAAGTGTCCTGTGGACCAGGCAATCTGCAGGTTAAATCCTCCTGTCAGCGCATCCAGATCCAGCATTTCCCCCGCCATATACAGGCCTGAGACCAAACGGGATTCCATCGTGGAGGGATTCACTTCTTTTACCTTTACCCCGCCTCTGGTAATCACCGCCTCCTCATATCCTCTGGTCCCCGTCACATGCAGTTCGAGGCCTTTGATGCAGGCTCCAAACGCCCTGCGTTCTTCTCTGGTGATATCGCACGCCTTCTTATCCGGCCGTATGCCGGAGAGTCGAATCATGACGGGAATCAATCTTGACGGGAACAATCCGTCCAGCGCATTGGCGAACTGTTTGCGGCAGTTTGCTTCAAAATCCCGAAGCAGCCGCTTATCCAACATATCCAGCGAAAGCGCCGGTTTTAAATCCAACCGCAGAACCGCTTCAAGCGGTCCCGGCCCCTTCCTTTTTCCCATGGCTGCGCTCTGATAATAACTGCTGGCGCTTAAAATCAGAGGGCCGCTCACGCCGAAATGCGTGAACAGAAGTTCTCCGAAGCCCTCATATTTTCTCTTTCCTTCTATATACAAAGAAGCGGATACGTTCTTCAGGGCCAGCCCCTGCAGCTGCGGACACCAGTCCTCCTCCACCACAAACGGAACAAGGGACGGCGCGCATGGAACGATGGAATGCCCTGCCTCCCGGGCCATCCGCAAGCCATCTCCCGTGGAACCGGTGGCCTGATAGCTGAGCCCCCCGCAGCACAGAATCACTGCATCCGCCGGGATCCTTCGCCCATCCGCAAGCGCAATTCCTTCCACAGACCGCTTTCCTGATTCCTCCGTTCTGGTCAGCACACTTTTCACAGGACTTCTCAGGCTCACCTGCACCCCGCATCTTTCCAGCTCCCCGGACAAGGTGCGAATGATGTCGGAAGAATGATCTGAAACGGGAAATACGCGCTTTCCCCTTTCCGTTTTCAGCCGGCATCCTCTCTCTTCAAAAAAGTCCATTACCTTATGATTGTCAAAATCATAGAATGCGCTGTAAAGGAATTTGGGATTGCTGACCACATGGTCAAACAATTCATCTGTCTCACAGGCATTGGTCACATTGCAGCGGCCTTTCCCCGTAATATAGATTTTCTTGCCCAGCTTCTCATTTTTATCATACAGCCGCACCGAATGTCCTTTTTGCGCAGCGGCTATGGCTGCCATCATTCCTGCTGCCCCGCCGCCTACCACCACAACCTCGCTCATGGCTCCTTTATTCCTTTCCTGCTGCGCCTGTTTCTGCCGGCGGCTCCTTTTTTTGTTTCCGCTCTTCCTCTTCGGCCTCTAACCCCGGAAGGCGAAACGGCGTCTCTTCATCTATATAGTCAATTTCATCATTCAGATATACCTGATAATTATTCCACGCATCTTCCAACGCCTCCAGCCCCTGTTTCACTGTATCGGGCTGTTTCAGGCAGAGAGAAACGATCAGCGCATTGATCAGGCTCACAGGCGCTGCCAGGGAATCCACGATGGAAGTCATCTCGCTTCTTGCTATCAGGTTGCAGGAAGAATAAAGGCTCATCGGAGAATGCACACTGTCCGTAATGGTGATGACCTTCGCATTCCTGTCATTTGCAAACTCCATCGCTTTGAGCGTCCGCATGGAATAACGCGGGAAACTGATGCCGATCACAGCATCCTCTTTGCTCACCCGCAGCATCTGTTCAAACACCTCGCTTAAGCTGGATGTTTTTACCAGTACAATGCCACCGCGAATCAGGTTCAGATAGAAACTCAGAAGTTCTGCCAACGGAGCACAGCTTCTGATACCCACAATGTATATCGTTCTCGCTTTGAGAAGGATGTCCACCGCCATGTGAAAAGAAGCCTCTTCCAGATGTTCTGCAGTATAACGGATGTTCTCCATGTCACAGCTTAGGACGCTGTCAATCACTTCGGACTGGCTGCTCTTTCCATACCTGATATCCATCCGTTCCACCGCGTTCAGCCGCTTTTTCACCCACAATGCAAGCGCATCCTGCATTTGGGGATATCCTTCGTATCCGACCGCCGCTGCGAATCTGACCACCGTGGACTCGCTGATATGAAGCTGTTCTCCCAGCCTGGCCGCAGTCATGAAGGCTGCTTGGTCATAGTGCTCCAGAATGAAAGCTGCGATCGCCTTCTGCCCTTTGCTCATCTTCTGATATCTGTCCCGTATCCTGGTTATTATATCGCAATCGTTCCCCATCGCCGTATGAACCGTGTTTCCTCCGCAAAGTATATCCCTGTCCGTAACCGTTTAAACCCGACTGAACCGTCACCCATATTCTACATACCGCACATGACCGTGTCAAGCAAGAAGACCGCCGGAACATACGACTCCATTTTCTTCCCGTTTTCCCTTTTCAGAGCCAGGAGGAAAATGGAGTCGCGTGCTACCGACAGCCGTCATGCATCATTTTTCTTTCAGCATCAGCGCGTTTCCATGTACGCTTATCCGGTTAAAGCTGCGCAGGAAACTGGAAACTCTGCTATACCCATAATCGTTCAGGTTAAACTGTGGATGCTTCTTCTTCAGCTGCTCCAGCACCAAAGAAAGATTGTCCACTTTTCCCCCGTTCTTTTTCAGAAACGCGATAATCTCTTTTTCCAAATCTTCCAATTCCGTCTGCTGTTTTAGCTCAATCCGATAAGAATTCCCCTCCTGAATGATCGTCAGTTTCGGGCATTTATCTCGCAACAGCGTCACCAACTTGGTATAGCCATAATTACGCGCATCAAACTCAATAAATTTATCGCAAAGCCTGCTTCCCACCTCTCCGAGATAGGTGGATTTTCCCTTGTTCTCATTATTCTGGACAAACGTAACGATGGCTTCTTCAATCTCTCCGATCGGCGTGACCGTGCTGTCCTGCTTCTCTTCCTGCGCTCCGGCCTTGGGTTTGCGCCCGCCTCCCTGATTTTTTCCGTTCTCCGCCGCCTTTTCTTCCACCTCTCCTGAGATCAGATCCAGATGAATGAATTTGTTACATGCCTTTGTGAGCGCCAGGGGCGTCTTGGATTCTCCCATTCCGATCACATACATCTGCTCTTCACGCAGCCTCATCGCCAGTTTCGTAAAATCGCTGTCGCTGGTAACCAGGCAGAACCCATCCACCTTCCCGGAATACAGGATGTCCATCGCATCGATCACCATGGCCATATCCGTCGCATTCTTTCCGATGGTATAATTGAACTGCTGGATCGGGCTGATGGCATTTTCCAGAAGCGTATCCTCTTTCCATCCGTTTCCCTTCGCCCAGTTTCCATAGATCCTCCGGTACGAAGCAAATCCATAGTCCGCAATTTCATTAAAAATGCTACCCGCATACTTTTCGCTGATATTGTCCGCGTCAATCAATACAGCAAAGTGTTTCTTCTCTTCCTCTTCCCTATTCATACTACCTCCACGCACACACCGTAACCCGCCGCTTCCCCACAGATTCCCGGCATACTTCATCCGCTCCCCGCCAAACGGCATATTTCCTGCTTACCAGTATAACACAGCTTTTTCCAAAAGTCACGGCAAGCCCATGTGCCATACGCCATCCGATTCCCGCCATGGCTCTTTCGGCAGCCCTGCTGTGTGTGGACGCTGTTTCCAGCCCGTGCGGCCAGCAACGCTTCATGCGTTCTTTTCCATGGGATGCTTTCGCTTCGCTAAAAACGCAGCGGTACATAACGGACCAAAGTACGGTCCGCAAGTACCGGCGTTTTTAGAGACCCATGGAAAAGAACGCATGAAGCGTTGCTGGCCGCACGGGCTGGAAACAGTGTCCGCACACAGCAGGGCTGCCGAAAGAGCCATGGCGG
>ERZ826396.1226-NODE-1226-length-30212-cov-4.401068_pt1 | contig 30212 bp, 23 predicted proteins | sample MGYA00519926_ERZ826396 | MGnify/ENA primary metagenome ERZ826396 (study PRJEB31778, sample SAMEA3449230) | human gut metagenome | biome: human gut; feature: human-associated habitat; material: faeces | place: United Kingdom | collected 2010/2012 ... | reverse complement strand
ATCGTCGTCATACTCGGAATCATCCTCATCTTCGTATTCTTCGTCATCGTCATACTCGGAATCGTCTTCATCTTCGTATTCTTCGTCATCGTCATACTCGGAATCATCCTCATCTTCGTATTCCTCGTCATCGTCATACTCGGAGTCGTCCTCATCCTCGTATTCTTCATCATCGTCATACTCAGAATCGTCTTCATCCTCGTATTCAGCTTCTTCATCGTAAACCGCATCCGATTCATCATCTTCTTCGGAGTCAACGATTTCTTCAAAATCTTCTTCTTCCGGCTCTTCATCGTCAGTGTCTGAAGCTTCTTTGGATGAATCGTCCGGGCTTTCAGTCTCTTCGGCATCTTCATCATCAACGAAATCTTCAGCATCTTCATCGGTGATTTCCGGCTCTTCACCATTTTCAAGCTGTTCCATCAGTTTGCGGATATCATCAGAAAGGATTGGTTTTGTAGCTCCAAGAACTTCCTCTTCTTCTTTCTTCTTCTCACGCAGGGCTTTTTCTTTCTCAGCTTCTTCCTGGCTCTTTTCAAGAATCTTTGCATTTTCACGCTGGGTTGCTTCCCAGTTGGCAAGAATTTCTTCAATCTTCATCTTACCGGTCATCTGTGAATCGTCTGAAACAGATTCAGGAGCAACTGCACCACTTGCAACGGCAACACCGGCTTTCAGGGCATCTGAAAGGGAAGCACCGGAAATGGTTGTGGAAATATCGGAAGTGCTTCGGATACGGGTTTTAGGCTGTGACTCGGCTTCTGGTTCGGAAGCATGTGTCCGGGCCATTGGCTCTGGAAGATCCGGGAGATCAATACTGTCTGTGACATGTACATCTTTACGGATCTTATCTGCGATTCGTGGATCCGGTGCCGGACGTTCTTTGGATTTTCGGAAGGAAGGTTTTCTTTTGGAAGAATCCTTACGGCCAGTACCATCATTTCGATGATCGTATTTTTCCTGCTGAAGCGGAGTCAGCGGTTTGTATTTCATTTTAAGTTCCATTGCCTGGTATACATAAGTACCTTCGCTGAACCAGAGAATCAGATCATCACATTCATCAAGACATTCGGAAGTCATACCGGCTTCAGCGTATAATCTGGCAAGTTCATATGCCCATTTTTCAACGTATTCAGAATGCTTGAAATCTTCAAGAGCTTCAATCTGTTCTTTGACTGGCGCTTTCTGTGCTTTTAAGATCTTATACCGGAGAATGTACTGGTTTGGATCTTTCGGAGCAAGCTTGACAAATTCTTCGTAGCAATCAGCTGCTTCATCGAAATGTCCCAGCTTCAGAGAAATAATTCCCAGGCGGTATACAACCTTTCTGCTGGAAGGTGCTTTATCATACGCAATAAATAAGGTATCACGTGCTTTACCAAGTTCCCCCGCATTTTCATAGATTTCGCTTACGGTAGAGAGCATGGCGGTATTTTTTACTTTACGCCAGTCGATCGTATCTGCAATCGACATCGCTTTCTGGTAAGACTTCTGTTCGGCATACGCAAGCATCTGCTCTGTCTTTGCGCGATATTCATATTTATCCAACGTTTCTCACCTCATATGATTATTATTAATTATTTTACTTTTCCTCAGTAAGTCTGACTTTTGTACCGGAAACGGAAAACAAAAGTCTTATAATTTTACTTACTAAGTGTATCATAGAGCGTTGTCAATGTCAAAAATTACGGCTGATATTTTTCAGAAATGTTAAAAAAATATTACAAAAAATTCACAAATTGGGGTCTGGTAACATAAAAAAAGGAGACAGCCATCTTTTAAATGGCTGTCCCGAAATATTCAATTGTAATTTTTATTTTTATATCGGAGGAATTAAGTAATTCTTATTCCTGTAAGTTCTTTGAGCATTTCATATGATATTCAGATTTTATAAATTTTATAAAAATGAAACCATATGAATCGATTCTGATCAATTCTGATCGTTCGTTATTTTATATAATCAGGTAATTCAATTTTTGTATTTATCAGCTTTCTCGTCACTGTTAAATTTACTTATCAATGAATGTTTCTTTACACATTTCTGATTTTGAATTACTGTGGTATTTACTTCAATATGTCAACAAATGCTGAATCTTTTATATCTTATAATCGTTTCCGGTTTATCTACTACTCCGACCTTTTTTATCATTAACTTTTCTCTTACCGGATTATAATCTATGGTTAAGGCTCATCTCACAGGAATTTACATTTGCCATACCATTAACATATTGAGTTTTAGATGATGAAATATCCAACGGTCAAAGCCTCCTTCCTTTCGTTCTCGTTCCAAAATTTTTATCCGGATATTCTTTTTCTCTTATACTTTTTTCTGTTCAGAAGTCAGATATCAATTTTCTCTTATTATTATAAATTATCAATTTTAAAAATTGTTCTCTATACACCCCACTTACAAAACGCTCATAACCAAAATGTATAGTTGCTTTTTTAAAACTTTCTAATCTTCAAATAACAATTATTCTTGTTACCCTTTTCTGATCTGGTTCTTCATCTTATACTCTTGGCGAGTATATATGAAACTATGTAACAGATTAAAAAAATATCTTTTTGAAATTCCCTTTCTCGTCAGGAACTTCTTTTCTTTTGGATTGACTTAATAATAACACCCCAAAACTCATTTGTCAATATAATTTTAAAATAATTTCAATAAAATTAGAAAGATTTAAAATTGCAAAATATATATCAGAAAATTCCAACAATTATAAATACGATTAGAAATAGTTATAGCCATTTGCAATATATTCAAGGTTTTGCTATTGTTTCCGTCCATAAATGCATGATACACTAAAAAACAGATGAAAAATACAGGATATGGCATTGGGATAAAGAAAGGAGACCTGCAGATATGGGAGGATTTTTTGGCGTTGCATCAAAAGAGGCATGTAATCTGGATCTTTTTTATGGGACAGATTATCATTCGCATCTTGGAACCCGCCGCGGAGGTATGGCTACTTACGGAAGTGATGGCTGGAAGAGAGCGATTCATAATATTGAAAATTCGCCGTTCCGTACAAAATTTGAAAAAGATGTTGATACAATGAAGGGAAATATTGGAATTGGATGTATTTCTGATTATGATCCACAGCCAATTCTGATCCAGTCGCATCTGGGGTGCTTTGGAATTACGACAGTAGGTAAGATCAATAATGCGGATCAGCTGATCCGGAATCTTTATGAAAATGGACATACACATTTTCAGTCTATGACCAATGGACAGATCAATTCTACAGAGCTGGTTGCGGCATTGATCTGTAAAAAGGATTCGTTTGTTGAGGGAATCCGTTATGTGCAGTCAGTAGTTGAAGGCTCGATGACGCTTCTGCTTCTGACAGAGAACGGAATTTATGCAGCCAGAGACCTTCTCGGACGTACACCGGTTGTGATCGGAAAGAAAGAGAATGCATACTGCGTTTCCTTTGAAAGCTTTGCATATATCAACCTTGGATACACAGATTACAAAGAGCTGGGACCTGGGGAAATCGTTTACGTGACACCGGAATCTGTGGAGACTGTAAGTCCTGCATGTGAAAAGATGAGAATCTGTTCGTTCCTGTGGGTATACTATGGATATCCTACTTCTTCTTATGAAGGGGTTGGCGTAGAAGAAATGCGTTATAACTGTGGAAAGCTTTTAGCACAGAGAGATGACCATTCGATCGACGTGGATATTGTTGCAGGAGTTCCTGACTCGGGTATCGCTCATGCGATAGGCTATGCAAATGAATCAGGTATTCCGTATGCAAGACCATTTATCAAATATACTCCGACCTGGCCAAGATCCTTCATGCCGACAACACAGAGTCAGCGTAATCTGATCGCCAGAATGAAACTGATCCCGGTACACAGTCTGATCGAAGACAGAAGCCTGCTGCTGATCGATGATTCGATCGTGCGTGGCACACAGCTCCGTGAGACGACAGAGTTCCTGTATCAGAGTGGCGCAAAAGAGGTGCATGTCCGCCCGGCATGTCCACCGCTTCTGTACGGATGTAAATATCTGAACTTCTCCCGTTCCAAATCAGACCTGGATCTGATCACAAGGAGAATCATCCGTGAGTGGGAAGGCGACAATGATATCAATGTACTGAGTGAATATGCGGATCCGAACAGTGACCGGTATGCAGCAATGCTGGAGGAAATCCGCAAGAGACAGAATTTCACGTCACTTCGTTATCATAGACTGGATGATCTGATCAAATCAATCGGGATTGATGCATGCCAGGTATGTACCTACTGCTTTAACGGTGTGGAATAACAGGTAAATGAAACTATAAAACAGGTGTCCACGGAAGTATATCTTAGTGATATATCCCAGTGGGCACCTGTTTTTGTATATACGATTTGGTGTATACGGTGAGGTGGGATGGTGTACAAAGTATGCGGAGCGGCAGTTCCTTCTGCAAATCTGCGCTACAGCAGCAGATCATCTATTTTCACATAATCTCCCATCCGGTATGCTTCAATTGCATTTCCATTGATCACATAGAATTTTTCGTTTGCATACACGCCGCGGGTTCCAAGATAAGAATTACCGTTGACTTCCTCCTGCATCTGTACCTGGAAGCCCTGATCTTTATCGTAAGAAAGGATCACATACTGGTCTGCAGATCCGGAAAGCGGAAAGCCGATCAGATTCTTTTCCGGATCAACCAGTGCTGCACGGTAGTCAGAAAAAACATCCGAGTGATAGTACTGATCCAGTGTGTACTTGCTGACTTCCTTCACATCCGAAGGATCACTGATATCAAACATGGAGACCTTTACCCCGTTTGTAACTCCATTTTCATCGGTATCCATGCCGATACCAAGAAGCAGGTTATCACTGTAAAAATGCAGGTATTCCGAAAAACCGGGAATTTTCAGCTTGCCAAGGATCTTCGGATTCTCCGGATCGGAAAAGTCTACGGAGAATAAAGGATCTGTCTGTTCATAAGTTACAAAGTAACCAGTATCGCCCAAAAATCTTGCGGAATAAACCTGTTCATCTTTGGCAAGATCTTCGATCTTACCGATTGTTTTCAAATCTGCATCCAGCACATAGACTGCATTGGACTGTGAAGAGCTTCCGGCATTGTGCGTAATCGTTGTCACCAGCCGCAGCGTATTGTCATACTCATCAATGCTGAAGGAATCGTTCAGATATCCTTTTACTTTGCCCTGGGCAGAGCCGGAAAGTTTTCCTTTATTGTAAGACAGCTTGCGGAGGATCGTCTGATTCTTTGCCGCAAGATTATCTGCGAGGATACTGCTGTTCGTATATTCGTAAATGTAAATGTTGTTCTCACTTACATAGACTTCCCCATTCTCAGACATGATGGCTTTCTGGTCTGCTGCCTTCTCCGGATCGTCAGCGGAAACGGAGCTGACAACAAGGTACTGGTCTGCTGCATGGTTCGTCGGGAGATAGATATCCGACTGCTTCAGAAGATTGTCACCAACAAGCGGAACATAGGAAGGATAATCTTTTTTGGTGATCGTATCGTAAACATAATAGTCACTGAATACATACAAGTATCCGTCTTTAAAACGTGAAGTGAGGTAGTAACCACTCTGATCCACGGTTCCGATGGATTTCGGATTGTTGATATCTGTCAGATCATAAGTCTGGATACGGGTACAGCTGCCACGGTACAAGGTTTTGCTGTCAGAATCAACCTTCGTGTTCTGCATGTTGCCAAGGACAAAAAGCTTCTGGTCACTCAGATAAAATTCGGATGCCTGAAAATTCTCATTCAGCGAAATGCCGGAAACAACCTTCATCTGATCGGATTGGATATCTACGATGGAAATCTCCTTGGAGTTCGCTTTCAGTATATAAAGATAATTTCCATCCGTTTTTACAATGTCTGCTTCACCGACACCCTCTGTGCGGACGTTGGTATCGGAAAATGAAGTATCCACAGCCCGTGTAGAGGCTGTTGCCGAATCCGAAGACGAGCTGGAACTATCGGTGCGTGCACCACTGCCGGCTGTTTCATTTGAATACATGACAATTCCACTGTCAGTTGAATCGGTAGCATATAAAGAATCCAACTCATCCTGATAAGATTGCAGGTATGTGTAGACTTCATCATAATCGGTTGCCGTCTCTAAAGTATCGGAAGAGGCAAGCTTACCGGAGGATGTACCGATTGAAGAACTGCCTTTTGTGGAAGAAGTTGCTGAGTCTGAAGAAAGATTCTGCTGGCGGATGTGGGTGCCAATGCCGACAACCAGTACCAGTGCGGCAGCGATAAGTCCTCCGCGCATCCATTGACCGTGGGAAAATCCATGCTTTTTATGGATATGTCCGGAAGCCTGAGTGCTGTTATGCTCTTCCAGCCTTTTCATAATCTGATCCGGTGCAAGGCTTTCCGGAACAGGAGTTTTTTCCGTAGATTGTTTTATTTTATCCAGTATTTCTTTTTCGTGATCTGTCATATGAAACACCTCCTATTACTCTTTTATCCTACTCTTTCAGAAGCCAGCTCATCTTTTCGAGGGCACGCTTTCTGCGGGAGCGGACTGTATTCGGGTTCAGCTTTAGCATTTTCCCGATCTCTTTACTGTTGTAACCGCCATAGACGGATAAGCCGATGATCAGCTGATCGTCTTCATCGAGAATAAGAAAGGCACGTTCCACATCTGTGCGGAGTCCGTCACAGTATGTGGCAGAAGCATGATCTTCTTTCAGCTCGGTCTCGGTGCGTTCACGGCTCTTTAATTTCCGGCGGCACACATTTGCCAGAATCTGAAAGATCCAGGAACGGAATGCTTCTTCTTTGCGTAATTTATGTATGTTCTCATAGGCGGAAAGAACGGCTTCACTGACGGCGTCTTCTGCATCCTGCGGATGATGCATCATGCAGAGCGCAAAACGATACAGATCCTGATAAACCGTCTTATATAATTCTTTAAATGCAATTGCATCAATCATAAAGTCCCTCCTCTCAAAACAGGTTCTTTGTATATAAGAGTATAAAAAAGTCGGAAGTGTTGCAAAAAGGGACAGAAAAATTTCCGTCCCTTTGAAATCATATCATTGTCTGAGAAAAATTAACCTCTGTAGTAGTTGATCAGACATCCTTTGAGGATGATCTCACGTTCAGCATCGGTCAGATCACCGAGCTTCAGATCAATCTCCTTCAGATCATCGCCTACGACATAAGCCTTGATCGTGGAAGCTTTGTCTTCTACTGCTTTGCGGATATCCGGCACGAAGAGATAGTCCCCGTTCCTGAAAGAAAGCTTTGTGTGTTCCTCTTCGGTAATAAACGGAAGCATGCCCCAGTTGATCAGGTTCGAGCGGTAACGTTTGGTTGCGTACTCATTCGCGATATTCGCCCAGCCGCCGAGGACCTTCTGGCAGGAAGCAGCCTGCTCACGGGCAGAACCATCGCCAGGTTTGACCGCGAAAATGGTACTTCCGACACCGATATTTCCTTTGCCGACTTCCGGATAAGACTTCTGGATTGCTGCCATCACCGGTTTTAATTCATCCAGTACATCCAGTGGACAAGTACCTGCTTCAATCGCTTTCTGGGCTTTCTGGACCTCTTTCGCGCGTCCTACATAGGCAGGATCCTTTCTGGAAAGTGCAAATTCAGCAAGTCCAAGCGGGTTGGAACGATAAGAAGAAGTCTCGCCGGACGGGATCAGCTCGTCTGTCGTTGTAACCGGATCGTGGATCTCAGATACGACCTTCAGGATCAGATTCTCAGGAAGAGCGCTCATTGCCGGCCAGTCTTTGATGTTCGGACCAAATTTGATCTCAACCGAAGGATCAGCAACGCCGTGGCTGTCAAATACACGGTTGGCGTAAATTCTGGAATCAAAGTGGTAAGTCGGGTTCTTGTATTCAATATCAAAATCTGTTGCCGGAGTAAGGAAACCTTTGTTTGCAGCAGTTGCGGCAATGGAACGTGCATCCATAAGGGCAACAGATGCGATCTGTCCACTCTGCAGCTTGCTTCCTTCACGGTTCGGGAAGTTACGGGTAGAGTGACGGATGGAAAATGCATTGTTTGCCGGAGTGTCCCCTGCACCGAAGCAGGGTCCGCAGAAGGCTGTCTTCACGATCGTACCGGCTTCCATCAGGTCAGCAACCGCACCGTTTTTCACAAGCTCCATGTAGATTGGTGTACTTGCCGGGTAAACACTGAATGTAAATTCATCTGATCCGATGTATTTGCCACGAATGATGTCTGCGGCAGCACAGATATTTTCAAAACCGCCGCCGGCACAGCCTGCGATGATACCCTGATCGACATAAAGCTTACCATTTACGATCTTGTCCTGAAGAGAGTAATCCACAGCACCGTCCAGGCTTACCAGCGCGCGCTGCTCTACATCGTGGAGAACATCTGCAAGGTTGGCATTGACATCCTCGATGGTGTAGACATTGGACGGATGGAACGGCATGGCGATCATAGGCTTGATCTCGCTCAAGTTGATGTATACAAGACCGTCATAGTAAGCGACTGCGCCAGGATTCAGTTCCCTGAAGTCATCACTTCTTCCGTGGATATCGTAGAACTCTTTGATCTTGTCATCGGTTCTCCAGATAGAAGAAAGGCAGGTTGTCTCTGTCGTCATAACATCGATTCCGATACGGAAGTCTGCACTTAATTTGCCAACACCAGGTCCGACAAATTCCATGACCTTGTTATTGACATAGCCATTGCCGAAGGTTGCGCCGATGATCGCAAGGGCAACGTCCTGCGGTCCGACACCTTTCACCGGTTCGCCGTCCAGATAGATTCCGACAACGCCCGGCATCTTGATATCATAAGTCTTGTTCAGAAGCTGTTTTACAAGTTCCGGTCCGCCCTCTCCCATTGCCATGGTACCGAGTGCACCATAACGGGTGTGGCTGTCAGAACCAAGGATCATCTTGCCGCCGCCTGCGAGCATTTCACGGGCAAACTGGTGGATAACGGCCTGATGAGGCGGAACATAGACACCGCCGTACTTCTTCGCACAGGTCAGTCCAAACATGTGGTCATCTTCATTGATCGTACCGCCGACTGCACACAGAGAGTTATGGCAGTTGGTCAGAACATAAGGGATCGGGAATTTCTCCAGTCCGGATGCTCTCGCAGTCTGGATGATTCCGACAAAGGTAATGTCGTGCGAAGTCAGCTTGTCAAATTTGATCTGAAGCTGCTGCATATTACCGGAAGTATTATGCGCACTTAAGATTCCATAAGCCATTGTCTCTTTTGCAGCAGCTTCTTTCGTTGTCTCAATACCTGTCTTGCTTTTTACGGCAGCAAGTGCATCGGGTGCATCTGCAATTACCTCAGTACCGTGTAAAAGATAAGCACCGCCTTTGTATAATTTCACCATATCATGTCCTCCTATTTTCTGTTTTCTATGAATTTCATGTGGTCTGCGACCATCAGAGCAATCTTAAATGTCAGGGCGTCCTCAAAGACTCTGACATCCAGCCCGGTCTGCTTCTGGATCTTCTCCAGCCGGTAGACGAGCGTATTCCGGTGGACGAAAAGCTGTCTCGCTGTCTCCGAAATATTCAGGCTGTTTTCAAAAAATTTATCAACTGTGGATAAGGTTTCTTCGTCAAACTGATCAACGGTATTTCCGGCAAATACTTCTTCCAGGAACATCTCGCATAAGGAAACGGGAAGCTGGTGGATCAGCCGTCCGATACCGAGTTCGCGGTAGGATAAAATATTGCGTTCCGGATAGAAGATACGTCCCACATCCAGAGCCATGCCTGCCTCTTTGTAAGACTGTGAGACCTCTTTGAGCTCAGGAATGATGGTTCCGAAGGAAATCCGGACATTGACCATAGCTTCGGTGTTGATCGCATTCACCAGCATATCGGCAGTCGAACGGATCGTATCATAATCATCTGTACTGTCAAGGGATTTGATCAGAATAATATGTCCCTCATCTACGGCAGTAACAAAATCGCCGGTTCCCGAGGAATAAATCCCACGGATCATATCCAGGACGATCGTGTCATCCGGATTCTTCGGTTCGATCAGATAGACGACTCTGCGCTGCTCAACTGTAATACCAAGCTTTTTAGCCTGGTTGTAGATATCTACGAGAAGCAGGTTATCCAGGAGCAGGTTCTGGATAAAACGGTTACGGTCAAGACGTTCGCTTCCGGATCTTAAAAGGCTCTCAAGCTGGCAGACACTTAAGCGTCCGCTGGTATGCACATCAATCTCATTATTGTGCTCGATCACGAAAATATAAGTCAGTTCATCATCATCATAAACCGGAAACAGACCATAGCATTCATCCAGGTGCTCCTCCGATACGCCGGTAACCTCCAGCTCTTTTAAAAATGAGCAGACAGCTTTTTTCACTGCAGGCTTCTCCTTACCTACAGCTGCAAGCATCACTCCGTCTGTGTTCCAGATGGAACAGTTACACTCGATGATATCCCCTATTTCATTGATTGTTCTCTGTAAAATCTGGTTGGATAACAATCCATTCACCTCTCCATTCTTTTCAATATATGACAAATGGGAGAATTGTGAAATTCCCCCATCTTCTTCTGACAATACAATCTGATATTATTTTAGCAAATGTTTCACACTTTAGCAAGTTAAAATGAAAAACGTTCTCTCTTATTCGTCTTCGTCATCGCGTCTGTCAAGCATGGCAGCAACGATTTCAAGAATCACAGCAAGACCGATCATAGATGCAGCGGCAATCTTTCCGGCAGCGCCGGTTGCAGTCTGTGCGATACCGCCGACAACCGGAACAGAAAGCTTTACTTTTCCGATGTAGTTGTTGTAAGGGATCGGATTCATATCTTTTTCCTCATTGGCATCCCCTTTGGTGATAAACTGTCCCATCGCCGGGCTGTTGGATACTACGCGGTGGGTGATGATCGAGCCGTCTGCATTGTTGCTGTAAAAAGCAATGACATCATCTTTGACGATCGTGTCTGGTTCTTCATACCGGACATAGACCAGGCTTCCCGTCGGAATCGCCGGTTCCATGCTCCCACTGATCACGGTGTACATCTGAAAGCCAAAAGCTTTCGGAATCGTCAGCGGAATACAGGCAAGAATCAGTACTGTCAGTAAAACAGTGCCCAGTGCACTGCAAAATGCAGCCACTGGGCTTTTCTTTTTCTTCGTTCTCTTCAAAAAAGACTTCTCCTTTAGTGCCGCGCTTTCTTTATTTTGCACGTTTTTTCAAGAATACGATCAGTCCTGCGAGAGCTGCTACTGCAACAACGATAATGCCGATCCCTGCTGCGATCGGAGTTTTGCTCGTCTTGTCTTTCGCATCGATATTTCCTTTTGGAGTGTCTTCATCATCCAGATCTACCAGAGACTTTGGTGTCTGTTCATCCGGTTCGGTGGTTGTATCGTCTGTCGTATCCTGAGAATTGTTATCTGTCGTTGTACCATCGGTTGTACCGGTTGTGGTTCCGTCTGTTGTGCCACCGGTAGTTCCGGTTGTAGTTCCACCGGTAGTTCCGGCAGTTCCACCGGTTGTGCCGGTTGTGCCACCTGCTGTACCGGCATTACCGGTACCTGTGCCAGGAGTTGCTGTACCAGGAACAGTCGTTGTGATGGTGGTTGTTGTTGTAACAACACGGTCTGTTGCACCCGGTTTGTAGGTAAACGTAAATACATTCTCAGATACATTATTACTCAAAGTCTTGGTAAGTGCAAGAGCATCTGGAATATAATTCTCGATATACTGATAAGCGACGATTGGTTTGTCACCGACATTTCCGTAGAAGGTCTGGCTTTCTGCAAGCGCCTTACCGGAAGCATCCTGATAGTTTACGGTGTAGGCAACCATGTCCTTTTTGATTCCATAGGCTACTACATAGTCGGCATCGCCGGTTACATTGTCTAATACAGGAGAAGCAAGAGTTTCTTCATTGTCACGTCCGCTGAGACGGATTCCTTTGACATAGTATTTGTCATCGGTTACCTGAACGTTCTTCAGATTAAAAGTAACAGTAGAACCGGCGAAAAGAGAATCCTGCTCCACCTTAGCCTGGCCGTTTATCGTTCCTTTATTACCTGCCGATAAAGTTACCTTATAGGTATACCCGTCAGCAGCCATAACGCTCATCGTGGATGCACCGATCGTCATTGATACAGTCAGAAGAGAAACCAGTAATTTTTTCCATCTTTTCATCTGCTTACTCTCCTTTCTGTCTGCGTCTTTTTGTGTTCTTATTGAGTGTGTAGATACCGTATGCAAGAAGAATCAGTCCACTGATCAGTGCAAGTACACAGAAGAGAAGAACTCTTGCGGTATCACCGGTCTTAACGGTATTGGTGGTCTTGACGATTTTCGTCTTGGTAATGGTATTGCTTACTTTTACCTTTTCCACTGCAAAGTTCATACGAAGCTTTGCGAGCGTGTTCTGGTAACCATTGCCCTGTGTCTCACCTTCGATACCGATGGTAAGGTGTACGGTTCCGGTACCATTGGAAGCAAGACGGCCGAGGTAGAAATATTTCTCGGTAGAGTTTCCAAGCTCCTTCAGACCTTCACCGTTCTTAGATGAACCTTCGCCTCCGACGGTATCACTGTTATAGAGTACCTTTTCGGTATTGTCACTTCCAACATAAGTCAGCTTGTATTCGTAAGCACCACCTTCAGCGGATTCCTGTGCTTCCTCCAGTGTCTGGATGATCTCATTGGTCATGTACCAATCGGTCTCGCCTTTATCGGAGTTCTTCAGCTGAACCTTCAATTCAATGCTGTCACCCGGCTGGATCGCTGCCAGCTCATCGGAAACAGTCTTGTTTTCAAAATTGCTTTCCATCTTGTCGCCGGTGAAGTGAACCTGCCATCCGTCGGCTCCCTGATAGTCTTTTGCAAATGCAGTTGTATGTACCCCTGCTGCCATTATCACTGTCATGGCGAGGCACAAAATTTTCTTTTTCATACTCTGTACCTCCCTACTGTAAGCTTAAACTGGTTTCGTCATCTGATACATTCACATCTACACCCCAGGCACTCTTGATGGCGTCTTTTGCGTTATGTGTCTGTACTGCATCTACTTCTGCATCGATGTGGAACGTATAGTTGCCATACTTGTATGTGTAAGTAATGGTGTTGTCCTTTACTGTTTTCTCTACCTCTGTTGCAATCTTCGGATCAATGCGGAGTGTGTCAGATAATGCCGGTGTGGTATCTCCGGCTTTTACTGCCTTTGTGTAATAAAGAACGGTTCTTTCGTCTGTGGTCTGCTGATCTGCAACTACCCAGCCGTTAGCGGTAAGGAAATTCAGTTCGATCAGATCTGGTGAAAGAGTGGTGTTCTTCTTGCCCTCTTTGTTCTGCCAGCTCTTGGTAAGGATCACACGCACGAAGGTGTCGATGTTACCGCTGTTCTGAACACTGAGCTCTTCTTTGTATTTCTTTCCAGGTGCGAATTTTTCATCTTTTCCGAGAAGGCCTGTCAGGAGTTCCCCGTCTTTTACTTCTTTCTGGTTCTTAGATGTAAAATCCTGGCTGCTGACGACATCGCCATTCTCTAAAAGAGATACACCGATATTCTGCATCTCGATCTGTGCGGAATAATTCTCACTGTAGTATGTGAGTGCGGCACGTGTACTGCCGACAGTACTGCCAATCAACAGGAGCGCTGATGCTGTCAGAAGCAGGGCCGATTTTTTTGGAAATGATTTCTTTTTCTTTTTCATCTTCGTTCCCTCCTATTCTGTGGTTTTACTGTCTTCTGTTGTCTCAGTTGTGATTACATGATTCCAGTCTGCATATGGGTTTCCATTTTCATCGTAAAGAACCGGTGTGCATTCCTGGATAACCACGATATTGAATTCTTCCGGTTTATCTTTCCCTTCTGGGAATTTGTAAGAGATATTGAGTTCCGGTGTGGTTTCGTCTGCCGGAAGAACGCCTTCATAGTGCCAATAACCATCATCTTCGGCTTTCCATCCGCCATTCGGAGCAGTATAGGTAAGTTCCATTGGGGCAAATGCTGTTACTCTTACGAAGCAATCATAATCACCGGTATTTGTAATGGTGACGTGCTTGCCATCTTTATCGACTGTTTCGTTAGGGATGGTTTCGGTAAATCCCATATTCATCGTCACACCGCCACCGGCTGTTGTATAAGTTGTGAAGTATGCCATTGCACTTCCAACTGCCAGGGTTCCGGTAAGAGCAAGTGCTGCCGCTGCCATGATAAGTGGTTTCTTATGTAACTTTCTCATTCCGACTCCCCCTTCCTAGTTCTTTTCTGCCGGTTCGGTGTACTGATACTGACCATTTTCGTCCAGCTTGAAATTATTTTTTACACCGTAGCCGCCATTCATATTGTTATTGATATCATTTGTAAATGAAACGGATGCAGGAGTGTTAGTTGTACCTCTATCAGTTGCTACAATCGTTGTCGTTTGATGATCATTTGCTGAGGTAAGTTTGTAGCTTGCACCGCTGTACACTTCTGTAACTTTTACCGCAGCTCCTGCAGGGATCTTTGTAATTGTTACGGAAGATTCACCTGCGGCTTTAAAGTCAAGGGACTCGATGCGGGTTTCTGTTTTATCGCTCTTACGTGGTGTAATATCAATCTGGAATACGAAGGTTGTTTTCTTACCGGTTGTTGCATTATGATTTGCAAGTGTTTTATAGATCTTCAGATCACCATATCTTGCATGTTCTTCCGGTTTCAGACCAATTGCGTTGGTATCTGTCAGATCGTAGATCCAGGTATCGTTACCATTGCTGTAATAATTGTTGGTCGGAAGTGATACCAGGTAAGGGGTAAAGGTATAGGTATAATTCGTGGTAACTACTTCCGGTGTATCTACAAGGTAAAGTCCTGTAGCAAGATCAGCCAGACTTCCGGTTCCAGCTGCTAAAGTAACTGTAGTGGTTGGTTTTACGGAATTTTTCAGCAGCTTCTGTGCCTCTTTGGCACGTGCAGCCCATTTGCTTGCTGCATCGTTATTATCAGCCCTTACCGAAGATACATCCAGTTCGGTGAAAGCTCCGGTTGCGGTATAGTTACCGGATACATCTACATCTGCCACCTTATAAAGATTCACTTTAATGTCAGTGCCGGCATCTGCCAGTTCGTTGCCTTCTCCGCTTACACTGAATGAAACCGAACACTTCCGGTCCGTCTCAATCGCATTCGCAGCTCTGGCACCAGGCAGAGTGAGAAGCGGAAATGCAAGAGCGAGAGCTAACAAAAACGTTGTTCCCTGTTTTAATCGTTTATTCATCATCGCCTCATGTCCTCCTTAAGAAATCTTGGTTATTCTTTGTGAGCTTTTCTCTTGGAAAGAAATCTTAAGAGAATGATCACAAGAATCGTGATTGAAAGTCCTAAAATTAAATAGAGCATATAATAATTCTGAATGGCCTGAACCATTGAATCTGAAACGGATTCCGTCTGGTCTTCTTCGCCGTTATAAGGAACTCTGGTTCCTCTTACGAGAAGACGGTGGGAATTGACTCCGTATGGAGTACAGGTAAATAAAGTAACCTGATCCTGTCCTTCTTCTATCTGAAGCGCTTTTTCAAGCGTCTCATGATCGTCTTTGTCTACCATCGGGAGGATCTGATCCACCTTATAGGCAAGTACATTATCCAAAATGTGGATGTAGAATTTATCACCGGCTTTGAGCTGGTCGATATCGGTAAATAGCTTTGCACTCGGTAGTCCGCGGTGTGCGGCGAGTATGCTGTGGGTACTTTCGCCTCCGATCGGAAGCTTTGTCCCGTTCAGATGTCCGACTCCTGTCTGAAGTTCATCATCACCGGTGCCATGGTAAATGGCAAGCTTGATGTTGATCTTCGGAATGGAAAGGTATCCCATTACTCCGTCATCTGCAACGTTCAGGATCTTCCAGTATTCGGTGTCTTTGATGTCATTTTCATCTTCACCAAATACATCTCCGTAGAGGTTGTTCTGTTGAATGGTATCATTGAAAGCTTTTGCCTTTTCCCACTCAGAGGTGAAGTCCTCCGGTTCCATGTCCTGTATTGTATTGTCATAGCTGCTGATCAGCTGGTTCTGTCTGTAGGTATTCCACTGGTTGGATACCGTCGGGTAGATCAGAATCCCAAATCCTATCAAGAATAACAGACCGAAAAGGAAGGTTGAGATTTTTCTTTTCATAGGCATATTCCCTTTCTAGTTCTTGTTCTCTTTTTAAGAGGTCTCATTTTTCTTCTTTTGAAGCTTCTTCTCCTTTAAGTATAACACAAGAATGAAGATTGCGGTAACTGCAAGACCAACAATTACCCATAAAAGATAATTTGTATGAAGACTGATTCCGCTGAGCGGTGTCTTCTCATCGGCAACTTCCTGTTCCACATAAGGTACTCTGTGACCACGGACCAGAAGCCGCTCGGTATTGACTCCGTATGGAGTACAGGTAAGAAGTGTTACAAGATCTTTTCCTTCTTCTACTGCAAGAGAGGAAGTTTCTTCCGGTTTTACTACGGAAATCTTGTCGACTTCATAACATAATGTTTCGTTTAATACATGGATCAGAAAATGATCGCCTTCTTCCAGCTGATCCAGATCGGTAAAAAGAGACGCACTCGGAAGTCCACGGTGTGCGGAGATAACGGCGTGTGTACTTTTACCGCCGATTGGAAGAGAGCTTCCTTCCAGATGTCCGGCTGCCTGTTTGAGAACATCTTCCTCGGTAGTGTGGTAAATCGGAAGCTTGATGTCAATCTTCGGGATTTCCACGATTCCCATCATCTCGTCACCGGCAATATTCAGAGCATCCATGTAGGACTGGTCTTCTTTGTCACTGGCTGCGGCTACTGCAAATGAATCAGGAAGGATACTTGGAAGTAAGGCTTCGTTGTAGGCTTCTGCTTTCTGCAGTTCTGCGTCATAATCAATCTCATGTGCTGCATCCTTTTCGGATACAGTCTGTTTATAACTGCTGATCAGTTGCTTCTGCCTGTAGTTATTCCACTGGTTTGCAACGAATGGATACAGCAGTAAGGACAACCCGGCTAAAAATATGATGCCAATAATAAGTTTGTTTGCTTTGCGTTTCATCCGAACTCTCCTTGCTGTTGTATTATTTTTTAGGAATCCGGGGCGATCTGCCCCGGATTCAATATCTGATTATAAATAATTATTGCAATTATTTGTTGTCTGATTTCTTGCGGCTTGCGAAGAACAGACCAGCTGCTGCGATCATGATAACGCATCCAGCGATTGTGAAGATTGTTGTACCGATACCACCTGTTGATGGAAGAGCGGAAAGATTATCATTAGTCAATGCAACTTTATCAAAATTATTAAATTCATAAACTTTACTTGTTTCATTAGATATTTTTTCAGCACCTGTTAATACATGGTAATCTTTCTGAATCTTGTAACCTGCTGGGGCATTTGTTTCCTGAACACAATATGTTTTCTGTGCATCCAAACCTACAAAAGTAGTAGTTCCTTCGTCGGTGGTAAGTTGAGGATTACCTACTTTTTTAACCCAAATTGTTTTAGTTGCTGCAGTAGTAGTTCCAGTAATTACAGATGCATTCTCTACTTTTGTATATCCGTCTTTCGCTTCTTCTGAGTATTCGTATAATGTAAATTCTGCACCAGAAAGTTTTTTGCCAGTAGGTTCTTTAGCTAATTTTTCTACAGTAACTTTTACTTTTGCAGATGTTACAGAATCACCATCTGTATCAAAATTTGATTTGATCTCATTTTTTACGTTACCTTCACCTGCTCCTACAATAGCAGTATATTTAATAGTAACAGTTTTGCCAGCATAATTTGGATTGTACTTGAAAGCAATCTGCAGGCTAGTTGTGTTTTTATACTCGTTTACTGTATAATCAGTATTTGGAACAAGAGCGGTATCCACACCTGCAACTCTAATCTCTAAACTGTTTTCTTTAAAAGTAGCATTTATTAAATTGTCTGTAGCAGTGAAAGTTTTATTCGCTGCATCTGCTGAATAATATGGATATTCTGCAGTTACAGTATAGGCAATTTCGTCACCTTCAGATACAGATTCTGCAGAAGTATCATCAATAACTTTTGTTACTTTGTTCTTTGAACCTTTAACTGTAAGAGAAGCATCAGCAAGTTTTCCTAATCCTTCATCTTTAATGTATGCAAGCATTGGAAGATAGCTATAACCTGTAGCATTAGCAGTAACTAAATATAAACCAGCTTTATTTAAATTTGTAATAGCGTTAGGAACACCATCTGTTGTTGTTGTGATATTAGCATCATTTGTAGCAGTCAGTGCTGATAATGCTGCACCTAATTCACTAGAAGCATTGATTGTTCCAGTAGCAGCATGATTGTCTGCACCTAAATTGATTACTTTCTGAAGAGCTTCATCTTTTGTGCCCCCAAAGTTGTCTGTAAATGCATTTGCAATCTCATCTGAACTAAATTTCCAACCCAGTGTAGAAGTTGTATCTGGTTCTACAATCTGAAGATACTTAATAACTGTGTCTTTAGTAAGAGTATCACCACTTAAGTTGATAGTTGCTGTTGTACCAGCGGCAAACGATGTCATACTCATTCCGAGTATCATAGCCAGTGTTAATAACACTGCAAAGATTTTTCTCATCTTCTTCATATTTTTGTCTCCTTTTCTTTTAAGGGCTTTGCCCATTTTTTATTGTCCCCTCATATGGGATAATAACGTTTTTGTGTGGCAAGAAGCCACTGAAAAATTAATCCTTACAATTATTTTCCCAGCACCTCCTTGCATTTGTTTTTATATAAGATCCATACGGCCGCAAACATAAGTAACATGCCGCCAATCATATACAAGTAAATTCCGGTACCTCCGGTTGATGGAAGGTCGTATAATGGTGTGTTGTTGAAGTAGTAATTCTGATTCAAACTTTCATCGGCTTTAGTTATTACAACTTTAGAAATTACAGTTGGGTCAGCTACTTCCTTTTTGATAGTCCATGTATTGGTATTTAAAGAATATCCAGCAGGTGCTTGAATTTCTTCAAATGTATAGGTGTCTGTTTGCCAATCGCTAAATAAGAGTGATTTTGTACAATCTTTGTCTGAATACCATCTGACTAATCCGTCATTATCGGAAAGACCATAATATACATTCTTATAGTTTTTGCCTGTTAATGAAAACTTGGCACCAGCGAGTTTTGGATGCTCCTTGGTATCAGGATTTGTACTTGTACTTTGCTTATATATAGCAAATACGTTTACGATATAATTACCTGTTACAGATGTATCAGTTACAATGTTACCACCTTTTGGTACATTTATTTTGTTTAATTTAGAATCGTTAATTTCTTTCGAATCTGTTTGAGGTGGAACGATTGTTTTACCAGCTTGATTTAAAATGGCTGTTCTTTCTTCAAGAGTCTTAGCAACAAACTTTACTGACAAAGTATATGTTTCAACTTTGTTACCAGTTACATCCGCCAGATGATCACCATTCATGCCTGTTGAATCAGGAACAAATTCAAATTCAAATTGACCAACGACATCATTATTTGTATTAGGATAACTATAATCTTTTGTGATTTTGGTTCCACTTCTTAAAGAAGCAATGTCTTCGTCAGTCAGTTCTGGTATTCCGGCGTCTCCTAACTTAAGAGATGCCTTGGAATCTAATTCCATAATCTTATAGGCTTTCAGTAACTCATTAGCAAATTTATCAGATGTAATTGTTTCACCCTTGTAGAATGTAATTTCTTTACTGTCAATAGCCGGAGTTAATAATTTTACATTTACAGATGGCTGAGGGAATGGTTTGGTGTTGGTTGTTTCATCATCAACGTAAATTCCTGAATCTGCACCGTTGGTAGGAATTTCATTTCCACCAATAAAATCATCTTTTGCCTGAATATTGAAACTTGCTTTCCATCCAGAATTTTCTGTATCTTGTGCATTGCCAATTTTGGCAGCATCACCAGTCCATTTAATTGTTGTTGTGCCATCAGCATTTTCTGTAATTACAATTGAGCCATCAGTTTTTGTATAAGTCGTTGTATTGGTTTCGGTGTTTTTTACACCCTCAACATTACCAACTAAAGCAATACGACTTTCTTCTGTTAATTTGAATCGTGCATCAATTGTATCTACTATTTTTGCAGGTGAAATGGAATATAAATCACCGATCTTTGCTGCAAGGTTTTTGAAAATATCAGCAAGGTTGGATGCATTACCGGTGGTGAAAGCATATGTGTTATCACCAGAAGCTTTTGTAGCTATGTAATCTGATAAAAATACTGTATCTGTGGTTAAGGTATCATGATTGTTAGTGGTAGTCTGATTCCATCTTGGTCCGCTTGTTGTCGTATGTCCGGTTTTATTATAAGATGAATCACTGTCTCCTTTATGCCAATAAATCTGCGAATCTTTAGCCGATCTATCATCTTTAAAGTATCCAATAGTGTAAAGAATTGCATTGCCGTCGTTTTGGGCCTTTATTTTGTCGGCATAATTGCAAGCTTTGTTGGCAACCATACAATTGAAACGTTGCTCTTCAGTATTTTGTGCATAACCTTGTTCCTTATAATGTCCTGGCATACCATCTGTAAAAAGTAATACATATTTATTTTGATTATGAGCACTTTTTATTTTAGTATATGCTTGATTTAAGGCATCACCCATTGGTGTTCCACCATTAGGTTCAGTTATGGTGTTGTTTATAAAAGAATTTAATGTATTAACACCTTCTGGGGTTAAAGTCTGATAATCCTGCACTATTGTAGTACCGTTAGTAGTTGTACTTCCACCATAAAACCATATAATAGATACTTCGCTTTCAGGAGAATTTGCCTGTAAAGTTGATATAAAACTTTGAGCAGAAGCTTTTACTGTTGTTAAACCTTTGTCTCCAAGAGAACTACTTGCGTCTAATACTAATACAACACTTGCCTTTTGAGCGGCGGTTCCTTCGTTTCGACCGGTAGTTTCAGCATTTAAGTTTATCTGAAAAATACGGGAAGATTCATCAATAACTTCTGCGGATTTTCCATTTGTAAGATTCTTTGTAGCTTCTTCTTTTTCAGTGCTGTTCTGTATAGTTGTAACTGCTGTTTTAGAACTATCACCGGTTTTATACATTTTAACATCAGAAACTCCAACTTCTACAGTCCAAGTATCTTTAGAAGCAATGTAACCGCTTGGTGCAGCTGTTTCTTTTATGATATATGTACCACTATATAAATTATCGAATCGAACATTTCCAGTATTATCAGATGCAGCAGTATCTTTTACGGTTGTTCCATCAGAATTATATAAGGTAAATGTTGCGCCAGGTAATGTAGTACCTGAAGTTGAGGTTTTTGTAAAGGTTAATGACTTTGGAGCTTCTTCCGAATTGATGACTTTACTGTTAGGAAGTGTAAAGTTCATTTTACAGTTAGACTCATAAGCACCGCGTTCCATATAAAGGATTGTTAATGTATGAACCGTATCCTTATCTGCATATTCTTTTTTGTCTTGTTCAGTATAATTATCATTTTTTAAAAGGATCTTCCATAAATCTACTTCTTTAGATAAAGCAGAATGGATACCACCAAGATCGATTACGACTTGGCCACCATCTTTTTTAGCATCTAAAATAGCCCAAAGATCATCATCACCGGTAAAAGAATAATTCAAATCACCAAGATAATCACCGATCTTAAATTCGATGTCATAACGCATACCAAAAAAGCAATTATGCTCATGAGGGTTATTTGCGTCATCTTTATAGAGGTCGCGTATTGAATCAAGAGGAAAGAAATTAGAACCTTTGTTTGAATCATAACCAGATAAAGCAGGAGTTCCGTCCGGCTTGTTTACACCTGTTAAAGTATAAGTATCACCATTCCTATTGAAGTTTAATTTATATCCAGATAAAATCTGTTTTCCAGGTTTTTGTTCGCTGGTGAAAAATCCAGGTTCATACATTTGCTGATTAGAAGAATTTCTTTCCATAATCAGTGCGCCGGTATCAAAGTTTACACCTTTTATAATTCCGGTAGCAGCATTACCATTACCAAAAACTTTACCATTAACGTTATTTACCTCGCCGCCACCAGATTTTTCATTCCAAGTATTAATATAAACAGTTGAACCATTTACATTTATTGTTGTATTATATCCGTTTTCAGAATACTGATTATTTGCCAATCCACTTGCAAATCGTGTTGTATCGGATGATGAAGAACTATAGTTGTTTGCATCGTTAATGCTTACATTGTTATCACCTTTTACCTGATAGTCAAACATCTGAACTGATTCATCAGAATTACCAGTCGTAGCAGAGTAATATACTCGATAGGTCTGTTTTTCAGTGATGACTTCATCACCCTTTAATTCATCCCCCTCAGAACCATCGGTGTTAATTTTGACTACTTTTTCAGCTTTATAGTTTATTGGAGAGCTAAGATCTTTAATTTCCTGTCCTTTTGCCAAATGAACTGTAGAATCTCTATATAACTGTTTCTTAGGATTCTGTAAATAATGTTGAACAGTAATTTTAACACCTGCATCTGTTGTGGTTGTGATTACGTAAGTTGAAAAATGATTGGTAGTCATTGTAACTGTCTCAGTTGTTGCAGTCTCAGTTACAGTATTTGCAACCTGATTGTGTTCATCTACGTGATATACATCTACTTTTTCAGAATCTGTAATATTCTCAGTGACTTCGCCGCCTTCAAATTTAACATTAACATCTCCGGTTGGCTGGGATTCAACACCATCTACTAAAAGTTTGATGTCATATGCTTTATATGTAGCAATTTTGATATTATTTTCATCTTCTTTTTTCTTTAAAGCAATTTCAACATCCTTTGTTTCATTTTCATTTAACTCAGATGCGGAAATCTCATAAGTAGTACCTTCTGGGAAAGAAGAATGAGGACCAGACATTGTAATAGTGGTTCCATTTACTGTTGTCTGGATAGAAACATCGCTTTCTTTTTCAATGGCTTCCTGCTCAGCTACAGCAGAACTATCTTCGGTAGTAGGTTCTTCTGATACATTTTCTTCCGTTTGCTGTTCTTCTTGAGTTTCTACAGCTTGTTCTTGATTTTCTTCTGCTTCCGCTACAGGTTGTTGCTCGTCAGTCGAGTCATCCATGGATGTAGCCACCGGTTCATCTGCCATTGTAGTGGTCTGATCCTGGGCTTGCGTATCCAAATCATCAGCAAATGCTGATATCGCACTGCTAAGCACTAATACCATGCAAAGCATGAATGCTATTAAACGTTTCTTTGTTTTACTTTTCATGGCGTCCTCCTTCTATTCCTCAATTCTGACTTCATAATTGTTATCAAGTGCTCCGTCTATCAGCTTCAATAATTCAAGGGCACTGCGGAAATGCTGCTCTCGCTGCTCTTCCACCCAGGTAACGCTGCCCTGCCAGGTACCGTTCTGCTGATCCATGATTTTTATTAAAAAAGTTCTTGTATTTTTTTGCTTTTTATTCATGTCAGTTTTCATCTGCCCTTCCTAATTATTTAGACTTTTTTATCTTATATAGGTATTGTATCTGACAAAGCATTACGTGAATCATTACCAATAACGAAAAATATTAACTTTTTTAAGTTATAACAAGAAATAGTAATGTTTTTGTAATAATATAATGATTTGATACCAGGGTCAAAAGGTCAGAAAACCGATGCAAGAGTGCAAAGCACGTAGTAATCTGGTATCAAAGGGGTCAAAATACCTTTGAACCCCAACATCATGATTTGTAGGTGTGCGTAATATTTGTGTCTGACTCTACTATATGTATTGGGATATTAGAATAGAAGTAAAAGTGGGGAATAATGTGATGGAAGTGCAAAAAGTATAGCTTGCGGGGAGCGCATAGAAAAGGAGTGATCTGGTTATAGCGGTCAGGGAGAGGAATTTTCCGGACAAAAAGATCCCGTGACTGATATTGGGGAGATGCACTGCATCTTAGACGGTGATCAGTCACGGGATGGGGGTAAGGGGTATTTAGTTTTTATTCAATGCCTAATTCTTTTAATAGTTTCTTTTGGTATTCGATGTCTTTGGCAACGCGTTCAAGGTCGCTGTAGCGTTTGGCTTTTAGGAGATATTTGTTTAAAGCACGTGCTTCATCTAAGCCTTTTTTAAAGCCTTCTTTAAAACCTTCTTCTCTTGCGTCTTCTTTCAAAGTCTTTTCATACAAGTCTTTATCATATGTCGTCAGGATCATATTTGTCACCTCCGTTTGGCAGAACGTAGATAAATTACTTAGTTCCATTTAATTCAATGCCAAATTCTTTTAATAGTTTCTTTTGGTATTCAATGTCTTTTGCGGCATGTTCCAGATCGTTGTAGCGTTTGGCATTTAGAAGACATATGGTTAACTGGTTTAATTCTGCTCTGGTTTCAGCGCGTCCTTTCGTAAGACCTTCCTCTCTGCCTTCCTCTTTGGCATCTTCCTTCAAGATTTTCTCATATAAGTCTTTATCATATGTCGTTAAGATCATATTTGTTACCTCCGCTCGATGTTTCTTGAGAAAATCTGCCAACACATCCTGATTAATACAGGTATCAATTGCCTTTTCTAATGCATCTTCCGCAGAGGGTTCCGACTGTATATATTCCCTGACACATTGGACGAATATGGAATATTCTTTAAGCCTTCTGCAGTGCTTCATCAGTTCCTGATTGTGACCATAGTTGATGTTCAACATGGTTGCGGTGCATTCCAGGCAAGGTGCTTCGTTATCTGTATTTTCAAAGCAGTCTGAAAGCCTTAACTCCATGGAATCTGGCTGGTTTTTTGTACCATTGTAAAAGACAATGTATTTCGGCTTTGGAAGCCGGACTCTTTTTTCATGGTAGATCATCAGATTATTATCTGCAACATACCCTTCATATAACCGGGAGAAATAAAAGATTCCGCGAAGCGGCATGTTTGGGTTAAAAGTGCTTTGATGCTCATACAGATTCATGGTTCCGCCAACCAAAAAGGATACATCATTTTTCATGGAAAGATAAAGGACATCTTCCAATGTGTTTACCACAAGGTCATCGGGATTCTGATAGTCCGTGTGGTTGATCGCATTATAAAGCTGCAGCAGATCTTCTTTGTTATTAAAGATCATTCTCCATAACCGGTCCTTATATTGCCGGTTGTGGGTTTGTTTGCTATGGCGAGATTTCTTCTTTTGTCTTCTCATTGCTTACCTCCATTATAATAGAAAACAGTTCATAAGTAAATTCGCCATATCTCATGTTTCGTGTAGATATATAATTTTTCTACAATCAAAGAATTCATATATGATATATGATTCGATTTTCTACATACGCCTATTCAGATGGTACTGGAGTCTTTTGTGAAAAGCAATTAAAAAAGAATAAAATTTTACGATAATTAAAAGGCACCGTTCGATCACATTCGGTGATCAGACAATGCCTGTATAATTCTTATTCATTCATGTAATGATATCTTTCATAATGCCATTCATTTAAGTTAATGCATTGCTGAGAATTTTAAGCAGTTCAAGTACGCTTACAAACTGCTGTGTAGAGTTACCTTCAATCCAGCGGACGATGCCCTGCCAGGATGAATTCTGGCGGTATCTGACATTGAGAAAGAAAGTCCCTTTTTGTCCACGATTCTCGATGAAATCTTCCGGTGACCGTACTTTATCAAGCTGGTCAACACATGAAAACTGGGTTGAAGTGAAAGAACGTGCGCTGGTGGAGGCCTGTGGAAATTCGAGTTTGTCGAAGAAATCATCAGCTAATTCGATCAGCTGAAGGATATTGGTGAATTTCCAGGGTTCTTTGCTGTAGCAGTGATAAATGCGACCGGACAGCTCTCCATCATTAATATTATCAATACACATGTTAATAAAGTTTGGTGCATACCAACTGATTTGATAGCTCTGTTCCATAAATTATCCCCATTTCTGCCCTGCTGCGAAGATAACATGATTGCAGCTTACCAGGTTTTATTCTCAGTATTGAACTGAATCGGTGAATCTTGCCGGTCTACTTCGGCTACAGAGGACACGAAGTAGTCCAGGTACTGCTTCCAGCTTTTATGCTCTCTGGAGAAGTATCTCTGGATTCTGTCGAAAATCATGCTGCAGTTCTCTTTATTCGTACCAACGAGAAGTATCAGAAACTGTGATGGGCTGTATTTGGTAAAGGAGTCTCCTTTACGCAGACACTGCTGGATCGTATTCTGAAGCTCGCCTGAAAGAACTTCAAGCTTGTCCGGCTTGTCCATCGGCATTCCTTTTCCGTTGGTGATGCTACATAACATTAAGTATACAGACTGTCCGTTCCTCTCAATGATTCGGGAAACAAGGCGGTAACTGTCACGGAAACTTGGCAGGCTGCAGTAAAAAGCACCGCCGCGTACATCGTCCTCTTTCAGACGTTCTTTGATGTCGCCGAGTTCCTGTGGTTTGTAGTTAAGACGGCTGCTCATCTGCTCGAACTGCTGCATCATATGTTCAGAAGGGCGGATTCCAAGCTCTTCGAAAAATAATTTGGCAGTGTTCTCATATTCCTGTACAGCATCCTTATAGCGGTTCAATGCCATATAGCAGTCGATGCGGACGGACTGCCATTCATCGAACGGATATAACTGGCATGCCGGCTCACAGAAACGAAGTGTCTCTTCATAATCTCCGCATTCGATCAGAAGCTTACAGAGTTCCTGAAGGGATTCAGAATAAATATTCTTATATTGGACGCTTTCAACAAGGACCCATTCATCTCCTGAAAGTTCCGGAAGAAATTCCCCACGGTACATCAGACAAATCTTCTTAAGAAGTGCTAGCTTTTTTACCTTATCGGTACACGCCTGCACGTCTTTTGACAGAATCACAAACTGATGTGCATCAACTTCGGTCGGCATCGGAGCATCCCATCGGTAAATACCTTTTTTGATGTTGATATAATCATGACTCGGAAGTCCGGCATCTACGATGATCTTTTTAAGACGGTGTGCGGTTACCCGAAGGTTGTTGGCAGCATCGGCAAGTTCTTCTCTTCCATATAATTCATCAAGAAGCTTATCTCTGGAGATACCGGTATCGCCATGGTAGAGTAATATCTGCAACAATTTCATTGCTTTTGTCGTTGTGTTGCGTCCGAATGATACGGGAATCTCTCCGTAGCTTGCTGAGAATCCTCCGAATAAACGAACCTTTAAGACAGGTAAATGATCACTCATAAATTAACCCCCAATTTTACTATTGTGATGGTTTATAACTGATTTCTATTGTAATGGTCTTTGATTTCTTTGTCAAATAAATTAAAGCATATTAGACCAAATAACTTCTTTTAATGTTTTGATTATGCTATAATTTTTCTAGTTGAGTTTTTGGGACTGTTTCACTGTGGAAAAGAAAGGAGGAATTCTGTGCGGCAGAACGATTTATATGAACAAAAAAGACGCTGGCAGAGGATTTTTCTTTTCTTTTTTCTGCTATTTCTGACAGGTGTACTGATACCTGGCGGATGTGCATCGGAGAGAAAAAAAAGCCAGTCCGGGAAAAAGGGGGATCCGAGAGATCCGTCGGCGCAGGTGCTTCAGACGGAGGCTTCCGGTGAAGTGACATATGGAAATGACCTGGTTGTACTGGATGCATCCCATACGGCAGATGGCTATGTGATGATCTGTTATAATGGAAGTAATGAAAAAGTCAAGATCCAGGTGACATCCCCGGATGGCACAGAGTATACCTATCCGGTTACGGTTGTTGGTGATTATGCGGTTTATCCGCTTCCGGGCGGGAATGGTTCTTATAAGGTAACACTTCTGGAGAGTGTGTCTGTAGATGACAATCTGTATGCGGTAAGCTTTACCCAGGATCTGGACGTACAGATCACAGATGAATTTGCCCCGTTTCTGCATCCGAATTATTATGTGAATTTCACGGCAGATTCCAAGTGTGTAAAAAAGGGCGAGAGCCTTGCCGGAAAGGATTGCTATTCTGATCTGGATGTGGTAACGCAGATTTATAATTTTGTAATTAAAAATATTTCCTATGATAAAAAGAAAGCGGAGAATGTTCCGTATGGGTACACACCGGATCCGGATGAGACACTGGATACCGGGAAAGGAATCTGTTTTGATTATGCGGCGCTGATGTCGGCAATGCTCCGGTCGCAGCGGATTCCGACGAAGCTGGAGGTCGGCTATTCCGGTGATGTGTATCATGCATGGATCAGCTGTTATGTTGATGAGATCGGCTGGGTGGATAACATCATTGAATTTGATGGAAAGAACTGGTCGATCATGGATCCGACACTTGCTGCAAACAACAGTGCTTCGGATGTGAAGAAGTATGTGGGAAATGGAAAGAATTATGTCACAAAGTATACCTATTAGATAAAAGGAAGCCGGATAAGAAGAATGTGGCAGGAATGTGAAAAGGAGGATGGCATATATGGAAAAGCGGACACAGCAGGGGAAGCTTACGAATCTGGAAATTGCTTCGTTCTGCAGTGAAATGGCAATGATCCTGAAGTCCGGGATTTCTTCCCTGGAGGGAGTTGATCTTCTCCGGGAGGATGCGCAGACGAAGGCAGAAAAAGAGCTGCTGGATGAGATTTATCAGTCGGTGATGGATACGGGCAGGCTGGATCAGGCACTGGAAGAGACGAAAGTATTTCCGGAGTATCTGATCCGTATGACGCAGATCGGAGAAGAGACAGGAGCTTTAGATGAAGTAATGGAATCTCTGGCAGAGCATTATGAACGTGAGGAAGCAATCAGGAGAAGTATCCGGAGTGCCATCTCCTACCCTCTTCTGATGATCGGAATGATGCTGGTGATCATTATCATTTTGATGACAAAGGTTATGCCGGTATTTGATCAGGTGTTCCGCCAGCTTGGCCAGGAAATGACCGGATTTTCAAGAGGGATCCTGCTTGCAGGCAATGCTCTTTCCAGATATTCGGCGGTGTTTGCGGTACTTTTGGCGGTGATCGTCTGTGCGGGTATTTATTTTACAAAGACAGAGAGCGGCAGAAAGAAAATGTATCACATCGGATCCGGGTTTGCATTTTCAAGGGAGCTGAAGGATAAGCTGTCGGCATGCCGGTTTGCAGGTGGAATGTCACTGGCACTGAAAAGCGGACTGACGCCGGAACAGGGAATGGAATTTTCGGAGAACCTGATCGAGGATGATGATTTCCGGAAGAAAGTAGCAGGATGCAAAGCGGATATGGAAAATGGAACGGATATCGCAGAGGCGCTGGTGAAGGCCGGAATTTTCACGGGTGTTTATGCGCGGATGACATCCATTGCCGGGAAAGCCGGAATGATGGATGAGGTGATGGGAAGGATTGCCGATGAGTGTGAGGAGGAAGTGGATGAAAAGCTTTCTTCGATGATCGCAGTTCTGGAACCGACGCTGGTGATCATCCTGTCGGTGATCGTCGGAACGATCCTTCTGTCGGTTATGCTTCCGCTTCTTGGAATTATGTCAGGACTTTAGGAGGCGTATGCTATGTGGAGAAAAGAACGGGAACGGTTTTATCACGGAAAACGGCAGCGACCACTTCGGAATTTCTGTCTGTCCCTTCTGCTGTTTGTATGTATCTGCAGTGCTTTTTTCAGTGGTTTTGAAAGGCTTTCGGACACAACGAGACGCAGGCAGAAGGAAAGTCTGGAAAATGCACTCTGGCGTGGTGTGACGCAGTACTATGCGCTGGAGGGACACTATCCGGAGACGCTTGATGATCTGACAGAAAACTGTGGGATCCAGTATGACAAGAAGCAGTTTTTTATTGATTATCAGATTGCCGGTGCCAATATTCTTCCGGACATTACGGTGATCGAACGATAGGAGGAAATGGACATGAAGCGTAGAAATGAAAAAAAGCATGTGATTGATTTCCTTTTTCCTCTAGCAGTCTTCTTCGTGCTGGCGGCATCATCGGTCGCCATTGTGGTTCTTGCATCGGGATTTTACAGCCGGCAGGTGAAGACCTCGTCGGATTCCTATTCGGGACGGACAGCACTTGCCTATGTGACGGAGAAAATGCACCAGAATGATGAAAATGGTGCGATAGCAGACGGAACTTTTGATGGGGAAAATGCTCTCGTGATCCGGCAGCGTTATGGTGAGAAGGAATATGTGACATATCTGTATGCGTATGATGGATACTTAAGAGAGCTTTTTATCCAGGATGGAACGGAAGCAAAGGCATCCGATGGACGGAAGATCCTGGAAACAAAGGACTTCGAGGCGAAGGAAACTTCAAATGGGATTTTTCATCTGTATTGTGAAAATGAAGATGGGAAAAAGACAGATACATTTGTCAGTGT
>ERZ826396.1218-NODE-1218-length-30295-cov-3.575694_pt1 | contig 30295 bp, 48 predicted proteins | sample MGYA00519926_ERZ826396 | MGnify/ENA primary metagenome ERZ826396 (study PRJEB31778, sample SAMEA3449230) | human gut metagenome | biome: human gut; feature: human-associated habitat; material: faeces | place: United Kingdom | collected 2010/2012 ... | reverse complement strand
TTTTGCCTCAGATCTAACAATTCCAAAGACAGAATCACCCACAACATTACAAATGCATACGGATCCATCTGTATCAATCTTTACAAGTTTGCCATCTGCATTTTCGATTTTTGCCTTTGCTGTTTCAACAACAACAGGCTGTGTATTTACATGTGTTCCAAACATATCCATTTCCTCCTTTACATAGTTTCTTCAAGTTCTGGATTAGTCTCATAGGCTTTGACAATTGCCTGGTTTCGAGTAAGGCTTGGATCAGCTTTCATAATCTCGGAAACAGCAGCATTTAAGCTTATTGTACCTTTAGTAAAGCTCTGATTACTTCCGATTTCTTTAAATAAAGAAGAGTTGTTATGTTCAGTTAGCGCAGTATCAAGAACAGCCACATATTCCTTCATTACCTCTTCCCCACCATTTTTCTTCATAGTATAAAGCTTTTCGGCCAATTCGTTTGGTTTTTTGCCAAGCGGTTCGTATTTCTTTGCAATAGCTTGTAAATCTTTAATTTCCATGCTCTTTTGCAGTTCTTCTACCTTCTTCTCCAGTTCCATTTCATGAGCTGATTTCTGTACTGGCTGAGGTTCTGGATTTACAGCTGTAGCTGGATCGCCTTCGGATCCTTCATATTTTTTTGCAATAGCTGTGATTGCTGCTTGATCTTCAGCACTCATAGATTCAAAATCAATTTTCATTACTGATTCTCCTTTCATGATTTGCAAATCATCATTTTCCATAACTTCTGTTTCTGTAGTAGCAGTGTTATCATCATAAGACTTTAAAAGTAAATCATCATCCACATTTTCCTGTTCACTGATGATTGCTTTCAATTCTTGAACACTCTTATTCAAGGTATCAACACGTAATTGCTTTTCATCTTCACTCAATTCCTCAATTGGTGTATAAGGGATACCTTTTGCCCATGAATCAAAACATTTTTCAAATGTTTCGCAGAAATCTGCGTATGATTCGTTAATCTTTTCCAATTTTTCTTCTGTATTACAAGAAGTATCGTATATAATGCCTCTAATACTATCGGACAAAGCATAGGTAAGATCAGCGATTTCACTGGCTACAGCATTTCTTTTTGCCCGTTCCTGCGATTCCTGGATACAACGATTAAAAATGGTGGAAGCTTTCTTAATTGCTTCATCGCTTGGTTCAATATCAGCTAAAGAAAACATCTTTTTAATAGCCTCATGAATATTCGTTATAAATCCATTAGTTTCTTTTTCTTTAAAGCCTTTGTAGAAAGCAATATCTGCATCTTGATTTGCACCACGTGGAACCAGGTCAACACTAGAAACGTGCATGTTTTTTAATTTTCTTTTCATGTTTGCACCTCCTTTCAGGATATTAATCAAAAAACATATAAAAAGCGCCTGAATCAGACGCTTTCTACTAATATTGGTGGACCTTGCAGGATTCGAACCTGTATCTTATGCACATGTTATGGCATGTCTCATTGCTCTTCCAATTGAGCTAAAGGTCCATAAAAAACACCCATTATTCTTTTGGGCGTTTTTCTTTTTTGTTATTGTGATATTTGTCTTTAAACATAAAAGGAATTTGAAGCAATGCAACTACGAATGAAGCGCTTAGCACATATGGGTAAATCTCGGTCCAATCAAAATTATATATACCATAATTAAGCAAAACAAGTGAGGCAAATAAGCAAAAAAACGTAATAATGATTTTTTGTATATTTTTCAAGCGATATTCGTTTTTTAATAAATGTTCAAAATATGTCTCATCTTTTTTCGCTCTATAAGTAGCTATTGTCCATGATAAATTGTGTTCTATAAATCTAATTAACGTGATTTTTTCATCTTCATTTATAAATCTAGTTTCAATAATATCATATGTAATAGCGTTTTTTAGAGAATCACAGTCTATTAATTGATTTTCTTTAAGATTGTATTTACGAAGTACCTCTTCTCTTATATTTTTTACTGTGGTTTCATTTAGACCGATTGGCTTAATATAAAACGGTCTGATTAAATTTATAAAATCTTTTTCAGCTGCTTCCATTGTTGAAATTTGTCTTTTAACTTCTTTATGCTTTTTAAATGTATAAAGAAAAATACCACTCATGATTGCAGTAATTATAGGCGCAATCCATATTTTCATAAAATCGTTAACAAAAAAATCTTCCACTTTAATCACATCCATCCATATAGTAATATATTACCACATTCTTCAAATAAAGGAAGTAAAAAAAGCACTCACATTAATGGGTGCTTAAATATTCATACGCTTCTTTATATTTTGATAACCGATCATAATCATTTTGATTGGGATTAGGCAATCTGGATAAATCCATATTGTGTTCTAAGTCTGAAATTTTTACAGTTTTAGCTATGTCATTTGCTGCAATCTCTTTAATATAATCCATATAGGGTACTGATTTATCATGTGTCAATAATTTTAAGGCTTCAATCACTTCTTGTGGGAATCTATATGTTGACTTAATATATTCAATAGATATTTCTGTATCCTCTGGAACATCATGTAGCAAAGCGGTTATTACACAACTTTCATCTTTCATACGACTTGCCACTGTAAGGGGATGAAAAATGTAAGGCACACCAGCACGATCGACTTGTCCACTATGAGCGTTTATAGCTATTTCTAGTGCTTGCGCTATCAATAGTGTTTTAATCACGCAGAATACCTCTTGATAAAAGAATCGGCTTCATCCTTCGTGATTGGATCAAAGTGTGTTAGATCAAACATTGGTTCGTATGCTTCATTGCTTTCTTTGATCCACTCTTTTTTGTTTGGATTCCAAGAAAACATACCGTCAAGCCCTTCTTTAACGATAAAAAGGAAATCTTTATTTTGTACGCTAACTCTTCCGTAATAGTTTGTCATATGCATCATTCCTCCTTACATCGTAAGTATAACACATTTCGTTATCATTGTTTAGTATATTCAAGCAGATTTACATCCCGAATTTCGGATATTTTATCTGGTGTCTTGATTTTGGCAGCATTATTACTCATTTCTATTCCTAGATTAAGTTTTTCTTCTCTACTTGTGGTGTCGAGACGTTGCTTTTCATATAGTTTATGGTTGATTTCTTTTATTTTCAAACTATCGTCTGTATGAAATTGTAGCTCAAAATAGCCACCACTCTTATCTTGTACAACACAGTTTACACCACGATAAGCAACTTTTTCATTTTTAAGAGTATTTTTAACTCTCACTACTGTATATCCTTCGCTTTTTAACGTATCGAAGGTAGTTTTTATTCCTTTGGTCATACTTTCTGAATCAAACTGCATTGTATAACGATTTAGATCATACATTTCTTTGATAGTTTCTGTAGGATCCTTAGCATCTGCGTTGCTCTTTGACTTTAACTTTCTGGCAATAGATTCCTTTGATTTTACTTTATAATCTAACCCAACCATTGTACCACCAGTTTTCTTAGCTATGCCAGTTAAGGAAGATGTGATGCCAGGTTCTCGTTGGATTGCAGATTGATAAGCACTTGTACTAACTTTGCCAACCGCTATTTTATTCGCTGAATATTTAGAGCCACCTTTTTTAGAAGAGAACTTTCCATCTTTTCCATGATACGGGTTGTATTTGGCTAAGCGACGAGAAAATTCACTGACTTCTTTTGCTTTTTCGATTGATTCCCTCTCACCAGTTCCCTCAATGGAAAACATTTTATATTTCCCGCTTTTTACACCTTCCCACGCATCATCATCAAAAATCTTATAGCCAACCCACCATCCTTCTGGAACCACTCCATCCGGAATTCCCATAGCTTTCATCTTTTCTTTGGTGAATACAACAGATTCAACAAGCTTTCCTTTCTTTCGCAATTCCGGTTTGTGAAGTTCTCCTGTGTTTCTAAACTTTAATACATGCTCATATGCAGCCTTTTCTAATTCACTTGGATCAATTACATCATGTTGCCAATCTTCAATTTGTGTTCCATCTTTTCTGATCGCAACATTTGCCCATCCAAATACAAGCCTTTGCTCATCATCAGTTTTCTCTATTTTCACATTACTCATGCTTTCACCTCACTCTACTTCTATATATAGAACTACACATCTGCATCTTGTATGTGCAGGAGGCACCAAAACAGCGCCAAAATATGTTTGAAACATTTCATTGATATCAACTTCTACGCCTTCTAATGATCGACAATTTTTACATACACCATCATTATCAGCTGTACACCACTTTTTCTTTAAGGTTCTAATGTATCCTTTTGTCTGGGCCTCTTTTACACAAATGTACTCACTGTTGTTGTATGCAGTTGCCATTTCAGTTCTAGCTATATCAGCAGCTCTTTTTCGGTGCTGTCTTGCTGCATAATCAAGAGATTTCTTATGAGCGGTTTCTTTCGCTTTTTTTTCAGTGCTGCCATTTTTTGTTAATGTATCAACAAGAGTATTATAGTAATTGTAGTTAGCTGTCATTTGTGGTTTTGTTAGTCCAACCAATGGACGTATAACCTTAACAAGCTGCGATGATGTTTCTCCAGTAGAAACAGCGCGCTTTATGATATAATTTAATGCCTTTTGCTGATCATCAGTGATTCTGGTGATATGCTCTGCTAAATGCTTAGAAATCCATTCATTCACCGTTTCATATGTGTCGCTACTTTGCGGGAATGATAATTTCTTAGAAGAATAAGAAAAGGCTGAATGTGCAACTTTTTTTATAATCGGTTCAACATGCTCATAAACAAATTTTGCATATTCATTTTGCCATTTTTTGATTATTTCATCAGTAAGATATTCATCTTCAATCGCTGCTTTCAAATCTGCATAAGAAATGCCAGGATGTTTTGAAAATTTCCTGGCATATATTTCTATCAATTCTGGCTCATTTGCATTTAACACTTTTCTTAGATGCCTCAAAGCACTAAAATATGAATATTCTTTCTTAATTTCATTTTTCAGTATGATCATTATCATCGACTTCCTTTACAGTAGTTTGATCATGTTCAATGCTTTTATTTTCTTTAGCATCATCTGTAATGACATCTTCTGGATAATCCTCCTCCAACATTTCAGGAAGATTACCAGCCGATCTTGCAAATTGTTCGAGATTACGATCTGGTGTGATTACTCCTATACCAATCATTTTTTGTAGATAATTACCTAGTTTCTCGACATCGGTATCTTCAACATCGCCATGCTTCATAACAGGATAATCAGTAATTCCAGCAAAATGATCATGATTAAGATCAATCAGTCTTGGTATAGCTTGGTTATTAAATACTTCAACGATGATATCCATGTAAGTGCCTAATGCTACAGAGAATAATTCGGTTTTATTGTCTGATAAAGCAAAAGATCCAGTTCCCTGGTGCCCCAACAAAATAAAATCGGCCATTGCTGTCATGGCCATACGTTTATCATAACGATCAATAACGGTGCCTACCTCGAATTGTCTCTTACTTCCACTGCTCAAAAGTTCCAACTTCCATCCTGGAGGTAGCACAAGTCCTTCTTTAGCATCTCTACGTATGTTTTGCACTAGCATTTCAGCGTAAGCCATGGCTTTTTGTGCTTCTGTGTTTGTATCATCCCATATTTCGAAGTCATCTGGAGGTGTTATCGTTGGAAGGCCAGCAAGATCTCTCTCAATACCAATTCCTTCAATCTCTTGAAAACGTCTCTTAAAGTAATAATCACGATACGCATTTCGTAAAATACTACGTCCTTCCGGGTTGCTTTTGCGTGATTTAGTGATGAAATGGAGTGATTTATCCGCAGGAATAAATCGTACTTGATAATCAGGTGGTGCTATTTGTTCCATACCAATGAGATTGTCCTCCTTATCATATACCCAACGATATAGAGTATCCTGTGATCGTATAGCAAGTTTCTTCCAGCCAATCAATCCGTCGTTGTATTTACTTGAATTTACTTTTTTATCTTGCTTGCCACTGCGTCTTTTATAAACAATTTCGTGCCACGACCAACCATAAATCAAAAAGGAAAGAATTTCAGATAAAGTGTCTGTCCATGTATCATTCATATCATCAAGGCAACTTTTTACAAATTCAGCACATTTTATATCAATATCTTTCTTTCCCTGCGGAACAATGTCAAAAGTAGATTGCCTGATAAGATTCTCAACTGCAAACATCATGGCACCAATAATATCGTCATTCTCTGCCATTTCTTTATAGGTTTCTACTCCTCGTTTACCTCTTAATTCTGGTATGAATTCTTCAAAAAAGATGCCACCATATTTTTTTTGCCCTGCTCGGCCTAGTTCAACCATTGGGTCCGAATTATATACGCGTTGTGTTGGACCATTGAAGGAATTAGATGAATCTATTTCTTTCATGTTTGTTTTACTTTCACTATCCATTTTCTCTCTTCCTTTCGTTGCTGTTTAATATCGTATTCAATATTACTTTTCATCTTATTTCCTCCATCCTGAACGATCAGCAGCGGCCGCACTTCTTGGCGGTGCTTGGTGTGTGTTTGATATTTCTATTTCGTTGAATCCGTTAGCCGACGAATCAACCATATCCTTAAACTTGCTATCTGGAAAAGATTCCAATTGACCAAGATATTCCTCTGTCCAAGGAGCTACCATAACCATAACGTTACCAGCTTCCCATTGTGCGGAAAAAGGTTCGGCACGTGTTACTTTATCACCTGATTCTTTTTCAAAATGGACATTAAAGCCACTTAGCATCTTGATATACTGTTCTTTCTGCTCCTTGCCAGCTTGTCCTGGATCCTGAGACATTCTAATTCTTACACGCTTATGCTTAATCTTATCTACAATAGCAGTATTCTTTACCGTTTTTCTGACATCATTAGCAGACAATCTTTTGTTTACAACATCGGCTATAACATACTTCCCATCTTTTGTCTTGCCAATAAGCACTCCAGCAGTATAAGCGGGGCCATCAGAACCTTTCACGTTCTCACGGTCCTCTGTGGCAGCAAGGTCCCAAGCTCGTACCCACTTGATGATATTTTTGGGAAGTTCTTCTATCAGAACTGCATCAGCACGTTTAAAGTATAATCCTGCTGCTGGACGTATCTTCCAGTTACCACCTAGTAAACGCTCGCGTTCGACTAATGGTAAAGCTTTAAGACTGGCCATATACCCTGGATCATTTGCAAGCAAAACCTTATTGTCTGTAATGTTCGATGGAATGAAAGTTACACTCTTAGGATCCTCTGGATCACATCCATACTTTTCAACCAGTTCTTCTGGTGAATTTGCCCAATATATCACATCATCAAGTCTTAACATCCACCGTAGTTTTCCGGATCGCTCTGGTATAGGGTATCCAGTTTTAGTATCCCACCACCAACTTATAAGGTCTGCTACCCAACTATCAGCATCAGGGTTGGTTGTAGCTCTTATATAACCGCGAACTCCAGAATCCGACCTGTTACGTGACAACATATAAAAAAACTGTTGTTTACTAAAATGCGTAAGTTCATCAAAACAAATAAGCGGGATCTGTGATCCTTGCCATGAATACATGTCACTTTCCAAGGCCATATGGGCAAACGTTACTTTCATACCGGATGGAAACACCCATTTAGGAACTGGTGTTTTAGTTGGTTTCCCGCCTAGATATGGATACAATTGATACGATGTATCCCAAAGACCTCCAGTATTTGTTATCTGTCCACTGTTTTTACGGAAGATTACACATCCAAACCTACCATTTTTTATGTGTCTAATTGGTTCGAGCAGCAGTGCATATGTTTTACCTCCACCAGCTGCACCACCATATATGCATATATCAGCCTTTGTTGATAGAAACTGTTCCTGCGGTCCTGGTTGAGGCTTGATCACTCGTGCCATATCCATCACCGCCTTTTATTCCTCTTTCAATTTCTCCTTGAGATCATTTTGAATGTTCTCTGGTGGATCATCTCCTTGAACACTTTTTCCGTTATCTGGTATGTAGAATTGCACAGTTTCTTTAACTTCCATGCCTCCACTTATTTCTGCTTTGACTGTTTTCGCTGGCTCGTATCTTTTTGCCAATTCTTTTGCCGCTGCTATGCGATCTGTTAAAGCGGGATCCAACCCAAATTGATCCTTCACATTCCCACGCATCGTATTAGATAAAAACACCAGCACTTCGTTAATATCGGCAATCTTCTCACTTTTAATTTCTTCGAGACGTTCGGCTATATATCGTTTGATGCTTTCATTTTCAAATAATTTCACTGCTGATCCTTTAGCATAAGCTTCGCTGTATCCTGCCTGTATCAAAGATTGACACTTATTACCTGTTTCTAAGAATAGATCTGCCGCCATCTTCATCCTGGGGGTTAGATTATAAACACTGTCTTTCTTTTTACGTGCTATATCGGATGGTTTCAAATGTTTTTTCTTAGTTGATTTATTTGCTTTCTGCTTTGACGTAAGTTTTATTTTATTATTTGATTTAGATTTACTACTTTTATCTACTTTTTTCTGATCAACCTTCTGTTCATCTTTAGTTACCATCAAAATCACCTCTTTCATTATCTTCCTCTAAATCAGGTTTTAAAATAAATGGTTCTCCAGTTTCTAAACATTCTGTAAGTCTTTTATAATTTTCGGCAAGAAAAAGCAGCACGTCCAACTTCTTGTAAAACTCGAAGCTTTCTTTGCTGTTACCCTCGTGTATCGTATATTTTTTTATAGTGAAGCAATTTCCTTGCTCATCCGGTTTAGAAAGAAATTGACTTGTGTCAAGCAAGATGGAATATCCTTTCATCTGGAAAGCCATCAATAATTTGTTTATAAGATTCTGTTGACTTGGCATTGTTTCAACTCCTTTCTTTTAAATTAATAAATAATATATATTACAAAACAATAACAATAAAAAAGAACTTATGATTTTACTTAATCACAAGCTCTATTTCAATACCAATTTTGACGATATTTCTTTCTTCAATGACAATTATACACCAAATTTCTCCGAACGCGTTCGGAAAATGCATAAATTTTCACTTTTTTTATTTAGACTATCCGCATGATGCGAAAATAATCATTTGATTACCATGATATGGACCTATTCGTCAATCATTTGTTTCAACAACATAGTTATATAATCATGGGCAGTGGTCCGCTTCCCTTGAAAATATTTATTTGCTAGTCTGGTATATGTCATGCCATAGAAGAATACTTTCTCAATGAGATTTCTATCATATGGTTGCAATCTATCAAGCTTTTCTTCAATGTATAAGTTTTCAACTGATCTCATACGTAATTCAGATTCCAGCGCAGCTCTATCATCAATTAGTGATTGATAATGTTCCTTAAATGTACCAGAACCTCCTCCGGATCCGTTAGAAAACATTCCTTTTGCAGATGCTTGGTCAATTTGCTGAGTGATCTTAGAAATCCTTCTTGACAAATAATCAATCCTAGCACAATTGTATTCTCGGCTGCTTAGCTCTCTTCTAAGCTGTAGTATATGGTCCTTTTCCTCCACGAAGATTAGATCCTTTCTGTTCTATGGTCTGTGAACGATTCAATACTTAAATCGAATTTCAATCATTCAATCGTTGTAACATTGATGGCTTTTGTGCCTTTTTCCGTATTGATCATTTCATAAGATACACGCTGTCCAGGTTCTAGTGTTTTAAATTTCTCCTTGGATTGGATATCACTATAATGCACGAAACAATCTTTCTTTGTGCCTTCCTCTGTGATAAACCCATATCCTTTCTCTGAATCAAATACTTTAACAATACCTTTTTTCATTTCTATTTTCCTCGTCTTTCTGCCAACGTTATGGCCTTATAATAATTAAAGTAAATTAGAATATATAAAACAATATAATAATATTAAATTATATATATAACTTATTTAATAGGATTCCTACGCATAGGAATAGTTTTCTCAGGGCATTTAACATATCCGCTGGATGGAAGGCGTTTGCCAGTTTTAATGCAAAACAGTTTGCCTTTTCCAAATCTCCGGCGACAATTCATACACATATGACAATCTGATGTATATACAGTTTCCATATCATTTTATTCCTCTTCGTTGTTCAATTCTGTCTTATCCTTCTTTACATCATCGTTGGTGTATTTACTTCTTGGTGTAAATAAAAGTGCTAGAAGGCAAACTGGATTTTCAAGGCGAACTGTAATATAACCAATCATTCCCCAATAAAACACCAGACCAAACATGAATATAAGTTGCATGATCACTTCTTTCATTAAACATCACCCTTTTCATAAACCTTTTTGAAATAATTCTCTGCTTCATCTTCATCGATAAACCATAACTTTTTGTAATCATCGACCCCGAATGTCCAGCAAGAATCAGTTACAATCATGTAATCATAATTATTTTGAATTTTATCAAGGAAGGAGAAAATAGTGTCATTTGTGGTTATCAACCTTATGCCCATTGCTCTGCACGATGCTATATAATCATCATCGATGTAATATATGGTTTTGCCTAAAATCTCGTTAAATAATTGAGATAAAGACATTCCTATCTGTTCTTCTAAATCTTCAAGTTTTCCTAGTTTATTCATACATGATTTATGTCCGATTTTTCTATCCATTCTAGGAATATAGTTTTCTTCAATCCTTTCAGTTAATCGTTCCATCATTTACCCTCCTTTATTCTCTTCATTTCTTTCACTCCTATTTAGTTTCTGTCCGCATCTTTGACAAATTCCTGTTTCTTCATCAGGAAAATATTGAAAACCACTTCTTAACATGCAAAACAGTAACTCTATAATTGATTTTTTTCTTTCCTTTAAGTTTGGTGATCTTATCTCATGCAATTTCCAATCACTCGAAGTTCCTTCAAATTTTGTTGGAGTTTCAAATTCTTTGTAGATTTCACTGTTTTTTATGGAAGTATATTTAGGTATTGGAACTAATACACCAACTCCATATGGTATTTCATTTAAAACCATTTTATAAAGTTCCATAGGCATTACAAAATAGTTCTTCTCTCCAATGAAATTTTGTCCAAATCCACTTTTAAAATCATTTATGCAACTTTTGACTTCATAACAAATAAATATACCTTTTTCTAGTGCGCTTACACTCATTTGGTTTGGTGGTACGAATTGCATATAATCTACTCTACATGTGTTTTTTGTTCCATAATCAATTGTAACTTCACTTGCCCAATATTTGCCCATACCGCTTAATTTACTAAAAAATAATATTTCTGATAGCAACTTTGTGGTATCTGCTCTTTTCATTAAAGCTCCTCCTCTTTTTATTCTTCTTGCACTTCTCTTCGAGAAAAACGGTTTTCTTCAAACTTAGTTCTTTCACAGTTTGAATCATAAGAATCAACATGGAATACCACTAAAATATTTCCATTTCCTTCGTCAAAATCTTCATCTATTTGTATATATAGTTTATTAATATCATCCCATACCCACATACCATCTTTTAAGTCATCGAACTTAATTGGATGATGGTATTCGTTCCGTAAATTTCCCACTGCATCATATGCGGTACTGATTGCATTATCCCAACCTTTTGAATATTCGTCTTGAGCATCACGATTTCCTAAATTAAGTATTTTTAATACTTAAGCTAACATATCTAACATTATTCATACCTCCTTTACTTTAAAATGGTAAATCATCACTTGTAATATTTAGTGTATTACCATGATCTTCCAATATACTTTGATCAAAATTTGAAGAAACGTTATTTTGTAAAGGCTGTTGATCCTCTATTTTCTTTCGATCAAGATATTGGCATTCATCCACCCAAAAATGATGATTATAATGCTTTTTACCGTCTTTTTCTGTAACTCTGGTTTGATATCTTCCGATAACTCCAATCATATTTCCTTTTTTTTGGTATCTAACTAGATTTTCGGCAAGCTTGCCATAGAACAATAGGGGAACAAAAACATCTTTACCATGGTCTGAAACAGCTATGTCTACACTTACTATGCTATCTCCTTTAATCGTTTTAGCGAGTATTATATCTTTTGAAATACGTCCAATAAATATACAACGTTGCATATTAGTTTCCTCCTTTTATTAGCAACAATCCTTTGTTATATTTTTCATATATCGTTGTTCCAGCTTGATCACAAAAGTATGGAAGCAAGATACGGTCAACGGTTACCATTTCAGTTTTTAGTAATGCCAACTGTGCAGACAACCAATCTTTAAGGATTCGCCATGATACACGTTCTGCCTGTTCAATCGATTTATATTTTTCTGCAATATTTTCTCTTCTCAATACAGATAACGTTCTTTCCGGATCCGCAGGAAGAATCACTCCTTGTGGACCAGTCGGTGTTTCTAAAATAAATTTGATTCTATTTGCACGTTTTTCTGTGTTGTATTCAATCATAATGCATTGCGCGCCATGAGCAGCAAGCATTTCCTGAATTTCTCCCACTGTCTTATTTACCTCAATGGAAGTAGTGTAATTTTTCAAAGCCATTCTGCTATACCTCCTTACGATAAAAACGGTTTTCTTCAAATTCTATAAAATCTAAACTTGATTCATCTGAATCTGCATATGACTTAAAACTACCTTTAGGATATTCTTGACAAGGGTTAAAAAGGATAACTATTTTTCTATACCATTTTTCTTTATCATCCCATACCCACATACCTGCTTCTAACTTTTCAAACTTTAGCGGCAAATTGTCAAAATGTTCTTCAATCAACTTCTGCAAAATAGAATACTTCTTTTCGTCACAATAATCTCCATCAATTTTCACACTTGCTAACGCATATAAATATTCATCTTTAGTCATCTTCATCACTCCTCTTTAATCAAACAGCGTTGAATTACCAAACACTTCATTATAGTTAAAATCTTCATAATAGCCAATTAATTGATCTTCCATCACAAATTTATTATCAACATCAACCTTATGGATATCACGGATAATCTTTACAAATTCATTATTATTCCATTCAAAACCTCGATTACCATATTTATAAAGTCGTTTAAGTGATGAAATAGGATAGAACGAGTTCACATAGTGTAACTTACGTTTTGATAATGCTTCCCACGTTTCTTCTGTTGTTATGTATTCCTTAGTTGCTAAATCATAGGCAATCTTACAATGCTGGAAATCAAATGTTTTATCCATCATTTCCTGTGGTTCGCCATAGAAACGTAGGATAAATTGATAAACCATACCATTACGTTTTAAAGTGATGCTTTTATTTCCTAAAAAATCCCCACCATCTACACAAAAATGATTTCTTTCCAGAATAACATAATCATATCCATTAGCAAACATCCATTGTTGCTTTCTGAATAATGCTTCAGGTACGTATGTATATATATCAGTATCAAAGATATAAACAATGTTCTCATCTCTTTTATCGGATGAAATTTTAACATCAAGCTCATCAAATTGCTTAACGTATCCTACATCAATAATTCCACTGGATAGCAAACTGTCATACATTGCTAAGGCCTTCCATTCATTTGATTTTTTTGAGATGTACTTATCATCTCCTAGTTCGTTAATAAACAAATCTCTTGCTTCTTTTGTTTTAAAATAGATATCAACATCATGGATAGGCTGGCGTGTGGCATTACTCACACACGCTCCCCCTGCGATATAACAATTTTGCATAATCCATTCAGCTGTAATTGTTTCTGTTAAATTCAAATCTTTTATTAGTAATTGCATAAATTACTCCTTTCATCAGAACGGCAAATCATCTTCCTGTATCTGGTATTCATCATCGTTTGCATTAGACTGATAACCTTGATTTCCTGCATCATAATCAGGTGTATAAGCATTGGCAGCTGCAGCAATGCTTGTTCCCTTAGGTTCCAAAAATTGAACGGAATCTGCGACAACTTCGGTCACATAAACACGTCTACCGCTCTGGTCGTCATAGCTGCGTGTCTGAATTCTTCCTTCTACACCAACTAAGCTTCCTTTATGCGTGAACTGTGCTGTATTATCGGCAACCTTATTCCAGCACACACAGTTGATGAAATCAGCGGTAGGCTGTCCGTCAGTTTTGATTCTGCGATCACATGCTACAGTAAAGGATGTTACGCTAGTTCCAGATTGTGTTTTGCGTAATATTGGATCTTTGGTTAATCGGCCGACTAAAATGACACGATTGATCATATTTTGTATTCCTTTCTTAAGTTTTTATTAAAACACCTTCCAGACAACATCACATATCCAGGCTGTAAATAAGTATCATCAGCAAATACATCATCAACTGTCTGTAATATTTCTACACCGGTATATTTGTCATCACACCATTCTCTTAATCGCAACAGATCTCCAACTTCAAATTCACGATCATTTTTTCTGATTTCCCAAGGTTTGATACCAATAATTTTCTTTTTCATATGTTTAGGTTCAATTTTTAAATCATGTATTTTCATTCTTCATCACTCTCTTTCATTGCTTCGTCTTTACTAATTTTCTCGAACTCATATCCACACACCACCTTGTTTTTCTTTGTTTAATTCTTTAAACTTAAAATACAATGTGTCTTTACTTCCAGTAACTACCAATCCGCGTCCAACTCTAGCACCAATACCGCCCATACCACTTAATTCGTATTTCCATTGAAAAGGTTTCTGCCACGAATATTTTTTAGGTTCGTCTTTCTGTTTATATTCCCAACTGTTTTTATATTTACTGATTATGTTTTCTAAGTTTTGATAAATATATCTCAACTCATTTTCTGTCACATCATCTTTGCAATTTATTTGAATATTCATTTATCCTAACCTTCCATATATAATTTTGTAACATCATGTAAACTAAATATTCTTTTTTATAGCGCACATAATACGTTTAAACATGCTCTTATTGCAAAAGCTTTCTATTCTATTTACGTATGTTTTAATCATTTCATTATATTTATCTTCATATGGTATATAATATCTTGCACCATAAAGCTGCCCTGTTTCCCCCTCATATTTTTCTAATTTTCTTTTTAATTCCTTTATATATTGATTGTTCTTATCAAACCAATCAAGAAATTCTTCTTTGGTTTTAACATTTAAATAAATCTTTGTTCCATCAAAAGGAGTGACTATCAAATAATTTTCATCTTGTGATATTGTCCTTACTATTGGTTCATTATTTCTTAAATCTGTATAAGCATTTTTTTTGTCATATTATTCATTCCTTTCTTACCATATTATTCATAAATAATCACATCACTTTCTAAAACAACTTTGTTGTTCATTCTTCTTTAAACGATAACCAATTCTCCTATATTCCTCATATACTGGTCCCCATATGTATTCACATTGCTTACGTTCAGCTGGAAGTAATTCTTCCATTACATCTAATTGTTCCTTTAACTTGATTGCAAATGGACATCCTTTGCACCCTGTACGCTCAAAGTTAAATGGCGGATAATACAACTTACATAATTCAATTTGACGTTGCTCAATATACCAATCTTCAAATTCATTTGTAACTGGATTTAATGGGTTAAATACATTAACACTGCCTGTTTTTTTGTTGTGTATGACACAGTTATGGTGGTTCGCTCTCGCTCCACCTTCTGACATTCTAACTCCAGTTATAGGTATCTTTCTTCCTGATTCTTTTTCATATTTACTAAAATTATCCTTTTTAAATTTCTTACAACACTTCTCGCTAATTTTTAATTTATTTTCATCAGTAAATTGATATTTAAGGACGTTTGGACACCTAAACATACTTTGTGTACCATCTACTTTTGTACCTTCAACATAACTACGTAGTGACTTTGTAAGTCCATTTCTTTGATACTCGCCCACTTTTTTGGCATGCATTTTAGATTTAAATGGATATCCATATTCTTCTAAAGTTTTTTTAATATTCAGCTTATTATTGACAATTACAAACCTATCATCATTTTTGCTAAGATTTTTAACAAAAATGATAACATCTACAAATTCCAATCCAGTATTACAGAACACTCTAGGTATCTTATTATTAGGTAATGCTTCGTCAACCAAATGGTGCAAAACTGTGCTATCCTTGCCACCGCTGAATGAAATATAAAAATTTTCTTGCCCGTACTTATTGACAACATCACGTATGATATTAAGACGGTCAAATAAGATTAGTTCATTATCCATAATTATTTACCATAATCTTCCCAAGCTACATTACAGAATATCTTGTTATATGCCATTACCACAAATGGAAGAATTTCTACATAATCTATAGACTTTATATCAAATCCGGCTTTTTCAAGTGCCTTCCTTGGGGCACCAATTCCGCCAAATAGCTCTAATAATTTAATCATGATCTTTCACCCTGTAGTAATGATAATTGTTGACCTTCTTTTTTTACACATTCGTTAAATATCATTTTTCTGAATATACTTTCAAAAATAGGAACAGGAATACTATTTCCAGCTTGCTTATACAATGGCATATAATATCTCCCGATTTTTTTGTGAACAGATTTAGCAGCTTGAAAATCTTCGTCGGTGTATCCTTGTAACCTCCAGCACTCTAGTTCCGTTAAATATCTGTATCTACCGTTACCGCAATCTATAACCTGTGCAGGCGTTCTATCCTGCCTTGTAGTTATTGTGTATGCATAATCCTGAATAACTGTTGCTCTTTTTATTCCTTTTTTTCCTATTGCATCAAGAACACTAGGTTGTGTTACGTCGTAAACTGAGGGAACCTTATCGTTGTCTAGCAAATAATTATGTATATTTTTCATAGGTGTTTTAATAAGCTCATTGAAATCAAACCACTCACCATGCAAAGATGAAATTGTAAAAACTCTTTCTCTTTTTTGTGGTAAACCAAAGTCTCTAGCATCTAAGATATCAAAAGAGTTGGTATAGCCTATTTTCTCCATTTCTTTTAGATATCTGTTATGATTTTTCACCATATGTTTCGACCTGACATTTTTCACGTTTTCCCAAATAACCCAAGATGGTTGCCATACACCCATTTGTTGAATGATATGGATTGTTTCCCACATCAATGATGATCTTGTTTCACTTCCTTCAGATGCTCCTTTCTGATGGCCAGCTATTGAAAAGTCTTGGCAAGGACTGCCATGTATCAAGATGTCTGGTTTTAGGTTCCATCCAACAACAGATTGAATCTTATAGGGAAGTTCATTCGAGAACATAGCGTTATAACTTCTTACCGCTTTTTCATCAATTTCTACATAGTCAATTGCTTTAACTGGTACACCAATATTCCTCAAAGCACATCTTGGTGAACCAATACCTCCAAATAATTCTAATATTTGTATCATTTATTTCTTCCTTTCCCACAAATGTCCATACCTATAATCCCAATATATGTATATCGTTATAAACAAAAATCAAAGATATCTAGTTGAGAAATTGATTCATAATTCATCCAAATTGTCTCTTCTCTTTTTTGACCAGATTCGCAATTAACAATAAGCGATTCTGTCTTCCAATCTGATAAATAACTATCATACAGCTTATTTCTATATCCAGAAATAATAATTTTTGCTTGTGATTTCTGACAAAATTTAAGTAATTTTACATGATCTTCATCCGAAAATTCATGCTTATATATGCGACCATGACGCGTTTCCATCACATACGGTGGATCCAAATACATTAAGACATCTCCACGATCATATCGTTCAATCAATTTAAACACATCCTGATTTTCGATTTGAACCGTTCCATTTTTTTCATGTTTCAATCGAGCTGTGACTTCCAATATTGTTTCTGGCAGTGTACTCTGAAATCCTTGAATAGTTCTGTTTTCAGCACTAATGTTATTTCGCCAACCTGTTCGATCAGAGCTTTTTGCACCGATGGCCATCCACGTTCGTACTAGAAATTTTCTTGCTTTCTCAACATCTTCAGTCTCATCAAAATAGCTTTTCTCATACTCTTTTCTGCTCCATGGTGTCATGTTGATTTTTCTTGCTAGTTCTTGGGGGTTATCTCTGACAACCTTAAACAGATTGTAAACATTATCATCAAGATCATTGATCGTTTCGATACGGGAGCGCTCTTTGTTGAAGAACACGCTACCAGATCCAAAGAATGGCTCTAAATATGTCATATTTTGATATTCCAACGGAAAATGTTGAACAATCCACTTCGCCATTCTCCATTTGCTTCCTGGATATTTCAAAACTGACCTCATACAACAATACCTCGAGGAGCATCTTCGCATTCACGGTCCCAAACCTCTCCAGTTACATCCATCCACAGTGATCCTAGCGTTTTTTTGAGGGTGGTAGAGTGAATACTAACCTCAGGAAATTTTGCTCTCCTAGGGCTTTCTTCACACCTCTCACCGGTAATGAATAAACATTTCTCTCCAAAAATATCTAGATGTGTTCGTATCCAGTGATTTGTAACACCAGTTTTTAGATAGGCGGTGCACCATCGGTTTTTCTGATCAGGCCACATTTTCCTTTTTTTCAAAATGTCCATAAAATCTTCTTTGTTTTTGAGCAGGATGGGTGGTAAATCGAATTTTTCAGATGTTTCGTAAAAGAGCTTGATGTTAATGTCATACTCCATGCCTGTGTCACAATACTGGAGAAACATCCTTGTGCGTTTGGAATCTAAATGGATCAATGCCCAATACAATGCGCCTGTACTGTCAATTCCTGTGGCGTATGAAATTATGGACGATGTATAATCGTTTAAGGGAAACAACTGAACATCTGATTCGACACACAAATCCAAAGTTACGATATCTTTTTCAAATTCTTTTGATTTTAACATTTCATGCTCCCTTCTCAATTGGCATTTTATTTAGTGAGGCCAATCTCTCTAAGTTCTTTTTTGATGAACGCATATGCGCTTGCTTTGTTACCAAATGGTATTCCATGAAAACCCTCACCTTTTTTAACACCAACTGCCAGTTCACAAGTACTGGCTTTGTAAATTTTCATTTGGTAATCATCTTTGGCTAATATGATTACATTTCTTTTGAACTTTTCGTAATATCCAAACTTAAATGGTACTTTTGGATACATGAGTTTTAGATCGTCATAAACTCTTTCTAGCAATACTGTTGGCATCTATTCCCTCCTATCGGTTATCGTTCGCCATTCTCATACATTTCCGTGGTAAAATTTCTTTTGCCCCAGTTGAATAAAATTCTGTCAATATAATCAAAGCTCAGTTTTTCATACAGTAACGCTTCACGTAATGCGTAACGTATCAAGTTGTGATCATACGTAGAAGCCCAATCTGACAATCGCATTGCTTCGGATGATGAAATCGTTCTTGCAAATTCACGTTCGAACAAATCGAACAGACTGTTTTTATAAAAATCATCAAGCTCCTCTTGTTTTTTCTCTTCAGCATCCTCCAAATCGTGAAACGGTGACACGTATTCTTTATCTAATAAATGATTGTTTAAATGCTTTAATGATTTAAATGCTTTTAATGCTTCTTTATTATTGTCTACCTTCGTCTGACCTTCGTTGGTACCTCCATAGATACCTTCATTGGTACTTTCATTGGTACTTTCTGTGTTACCTTCGTATATAGATTTACTGTTACCTTTATAGGTACCTTCGTATGTCTTAAAATCTTGATATTTGCTGTAATTTAGGACAGTTACGAGCAATCCATGTGTTACCTTCGTTGTTACAATCATAGGATTTTTTGTGTTACCTTCGTTGGTACTTTCACAGGTACCTTCATTGGTACTCTCGTAAGTACCTTCGTTGGTACCTTCATTGGTACCTTCGTAATTACCTCTCAAAAAGTCCAATAAATCGGATATTTGTTTCTTGGTTGGCAGCTCTTTTCTATATCCAATCTGATAACTACATGTTTCTCTTAATTCCTTTATAGTTATAAAGCATTGACCTCTTTTTAATGTTCCTGTATCTCGCCAGCACGCTTTATTTAAAATGTGGATCCATGCTTTTAAAAAATAAGGTGGTTTGTCCCATATCGCCGAATCTTCAATTGCTCTAGCAAGCAGAATACATCCTTTATTGGCCATGCTCACCACCTCTTTCTAAACGATGTTATTACAGTATTCCGCCATTTTTCCGACATACAAATGTTTTGATACCTGTTGCATCAGCCACAGCTTTTTTGAACGCTACAGGGTTGGCATGGCGTTCTGAAAGGTGCATTAGAAATATGGCTTTGCAGTTACTCAAATCAAGTTTTTTTAAAATACGAATACAATGATGTAAGGATAGATGAGAATCTAACAATCTTTCATATCTACGAATGTTTTGATATTCATCGTTTTTTCTTGCATCATTCAATGCAAACTTAATAGTTAGATCGTCATAATTTGCCTCAATGCAGATATAATCAAATCTAATCTTTGATAAATCAGCCTTAAAATATTTGCTGTCATTGATAAATAAAATTGTTAAAATTCCTGTGCTAATAATAAATCCTAAACTATCTGGTGCATCGTGTTCTACGTGTATCGGAATCACCTTTGTGTCTGGTGCAATATACCTAGATACGTTATGTTGCAATAAATTGGCCTTTTCAGCACCACACATTGACAATACAAGTTGATTTGAATAAATACGCCTACCACGATCAACAAGCTGCCTAGCACCCTTACAATGGTCTCCATGACTATGCGTAATCAACACTGCATCGATGCCTCGAAGCTTTTTTCCGTTATTTACAAGTCTTTCTGTAATATCTTTGATGGGGATACCAGCCTCCAACAATAATTCAACTGGAGGCTGTCCATCACGTTCTAGCGCCAAGTAGAAACAATTACCTGAGCTTCCAGAAGCTAAACAAATGAAATTCATCAGTACGGTTTAACTCTCCTAGAAGATGTTTTTGGCTGCTCGACTTGTTCGGAAATTTCTTCTATATCTCTTTTATTTGGCTCCATTGAGGCACTCTGCACGTTGTTTTCGCTTTTTGATGGTGTTTCCTCATTTGCTGGTAAATCAATGTCTATTGCCTCAGAAACAGCCTCAATTGTGATTTCTGCATCAACAGCAGCTTCTTTTTTAATTCTTTCATCACTTTCATATTGTTCATAATCATCAAATGTGCTTTCATAAGCTTCAGCTTGATATGCATTTTTAAATTCTTTAGATATTTTCTTGATTGCATTATTTCTCATTTTACGTAATATCATTGCTTCACTACTACCAGCGTTCTTCCATGCTGGTGAAATATATGGGAGCAATTCATCACAAGATAGGATTTCCTCCAACGTTTTAGTTGCTGCCAAAGCATTTAGTTGGTTTCTTCTTTCGTCTGTAACAGATTTGTTTTTAGATAAATTATTTGTGATATGAGCTTGTAGATTGTGAACTACCTCTTCACGCTCTGAAATGTGATATTCTACAACATTACCCTTTTTGAGAATAGGATACACAACTTTAACAACTTTAGAATGATAATCTTTTGGCTTCCATGTAGGCGGTGTTAGTTCAAGCCCGTTGAATGAAGGAAGAGTAAATTCATCATGTTCTCTGACAATCCAGGGCGAATAAACACGCTCAACATCAACACCAAATTCTCGAAGTAGCTTATCGTTTCCATCACCTTCTAAGTTAAATTCAAACTCTTTTTTCCATCCTCCATTTGTATCTGGTACACTTCGCAACATCAAATAACATTCTCTTGGCTGCGCTGACATGTTGAGTTTTAACATTGATGCAGTTTGCAAAATTTCAGTGATGTTGGTCCGATCCATTTTTGTTAAATCTAAATTGTTTTTTACAGCCAGTGTTTGCATTCTGCCTAATACATTCATAATACAGATGCGTTGGTACTCGTCATATTGGATGTTCATTGCCTTTCCAGCCTCGACTACCATGTTTGTAAACGTCTGCTGAATTTGTGCCATTGCTGTTGTAAATGGTTGCTTCTTAACTACTTCATTCATCGTGATCACTCTCTTTCCTTTTTTTACATAAGTTAATTGCTTCATCATAAGTGCCCTTAAATAAACGATAATCTAAATAAACAATCGGATTACCAGCCGGCCACTCATATTCTTCTATGAAATGGCCAGACTGTGTCACAGTGCTTCTGATAAATTTCATGTTCTATCCCATGCATTTAGTGTAAGATCGTTATATTTAACATCATCAACTTTTGTAGTGATGACTTGGGCAGAAGTTTGTAGTTCATTGGCAAGTGAACTTGTATCTAGTTCATTCCCTTCATCGAAAATAATTGGCAAATCATCTAAGTGATAGAATTTTTTAATACATTCGATCATATAAATTCCAGCAATGATTTTTTCACTTCCGGATCCGCTTGTAATCAATGTATCTTTATCTAATACAGTAGGCATACAAGTCTCCTCAAAGCTTTGCCCGTTTTGGTTCAATTTAATAAGGTTGAATTTAATTCTTTTTCCAAAGATTCGTTCAACTTGCTCGTTCATTCTGTCAATTTTTGCAAACAAGAATTTTTTAAGTGCTGTATATTGTTCTTCAAGATCACAAAGCTGATCTTTTAGTAACTGAATTCTGTTAACGGTGTTCGCAATACTTTTTTGTGTGGACAAATAAATAGTTCGATTATCTACTATGGCCTGATATGGCTTCTTTTCCTCTTCCAAGGCTGTGATTTTCAGTTCCAAATCTTGCGTGGATGAATCTCTTTCTATTTCATCTTTCAATCGCTTTTCAAGTGATACCAAACTTGCTCTTTTTGCCTTAGTTTGTTCTGATTCATATTCTTTTTTGATTTGACTATTAAGGCTTTCAATTTCTGTTTTAATTGTTAATCCTTGCGCTTTAATTTCATCCAGTTCTTTAGTTAAAGGTTCCATAGAGTTTCGGTATTCGGAAATACTTTTATCTAACTGATGGATTTTAAGTAAATTATTATCCATAGTATCTTTTAACTCTTTGGCCTTAGCCTCGTTTTTGTCAAAATCTGCATTACGTCGCTGTTTAAACTTTTCTTTGTTATCGTCTATCTGCTTTTTAATTTGATTAATAAGATCAGCATTTAGTGTATAACCACATTGAGGACACGCATTCACTTCAGGAATATCAATATTATCTTCATATTGGCGCTGATCAATTTCATCCCATTCTTTGCTTAATGCTGCTAACTGTTGCTCGATTTTATTATTTGCTAAGATCAGGCCAACTTTTTCGTTATCCGCATAGTTGGTTTTTGTCTGCAAGTCGGAGATAATCTTATTTTTTTCATTATGTACTTTCAATAATGATTCGCGTTTTATTGTTGCTTCAGTTAATTTTTTATTGGTACCTTCATTTAACACAGCAAGGTGCTTAGTATCTTCCTGGATACTTTCGCTTAATGCTAATTTTTCACTGGTGACATCATTTTCTAACTGTTTGATCAAAGGATTTGCGTTGCTTGTTGATTCATGGCGCAATGCATAGATTCTTTGATTTAATGTTTCCAATGATTTTGTTGCCTGTTCGAATTCACCATCAGAAACGTTCTTTGTTTCTTCTAATTTTGTTTTACCATTTTCCTGTGCTTCAATTTCTTCTCGTGTTGAAGAAATCTGAGCTTTTAAGTCTGCAAAGGCGTCACTCGTATCAAACTTGTGTTTTTTAAGCAAATATGTTATGCAGTTGAAGATGCTGTCTGAAACTAATACACCTTCATCAGTGACATCACCAACCATAGAAATGATTAATTGACGAAGATCTTTCCATGACTGGGATTTACCTGCGCTTTTGTTAGCGAGTTGAGCGATATAGTTAGGATCGATAAGCAACCGGTAAGGATCAATATCACTAGGAATAGGTGCATCAATAGTTTTTTTATCTAATTCAAGAGCTTTGTTCAGCTTGGCGTATGCCTTAGTTCTTGAAATAGAGCTTTTACTGTCTACATAATAATCTGTAGTGAAGGTGATCTTCCCGTTTTCATCAACGCTTCCATGTAGTTTTCTTTTCCATTCCATGCTATCAAAAACAAGAGTAACATCCGTATTGCTCGCTTCACGATCATTAGGCTGTATTTCTAGGTTGTTTGATGTGCTATCACACATCACACCAGTTAAAGCCCAAAGAATGGCGCTTACTGTATTTGTTTTACCTCTGCGATTCGGTCCGGCAAAAACATTCACATCCTTCAGATCATATTCAGCGTGCTCAATGTTACGGAAATTATTAATAATGACCTTTTGTAATTTCATACTACCTTCCCTCTCCATTCTTTAATTAAATTACATATTTTATTACGTAAAAAATTCTCTTTTTCATATTCATGCAGTCGATGAGATTCAATCATTTCTTCCTGTAATTTTCTTAATTCAATCATTTTAAGCCTCCTTGATTTTATTCCATATTTCTACGACAACATCCACATCATCAGTCATTGACCATAGTTTCCTTACACCAGCCGGTGTTTTTCTGCCTTTCGATACATAAATGTTCAAAAGATCGTACATGGCTCTTACACCTTCATCTTCACTTTCATAAGTGCGATATACTTCATCATCTAATAAAATAGCCGGCTCATCACTTGTGTATGGTTTAATTCCAGCAGGATTATGATATACGGCCCATAAATCACTATTTCCATAACTAGATTCCAGGCAAAAGACAGCTAATACAAATCCGGGGTCCAAATCATATTCATTGGATATAAGCAGGAAACTTTCGGAGTCTAACGTTTGAATGTTTGCTTTAGCAAATTTACGAATGCTTTCTTTAGTAGTGATCTTATTGGTTATATCTGTAGATTCTGAAACCGATAACTGCTTTATCATCAAATCTTTTTTTCGTAATTCCTCACGATATTCATTTTCGGTTTGTTCTGTTTGGATTGCTTCAATCACTTTTCCTGCTTCTTGGATGTGACTTATTGCACGTAAACGCAAATCATCAATTCCAAGTGCCAAGTTACCAGTAAAAGACAACAGCGATACACTAACTAAGGAAACAACGACTTTATCTTTCTTAACCATTTGCTTGTACCGCCTTCCTTTGAATACAGTGTCTCATTCCTTCTAATGCCAGTGCTTTCTTTGCTTCTTTGAATATTCTGGTTTCATTAATTGCCAGCACTTTGACTACGATTTCAGTAGGTGGATAACAATCGTTTTCGGGTTCTTTCCCCATTACATCACGCATATATCTAACAACTCTTTTTCTGTATTCAGCAGCTTTAGTGATACCACAATCCATCAAAATGCAAATTTCACGATTTCCAACTTTACTCAGTTGCAACACTTCCATTTTTTGAAGAGCTGTATATCTAACTACTTTCGCCATTTTTCCAGTCCTCCATAATCTGATTGATTTCATGTGCTGTTTTTTCAATCCGCGCCATATCCATTGAGAATTCCTGATACATCATCTGCTTTTCTGCTACACTGAAATCACCATCGGCCATACACTTTGCAAATACTTCATAGAATTCTGCTGACTTTTCAGCGTTTTTGCGCAAAACAAAAACGTTGGACATAATATCTTTAGGATCCTGATAAGGATGATCCATGGCACCAATTGGACACTTTGAGCAGTGCTTAGCTCTCACATGTGGCTGATGATAAAGTAAACTCATTGCCACAACTGTTTCTTCTGGTACAGGTGTTTCATCATTCTCGTATCGGTATAAAGTAGTTCTTCCAACGTTAAGTTGCATAGCGGCATATTCAATACTTTTTAAACTTGGATTGACAGATTTTGCCGCTTCTAAACGCGCTTTTTCATATATGTTCATATCAATTCATGTCCTTTCCTTCCACATTTTGGGAAAAATAGTATCTTTTTTCTCGCTTTAAGGGATTAAAAACATGAATTATTTGGTATAATATTCATGTAAAACGAGTTTTGTGGTGATACTAAAAACACACTTGTTTTATGGTCTGTGAACTGTTCAAGTTTGGTCGCTCTGGGCAGTTCACTTTTTTTATGCCTTTAAGTTTGGTCGCTCTGGGCAATTTTCTTTTTGTTCTGTTAAGTCATTCCATTCATATTTTCGACAACATCCGGATCCATACATATATCGCACATGTGTTACAACATCTTCAAATACATGCGCATGTTTAATCTTGCGATTACACTTTTGGCAATATATAGATGGGATGTTCTTCTGAAAACCGAGATATAGCATGTTATTCTCATTGACTACTACACTATACACATGACCTTTTATAAGCACCTTTTTTCTATTCGCCATAGTTTCACCTCACTTCTCATATGATATAACTATAACTGGTTGTATCAATCAAAACGATATCCGCATTCATGTGTCCATAATGTTTAAAATTTCGTTCTATTAATTTTCTTGCTTTTAATCTGGCATCATGTTCTGTGGAAGCATGAATTTTGAATTCAAATTTCCAAAGACCAATACCATGATGTCGATCAGAAGCTATAAAGTTAAAAACTCTTTTTCCCATGTTTCTTCTCCTATTCTCCTACATTGTCAATTTAGAAGCGACTGCAATCCATCCCTGTGCATATGCACATCCAATATGTGCCATTAGGTATCCATCATTACGATATTTTGATAATAACGGTCTGATTGCAATACTGTTATCCAAACTGCATGGAACACCAATACGAAATTCATTGCCTCCAATTTCATAAGCCTTTAACAAATCTTTGTTGCATAAAATGGAATATTCTTTTGATTTTTCTGTGATACACTTCAGAGGTGAAGGATCATCATTCCTTCCAAGCAGATAATCAATACTTACATTTAAGAAATCTGCAATTTTTATCAATGTAGTAAAATCAGGATGCCTTTTTCCTAGCTCATATTGAGAATATGTAGTTTGTGCAAATCCTAATTTATTAGCCATTTCACGTTGAGAAACTTGTTTCTTAAGTCTTAGCTCTTTAATTCTATAGGCAAATACGAAAATAGGAGTACCAACATTCGGATTATCCGAATAATGGAATTCATTCTGTTTCATGATTGTTCTCCTTGCTGAATAATTCATCAATAGAGCAACCTAATAGTTTGGCTAATTCAGGAAGAATATGAACTTTAGGAACACTTGCTCCTCTCTCCCACATAGCCACCGCAGCTCTATTTAACCCGAAATGCATTGCTACTTCTTGTTGAGTAAGTCCTGCAGCCTTTCTTAATTCTTTCAACTTATTCACAGTATCACCTCCTTTTTTTATGGATAACACCTATTTTGCTATCCGCATCATTATAATACACCTATATTTATATTTCGTCAATCATATTTACGCATTTTAGGTGTATTTTATTTGTTCCATTTATAAAATTTCTTTAACAAGATATAATAAATTAAATTAGGAGGTGTATTATTTATGAATTTAGCAAATAAAATAAGAGAATTAAGAATGCAAAAAAAGCTCACACAAAAAGATTTGTCATATATATTAGAAGTATCTCAACAAACAGTGAATAAATGGGAAAAATCGGTAATTTATCCAAGTCTTGATACATTAATTAAAATAGCAAAATATTTTAATGTTACAACAGATTTTCTACTTGGTTGTGATGAATCGCAATATAGCGATGTTGATAAAAAAATGATCACTATAGATCTAAATGCTCAATTAGAAAGATATTGTCGCTCAATGCATAATTCTGATAGCATCGTTTATGATTTGTACACAGGATTACGTGATAAAAATGGTTTTTCTTTATTCCAAACTATAAGATCTGTAAAAGCAATGAAATACGAATTAAGCACTTGGCTGCTTGGCATAACTGTACCTAGCAAAGAACAATTGAAAATGATATATGAGATATTAGGATCAGAATATGACGGCATTCCTGAGCGTTATATGGTTGAAGATGCATTAGAGAAACGCGTCATGACATTTCAGGAACTATTTAATAAATCGGCCAATAATGACTGGAAAGAAAAGAACTTAGATGATTTTGACGCCAATCATGATCTTTATTGCAAATACATAAATTACGCAAAGAATATACGCTTTATGCAAATATTAAAACCTGATAAAGAAATAGACAAAGGAACCATTGATGATATAAATAAGTGTAAGCAGTTCATTGATCCGGAGCGGTTTTCTGCTTATCAAAAATTCCGGAGCGATATATTTATAGAATACCATGGTGGCGATGATCACCTACAAGAGGAAGCAAATGAACCAGACAATGAAGGAGTGGCTATAACAAAACGAATTATAGATAAGTTGTATCAAATTGATGCAGAAAAGCTCCCTTCTGTTGAAGAATACTTAGATAAGATTATTAACATGGATGATGGTTTTGATTCAAAAACAGGATCATTCATAAATACTGATTGTGCTAGAAAATATCTATATCAAATTGGTTTTACTTTAGCAGCAGATGGTAAACAACCAGTAGATAGCGATATCATGATGATGGCTAATGCATTACGCTTATCAAAAAAATAAGTTATATATATGGAAAAAACTAGTTTAATAGATCAATGGCATCCTAATAAAGAAATCGAACAAATCAATAATGATATAGAAAAACGATGTTTATTATGCTCTTGCATAAATAAAGATCAATGTATGTTTAAAGAAACAGAAACAATTAATCTAGCACAAATAACAATAAATTTTGGTAAGGAGCCTCTTGGCCTTCCTATGACTTCTTTGAGAATTTCATATGAAGATTTTTTAGATTTATGGCATCATATATATCCTATACTAGACCAAATCTCTACAATTATATCATTATCTGGATCCACAATAGGTCTTGGCACATGGGCTATAAGAAAATTTAAATCAAAATATAATGCATGTGAGTTTATAATGATCCTAATTCAAAATGAAGGATGGAGTTCAAAAGAACTATCTGACAGATTGAACATTTCAAAAGAAGAAGCAAAAAATTTACTTAAAGCGTTTGGGTATAAATGGGATAAATCATATCAACAATATCGAAAGACCGAACTTACAGATAAACTGATTTCTAATCTGAAAAAGCATTATTAATACATATATGGTCAAATTGAGATGGTAAAAAGCGGTAAAGTAGTACAACCGCTTTTTTATTACTAAGCTTATATCTTTACTACTTTTAGATATTTGGGTTTTCTTCCCATAATAAAAACTCACCCCCATAGATTAGTGAACTTTTAAACATACCTTTTTCTACTTTGGTGAGATTTGCTGTTTTTAATATGAATTTTTGAATCTATCTATCAATTGCTGTGAATTGATAATGACTAATTGGTATCTATAAACCAATTCATTTAAAGACGGTATTCCAGGATGGCTACCCAAGGGATGTAATCTTTTCCAAAATGCTTCAAAATAGCCTTTACCGTCCCCCATCCATTCGTTTAATGATTTATCTAAAATTGGACTTTGACATTTAGCTAAAACTTGCATAGCTCTTATAGCATCTTCTGGTTTTATGTTTGAAAGATTTTGGTTGTTCTTTTCTACATCTTTAATGTATTTTGCCATATCCATTAAAAGACTTTCAGTAAACGATCTTAATTGACTACACGATGCAGCTAGATTCCCATTTACATAACTACTTTTTGCATTATCATAATGTCCTTTTGTTGTAGAGAATCCGTAATCATACAAAAAATTTTGTATGCTATCATCTTTTTTGTTAATTTCAATATTCTCTGGAAAAGATGCTATTAATTCATTTTTTTCAAAATCAATATCATATCCATCTAATCTCAAATAACGATAAAAATCCTTCATTGCTTTAAATTCATTAACATCTTCATCAAATCTATCATGTATTAATAAATCATGTATTATATCCGTCATTACTGAAATACATATATTATTACCAAAACTATCATTTTCATCTTGATTATTTATTAAATAATTCATTATGGCATTACTTATTTTTGGTAAAGTATTTCTACCTGGATCAACTTTGATCTTATCATCTAGATCATGATAAATCATAAATTGTTCTAGTTCTGCATGTGTTTTAGGTAAACATTGTGGGACAAAAGATAAAGTTTGTTTTGAAAACATGAAATTCCTCCTTAATGATATCGTATAAATAATATCACTTAATTTATTGATTTTGAAGAACTCATATAATTTTAATTTTTTATTCTAATAATTTTAAAATATCTAATTTGTATGCTATACTAATAAAAGTTATTGAGGGAGGAAAATTTTATGAAAACATGGAAGTTAGTATCTGGAATTTTATCTATTGTGCTATTTGCACTTGTTAGTTTACAGTCTTGCGCGGTAGGGATTGGCAATTCACTATCAAAGAACGGCGAAGTAAGTGGAACAACTGGAATTATTGTTGCATTACTTCTGCTTGCTGGAGGCATTGTTTCTATAGCAACTAGAAATAAAAGAGGAAATGGTGGTAATATAGCTACCATTGTGTTGTTTGGATTAGCTACATTATTTGGATTTACAATGGCAGGCACATACAAAGACCTGAACATTTGGGCATTCTGGTGTTTGATTAATGCGCTTCTTGCAATTGTATCTATGATAAAAGCAAAATGATCGATATAAAATTTCCAGTTATTTCCTATGCTGGATTTCTTTATAC
>ERZ826396.1215-NODE-1215-length-30339-cov-13.681878_pt1 | contig 30339 bp, 16 predicted proteins | sample MGYA00519926_ERZ826396 | MGnify/ENA primary metagenome ERZ826396 (study PRJEB31778, sample SAMEA3449230) | human gut metagenome | biome: human gut; feature: human-associated habitat; material: faeces | place: United Kingdom | collected 2010/2012 ... | reverse complement strand
GCAGCGAGCGTCCCGACGTGTGCTACAGCGCCCTGCACGGCAAGCACGGCGAGGATGGCACCATTCAAAGCCTGCTCGAATTCCTCGACATCCCGTTCGTCGGCTCGCCGTCGCATGTGTGCCATCGCACGTGGAACAAGGACTCCATGCATTACGAGCTGGCGACGTATCGCGCCATCACTGGCGATGCCCCCGTCGCTTCATGGCCGCAAGGCATCTACTTGGCGCGCGACGCTTTCAAGGACATGGGTGCCGCTACGGCGCTCGACTTGGTGGAAGAGCGCGTGATCGGCGGCTATCCTGTGGCGGTGAAGCCCGCGCACGGCGGTTCGGCTATGGGCGTGCATCGTGTGGATTCCGTCGATGAGCTGGGCGAGGCCATCCTCGATGCTCTGTCGTTTGACGAGGCGGTGGTGGTCGAACAGTGGGTCGAGGGCGTGGAGATGGCCGTGTCAGTGCTGGGCACCGGTTGGGACGCCTATGCGCTGCCGCCGGTGGAGATCGTGGCGAAATCGGGCCGCTATGACACCGAGGCTCGCATGACACCCGGAGCTGTGGAGTACTTCGCGCCCGTTCGGCCTGCGTCGCTTGCTCAGGATGAGGCCGATGCGCAGGCCATTCGCGCCGAGATCGAGCGCGCGGCGCTCGAGGTGTACCGCGCCTACCAGGTGCGCGACCTTGCTCGCATCGACCTCATCTGGGACGGTGCCCAAGCGCGCGCATTCGAGGTGAACGTGTCGCCCGGCATGGCCGAGCACTCCCTGTTCCCCACGGCATGCGCCGCCGCCGGGCTGTCGCTGCCGAAGGTTCTCGACAGCCTGGTCAGCCAATACGCACGATAGGGCAGGCACGTGGTAGGGGCGTGACAGGGGGACGGGGATAACGTCACATTTTGCGAGATAATCGAACGCGGTAAGCCTTTTGGGAATGTGACATTATCCCCGTCCCCCTGTCACGCCCCCGCCACGCTCGGTCGTTGCTCTCTCTCGACCTCTCTGCCTCGCTGCGTTGCAAGCGGCTTCAACGAAACGGCAACCGAATTCTATTGCGCCTGTGTTTTCCCTCCGGGCGCGCATGGATGCCCGTATAATGATCGGACAGACGAACATCCCCAGAAGGAGGCTGTCATGGGCAACAAACTAGGTGCTTTCTTGGCCGGAGGGCTTGCGGGCGCGGTCGTCGCGCTTCTGTGCGCGCCCCGTTCGGGTCAGGAAACGCGGGCCATGGTCACCGATAAAATGAACGCCGTGTGGGGCGAGGCCCAGGAGCTTGGCGCGCAGGCTGGCAGCAACGTGCAGCAGGCGTACCACGAGGCCACGGCCAAGGGCCAGGAGGTCGTCCACGACGTGGCGGCCAAGGGCCAGGAGCTGTACGGCCAGGCCACGCAGCGCGTGCAGGATGCCGCCGACACCATCAAGCCGGCGTTCTCGCAGAAAAACGACGAGCTGCGCGAGAAGATCGAGGCCGCGCGCCAGCGCATCGCTGCGCAGGTGGCGAAGAACGCCGAGCAGGCGCACGATTCGGCGAGCGAAGCCATTCCCGTGGCCGCCGACACGGCTCACGAGGTTGTCGACGCCGCGCAAGGCAAGGCCGAGGACGCGGTCGACGCCGTGAAGGGCACCGCAGAGAGCGTTGCCGACAAGATCGACGGCAAGGACGCGCAGTAGCGCTGGGTTATCGAAAGGGAAGCGGCACGCGAAATGCGAGGAGCGGCGCTGCATGCGCCGGAGGAGCCTCGTCGCGCGCCGCTTCCGTGCATCTGAACGCACGCATGGCGCTGGGGGTGCGGCTCCGAACCGCGAAGCGCGCCGTGCCGTACGGGAGAAGGACATGGCAAGCACACTCATCACCACGGGAGAGCTCACCGGCGTGCGCGTCGTGGGTGGAAAAAGCGGGCAGAAGCGCATCGGGAAGGTGCGTCATTTCGTGTTCCATCCGAAGGAGAAGCGCTGCGTCGGCTTCATCGTGAAGCGCCCCGACTTTCTGTGGATGTTTCGCCGCAAGGACAAGTTCGTGTCGATCGAGGGATACGACTTGGTGGACGGTCGCGTGGCGATTCGCGACGTTTCCGAAGCCACCGACCGGGCCGCATGCAAGGCGCTCGGCGTCAACTGGGACGACTGCGTGCTGTGGGTGGGGCTTCCCGTCATGACCGAGGACGGCCAGTCCTTCGGCGTGGTGGGCGACGTCGCTTTCAACCGGCGCACGGGCGCGGTGGAGTCCTTCGACACTGATGCAGGTGCCACGGCCAACGCCCTTTTGGGCACACGCACGATTCCGGCCGATCTCATCAAGGGGTTTCGGCGCGGCATGGGCGCGGCGGTGGCTCCAACGGGGCAGGAAGGCGTGCAGACCGACGAGGTGACGTTGGGGGCCATCCTCGTGTCCGACGAGGTCAAAGCGCTCGCGACCGAAGGCGGCGTGGCCGAGAAGGCCGGAGCCGCCACGGCGGTGGCCGTCGACAAGGTGCGCACGACCGTGGACAAGGCCAAGCCCGTCGCCAGCGAGATGGCTCGGAAAACCGGCGAGGTGGTGAACAAGGGTGCCTACGCCACCGGCAAGCAGATCGCCGCGACGAAGGGCATGTTCTCCAGCTTCAAGGAGGAGTACGACAAGGCGCGCGGCCCCAAGCCTGCGAAGGGCGGTCGGGCCATCGAGAAGGCAGACGATGCGTCGAAGGGCGTCGCGAAGCCTGCGTCGAAGCCCGCTGCGAAAGCGTCGACGACTGCCAAGAAACCCGCCGCCAAGAAGCCCGCTCCGAAGAAGAACATGTTCGCTGCATTCAAGGAAGAGTACGACAAGGCCCGCCACGATGACTGACAAATTCGACACCGGAAAACTCAAGGCCCGTGCCGAGGAGCGTCGGGAGGCGTTGCATGAGAAGGCCGAGCAGGAAGTGACCGTGCGCGGGCACGCGATGGAGAAGGGCGACATCTTCAAGTTCGCCGGCCTCATCGCGTTCTTCGCGATCATGGTGCTCATCTGCGTTTTGCTGTGGCCGTATTTCCACGACCTGTTCGAGCCCGGCGGCATCGACCGCATCATCGCCGACGTGCGGGGCGCAGGGCCGGTTGGGTTCCTCATCCTTTTGGGGTTGCAGTTCCTGCAGATCGTGGTCGCGTTCATTCCCGGCGAGGTCGTGCAGGTGGCGGCGGGCATGCTGTACGGTCCGTGGGTCGGCGCGCTCGTCATCTTCGTAGGATGCGTGCTTTCGAGCGCATTCATCTTCGCGCTCGTGCACAGGCTGGGTGCGCCGTTCGTGCAGAGCATGGTGCCCACGCGCTACCTCGAGAAGTTCCGGCGCTTCGAGGCGTCGGGCAAGCTCAACATCACGGTGTTCATCCTGTTTCTCATTCCCGGATTGCCGAAGGACGTGTTCACCTACCTGGTGCCCCTCACCGACATGCGCATGCGTACGTTTCTGGTGTTGTCCAACGTGGGGCGCATTCCGGGCATCGTTGTCTCCACGTATGCCGCGGACGGCTTGGTGGACGGGCGCATTTGGGAGAGCGTCGTCATCTTCGCCGTGGCGGCGGTGATCGCCATCCTGGGGATCGTGTTTCGCGAGCGCATCATGAGGATGCTCGACCGCTCATCGCGTCGCGACGGCAAGTGACGGCGGGTGCCGTCGGGGCGCAGGTCCGCGGGTGTCGGTGCGGGGCGGGGCGGGGCGCGAGCGCGCGCGTGATGGGATGGATTTGCAACGCGGCGTGAAGGACTTGAACCCCCCCCCTCGTTGGGGTGCGGGTGCGCGTGCGAAGGCGTGGAACGGGACGCGAGTATGGGGCGAGACACGACGGCGGGTGCGGTGGATGCGCCGCGTGCGGCAGAGGCGGGGCGCGACGGCGGGAGCGATGTGCGCGGCTGGTGTTCTGCCCTTAAGAATCGATGACATCCTTAACGGTATCGTGACGGAATCGGCGAGTCGGCCTTGTCGGGCACTACCATGACGCTCAAGGAATGCCGAAGGTGAAGCGAAGATCGAGAGAGGTCCCTTATGGCTACGAACGAACCCTTGAGCAGCGCGGCAGACGAAGTTGCCGCCGCTGAAGCCGAGTTGAAGGCCGCCCAAGAGCGCTTGGCGGCTGCCAAGGCGAGGATGGCCGCAGAGTCTGCCGAGGATGCGGCGGCAGATGACCGTGGTGATGAGCGCGACGATGCGGCCCATGACGAGCGCTCTGGCGACGAGTTGGGCGGCGGGAGTGCGGATACCGAGGCGACCGCGGTTGCCGTCGCCGAAGCCGACGCTTCCGAGGCACCTGGGATGGCTGAGAGCTCCGGCGCTGCCGCGTCCGAGGCTGCCGATGTCTCCGATGATTCCGATGATTCCGATGCCGCCGGCGCTGCCGGCGCAGAGGCGCCCAACCCCGGCGTTGCGGCTGTTCGCACGACTGAGGACATCGCGGAGCCTTCCAGCGCGGGTGATGTGCCGAGTGCTGTTGGCCCTGAGGGCGCTTCCTGCGTTCCGACCCCTCCGGCACCTGTCGATGCCTCTTCAAGTTCGAATGCCCCTCGACAGGAGCCTTCTGCGACGGTTGGCGAACCCGATTGGGTCCCGTACTCCACGGCGCAGATACCCACGCCTCCTTCGTACGGTTCTCCCGTGCGGCATCCGGGCGATGCCGTCTTCCACCAGCCGCCAGCACCGGCAGGGTACGGGTATGCACCGCCGCAGCCCCAGTATCAGGCGCAACCTCAGCCTTCGGCTCAGCAGCCGCCGCATGCCGGCCCCGGCGCGGTTCCTCCGCAGCAGCCGTATTACGGTTACGCTCAGCAACCCTATTACCAACAACCCTACGCTCAGCCGGTGGTCAGCACGAAAGACCATGTCGCCGCAGGGCTGTTGGCCATCTTCCTGGGACCGTTGGGCATCCATAAGTTCTATTTGGGCTACAACACGGCTGGATTCATCATGCTTGCCGTGTCCATTGTGGGAGGGCTTCTCACGCTCTCGTTGGCGATGTGGGTGATCTGGGTCATCTCCATCATCGAGGGCATTTTGTACTTGACGAAGTCGCAGACCGAGTTCGAGCAGATGTACGTGCTGAACAAGCGCGAGTGGTTCTAGCAACCGCGCGGCAGGGCGGTGTGGCGGGGGTGCGACAGGGGTGTGACAGGGGGACGGGGATAATGTCACATTCCCGAGAGGCTTGCTACGTCCTATCATATCGCAGAATGTGACATTATCCCCCCCGTCACACCCCCGTCACATGCGCCATCGTGCTCCCGTCGCGCCGCCTCCGTGTCGCTGCGTCCCCGCCGCGCTGCACTCTCCCGTCGCATCTCCGCACTCGTTTTCCTGCTGCGCTCCCGGTCGCACTCGTCCTTCGCAGCGCTGTGACCGCGTCCCCGTCATCCCCTCCCCTCTCTCTTTCGTTGCTCCGTCGCCCGTTTTCCTGCCGCGTCTAGAAAGAAGGTCGCAGAAAATGTTTCACGTGAAACATTTGTTCTCTTGTCGCATGACATTGCAACAAGTGTTTCACGTGAAACACCCCTGCTCTTCGTTCGACTCGCTCCAGCCCGCCATCCGACTCGCTCACAACTCGCCCTCGGCTCGCCCTCAACGTCTCCAGCCCCCAGCCCGGCTCGCCCTCAACGCTTCCCAATCCGCTCCCAGCTCGCTTGGGGTTCCGCTCGCGGGGTTTTTCGATGGAACGAAGTGTTTCCCCGCGCTTTTTCGCTAGAATGACCGTATCGCTCAGGCGCTGATCCCATAAGGAGGAAATCATGCCCAAAATCACTCGTGACCAGGTGCGCGTTCCCGTTGACGTCATGCCTGAATCCCGTGACGAGTACATCGAGAACTACCTGAAGGCCACGCGCGGCACGGGCCGCCTCATGCTGTTCGCGTGCGACCAGAAGATCGAGCACCTCAACAAGGACTTCTACGGCGAGGGCATCGACATCGCCGATGTCGAGCCGGAGCATCTGTTCAAGATCGGCAGCCAGGGCGTGTGCGGCGTTCTGGCCGGTCAGCGCGGCCTCATCGCGCAGTACGCCGCCGACTACCCCGAGATCAACTACCTCGTGAAGATGAACTCCAAGACGAACCTCGTGAAGACGAGCCAGGACGACCCCTACTCGCCGCAGCTGCACGACCTCGACGCCGTGCTGGCCATGCGCGAGGCGGGCGTGAACATCGTGGGCCTGGGCTACACCATCTACCTGGGCAGCGAGTACGAATCCACCATGATGGCCGAAGCCGGCCAGCTCATCGCGCAGGCGCACGCGAACGGCCTGCTGGTGGTGCTGTGGATCTATCCGCGCGGCAAGGCCGTCACGGCCGAGAAGGACCCTGACCTCATCGCGGGCGCGGCGGGCGTGGCTTTGTGCCTCGGTGCCGACTTCGTGAAGGTGAACCCGCCGAAGCCCGAGGGCGACGACACCCGCACCCCGGCCGAAGCCCTGAGCATCGCCTCGAAGGCCGCGGGTCGCACGGGCCTTGTGTGCGCCGGCGGCTCCACGGTAGATGCCGAGACGTTCCTCACGCAGCTGCACGACCAGATCCACATCGGCGGCGCGTGCGGCAACGCCACCGGTCGCAACATCCACCAGCGCTCGCTGGACGAGGCCGTGCGCCTCACGAAGGCCATCAGCGCCATCACGCTGGCCGACTACTCCGTGGCCGACGCGCTGGCCGTGTTCAACGGCGAGAAGGACTTCGCGCTGTAAGCCGCGCACTCGACGCACTCGGCGAGTTGCAAGATACGCCGGCTCCCGCGTTCCCCCGGTGTTGCTTTCGGTGCCCCCTCCGCACAGCGCGGAGGGGGCGCTTTTTCGTTGATGCGCAGATAGCGACTGCCATTGTCGGCGCCAGTCGGTGGTCGGCGGGGCGGGGGTGAGGGGCGGTCAAGCGGTTTGGGAGGATTCTCAACCTCTTTGAGAATTCTCCCAATACGAGCCTGTTTTCTCAACTTATTTGAGAAAACATGCCATAGGAAAACGCTACATGGTGGATGCGGGATTGCGCAACGCGTTTCTTGGGAAGCGGCCGAGCGATGTGGGGCACGTGCTCGAAAACGCGGTGTTCATGGAGTTGCTGCGCCGCGGTTTCAAAGTGACCGCGGGTAAGATCGACAAGAAGGAAATCGACTTCGTTGCCGTCGGCCATACTGATCGAGTGTACGTGCAAGTGTGTCGCACGCTTGCTGATGAGAGGGTCGAACAGCGCGAATTCTCGCCCTTGCTTGCCGTCGCGGACGCCTATCCGAAATTCGTTTTGAGCATGGATCGAATCGACTACTCTCGCGAGGGCATGCATCACCTGAACATCGTCGATTTCCTGATGGGCGCTTCTTTGTCTTAGAACGGCGACTTTTTGAAGCGAAATCATGGTGGGATTTCGGGCGGCGACGGTCTGCTTAAGGGCGCTTTTCAGCTTGCAGAGCCTTGTTGCATTTCGCGTGAAGCATCAAGAGGGATTCGGTTCCTGTCTGAGATATCGGCAGACGCTATGTTGGGCAAGTCAAGGGCACGTCAACTGCGCCGGGGGGATGCTCACCCGCTTCGCATCTCGTTGGTCAGTTCGATGATCTCCTGCTTGCTGTGGACGTCGAGCGCGGCGTAGATCTTCTTCGCATGGGTGCGCACGGTGTTCTCGGACACGAACAGCTTCTTCGCGATGGCGCGGACGTCGTAGCCGTGCGCCAGCAGCACGAGCACCTCGGTTTGCCGCTGGGACAGTTGATGCTCTGCAGCCAAGTGCTGGCAGCTCTGTTCGATGGGGTCGATCGGCCCAGGTGCGCCCGCCTTCCCGCTTCCATCCTCGGCCCGTCGATGGCCGTCATTCGCCGCGCTCGGCTCGTTCGCACCTGCTCTGTCCGTCGCGTCCGGTGCGCGCGCGACGAAGAACATGACGATGGAGCATCCGTACAGCAGGGCCGCCACCGCCACCGCAGTGGTCGTTTCTTGCACAAGCAGCTGTTCGCGCGCGGCCTCCATCGCGAAGTTGCTCAGCCGGTTGGCACCGTAGAACAATCCGGCGAACAGGCCGTACACCGCGGTCAGCCCCAGATTTCGCTCCGTGCTCACCTCGATGCTCTCGATCATGACGATCATCGAGAACACCACGAACGCGATGCCGCTCACGTAGGGGACGACGATGCGCAGCGGCGGGTCGAGGACGAGAAACAGCAGCAGGGCCGTTGCGATGATGGGGAACAGCACGGTGAACGCCCCGATGAGCGTCGTCTTCCGCTTCATCCCGAGCCAGACGATGCCCAGAACGAGCGCGGCGATGATGTTCTCGGAATGCACCATGAGCGACTGCTCGACAAAGGACATGCCGGCCATCGACCCCTGCGACACCGTGGCGATGACCGGCGTGGCGAACCCGATCATGGCGCAGCAGAGCAAGGGCCTCCAAAACGAGGACGCCAGCACGCTCGGCGAAACGGTGCGAGTCGGCACCTCCGCTCGGCCTTCGCGGCGGGCGATCCACTCGTGGCCGAGCAGCGCCGCCACGTTGAGCGTGGCGAGCGCGGCGATGGTCAGCGCGATGGTGGACGCATCCAGCGTGAAAAACGCCAGGTACGGCACGGCCGACAGCACCGACCCCAGCACGATCTCCACCTTCGCCATGTCCGGCCCGTCGGCGAACAACGCGCGCGCCCAGCAGAAGAAGCAGCAGGTGGTTCCAACGCCCATGCAGGTGCCGGCCGCGGCGAGCACGGCGGGATTCTGCAGGAGCGTCGACAGGCACATCAGCGCCACGGCGGCGCTCAGAAGCGCGATCGCCGCGACGAGGGGGCTTCGACCGAACAGGCGCGGTGCACGGTACGCTCCTGCGAAAAACACGGCGAACGCCGCTACGTTGCTCAGCGACAGCGGCGTGTTCCAGAGGAGCTGGGCGTGCTCTCCGAGCGTCGTTTCGGGCAAGAGGGCGAACCCCCACAGCGAGAACGAGTTGAGCGCCAGGAAGCACGCGAAGCCCGTGGCCGAAAGCAGGATATGCGCGATGGTTTTCTGCATGGAACCCTCCTTGCGGCATTGTACCCGATATGGTTGCTTGAAACGACGGCTTGCATGTTGAAGAAACCGGCCGAACTGCGATTTCCCTTTGAATTCACCCAACTTATGTGAAGGTTTGACGGCCAAACGCTCATCGCGGGTGAGCGTGGGAGGCGTTGCGACGTGCTAGATTCGAGCGGTAGTTTCATCCAGAGCAAGGAGGGAAAGCATGGAATTGAACCGACGAGACTTTCTGAAGGGCGCAGGCGCGCTTGGAGCGCTCGGAGCCATGGGGACGCTGGCGTCGTGCGCGCCCGCCTCGCCGAAAACCGCAGCCGACGGTGCGAGCGAGGGTTCGACTGCCGATGGCGCGCTGACCGCGCAATCGGCCACGCAGAAATGGAACTTCGAGATACCGCCCGAGCCCATCGCCGACGCGGATATCGTCGAGACGTTCAGCGCCGACGTGATCGTGGTGGGCGCCGGCATGGCGGGCACGTGCTGTGCCGTCTCGGCGGCCGAGGGCGGTCTGAGCGTCATCCTCATCGACGCCGGCACCAAGGCCATCTCGCGCGGCGGGTCGAACCAGGCCATCGGCACGAAGTACCAAAGGGAGATGGGTATCGACTACACGCCGAAAGACGCGCTCGAGCACGTGAAGATCGAGCAGTTGGCGGGTTTCTACAGCATGGACAAGATGAAGTGGTCGCGATGGCTTCAGTACAGCGGCGAGTCTATGGACTGGATGATCGACAAGATGACCGCCAAGGGCCTCAAAGTGAACCTCGAGCCTCCCTACACCGATCCCGACGGCACGCTGGCCGCGCCGGCCTCGGTCCACAACTTCTGGAACGACGAGAACCCACTCGGCGTGTTCCAAGGCGCGCCCTTGTGCGCCCAGGCGTACGCCGACACGCTCGCGCAGGATTTGGGTCAGGAGATACACTTCCAAACCCGTGGCGTGCAGCTCGTCCGCGAGAACGACAACACCGGGCGTGTGAGCGCCGTCATCGCGAAGCGCGCCGACGGCACCTATGCCAAGTACGAGGCCGCCAAAGCCGTGGTGCTGGCCACGGGCGACTTCTCCAAGGACGAGGACATGATGGCCAAGTATGCGCCAGACATCTACCATGCGCTGAAAGACCAGCTCACCTTCGGCGAGGATGCGGTCGATTTCGACGCCGGCATGAACTACTCCGGCCTCATGCCCGGCGACGGCCACAAGATGGGCCTGTGGGTGGGCGCGGCTTGGCAGCGGGTGTTCCCGAACCCCTGCGCCGTGAACGGCGGCGTTCCGGGCCCCAGCCACTGCGTCATCGACAACTTCTGGGGCATCAACCTCAACATCAACGGAAAGCGCTTCCAGAACGAGAACACGAACTTCGCGTTCGGCGCTCGCTCGCTGCTCACGCAGCCGCAGACGACGGCCTTCGGCATCTGGGACTCCGCATACGCGTACACCCAGGACGAATGGGAGACGCTCGGATGCTCGGTGAACAACGTCACGCCGCAAAAGCCGCTGACCCCCGAGCAGATGATCGCCTCGTGGGACGCCAACGTGGAGAAGGGGACGTACTTCAAAGCCGACACGCTCGAAGAGCTGCTTGACCAGCTCGAGGGCATCGACAAGGAAGAGGCCCTGGCCTCTATCGAGCGCTATAACACCTACGCCGAGCAGGGCTACGATGAGGAATACCAGGTGAACCCCAGCATCTTGTTCCCCATCAGCACGCCGCCGTTCTACGGGGCGAAGACCACGGGCGTGACGTTTCTCACGGTCATGGGCGGTTTGCGCACGAACGAGAACCTTCAGATCTGCGAGGAGGACGACACCCCCATCGAAGGTCTGTACTGCGTGGGCACGATGATCGGCGACTTCTTCGCCGGCACGTACAACTTCGGTCTGCCCGGCCAGAACCTGGGAGCCTGCTGCTGCACGTTGCCGTACGTGCTCGGCCGCGACCTGGCCAAGCTCTAACGTTCCTGTTCGGCCGCCCTTCCCGCGCGCAAGCGCGCGGGAAGGGCGGTGCTTGCGGGATCGCGTTGCCTTTGCCGCTCCTCGTTTGCGTCTGTGAAGGCTTACGTGCTTTGTGTCGCTCTGCGGGCGGGGAGGGGATTGGCGCGCCCGCCAGCCGATCGGCTTCTTTTGGCGAGTTTTGACGGAAATCCGCCTTTCGTCTTGCGCCTCTTCGACGCATTCGGATGACGGCGCTTCTCTGAACAGGCATAACATAGTTTCCCTTGCTTGGTAAGGTGTTCGCGCCGTCGGTTTCGAAGGCTCCGACCGCGGATTTCCGCCAAAACCCGCCACGAACACGGGCGCTTGCTGCCGGAAGTACATGCGCTCGGCGTGCGCCATGCATCCAGCGGGTGCGATCCGGCGTGCGCGATACGCTGACGATCTGGTACACGTCCGTTGCTTCCTCGTTGCCCCTTGTCGGATACCATGGTGGCAAGGCGATCGAAAGGAGCGAGCATGAGGGAGCTGTCCGGTTTGGCGAAGTTCGGGTATTTCTGCGTTGGATTGTTCGGGGGCCTTCCCGGTGTGCTGGTCGCCTGGTTCATGGGCAAAGACGGTTGGGGATGGAGCGAGGGCGGCAAGAGGTTCGCTTGGCTCGGCTGCCTGTTCTTCCTTGTCCTTGGCGCTGTCATGGTGCTGACGGGTGGAGTGTTCGTCCTGCTAGCGCTCGTGACCGGCAATGCAACCGTAAACGTCTCATGATCGGTCGCTCGGTTGCGCCGCACAACTCGGAAAAGCGGCGAGCCCCCGAGGCATGTGCTTCGGGGGCTCGCTTGTCTGCGGATGGTGCCCGAGGCGAGAGTCGAACTCGCACGTCAAAGACAACGGTTTTTGAGACCGCCGCGTCTGCCATTCCGCCACTCGGGCGCATCGCAGAAGTATACCGGATGTGCGAAAGCGCGTCGAGGGAAAAATGTCGCGCATTCGCGCTTGCATGCGTATACGCGCGATGATGCGGAACGGTGATGCGGGCGGTAACGCGATAGCGCGACTGGGCGCGAAGGGTTCGCGGTAAAAACACGAGCATGTGCTGGGTGCGCGATACGTTCGTTTGCGTGAGACGCATCGTGGAAAGCAGGCTCGTCATCAAAAGCCGAAGCCTTTGGCAGGGTGGGCTTTCAAAAACTCGGATAATCCTATGCGGCATGGTTATATAAAAATGAAGATTCCATGGAAAATGCTCTCCGGGGGGGGCTCGTCTGTGACTAATGAAAAGAAGGACTCGCGTCAAGGCTGTTCAGAGGGCTGTCGTCTGTGAATAATTGTCGCGGGTTGTGTGATACTCGGCTTCCTGATCGTAGTCGAATTTTTTCTAAATTGTTGCATATTTTCTGGGAGAACGGGTATGCTGGCCGTATGTATGGATTCGGCGGGTTGTTGCGGCATCCGGATCCGCACGTATGCGCGACGTGGCAAGAAATGGAGCAGAAAATGACGGCGAACAGAATCGAAAAAATAGCTCAGGGGGGGGGGGCGGGGTTCTAGGCTGTTCGCTTGCCTGATTGCCTTTGTGTTGGCGCTCTTGGTAGTGCCAACGGTTGCCTACGCAGCCGAAGGAGACGCCGTCGCCGACGGGTCTACTATCAATTCGTGGAACGGCTACGTTGAGGAGAACAACACCCAGACGGTGGGCCGTATCTGGACGGACAAGACCGTCTCCACGGAGGACATCAAGCTGACCGGCGGCACCGAGGAGGGAATCAGTGTTGACAAGGACGCCAACGCGGACTTCTTGGTAGGCCTCTCCGCCCTATCCTCCACGTCCAACCTCACTTCGACCTCGGACAAGCCGCTCGATATCGTTCTCCTGCTTGATACGTCTGGCTCCATGGGCGATAGCTTTGGTTATCGCCAGACAAAGCTGGATGCGCTTCAGTCTGCGGCAAACAGCTTCATCGATAAGACCGCGGAAGAAAACGAGGGCATCTCCGACAACAATTCCAAGCATCGAATATCTGTTGTTTCTTACGCGAGTAACGCATCGCGTCGTACTGAGTTAACTTCCGATGCCTCCGAGCTGAAGTCTGCGATAGATAACTTGCGGGCAAACGGGTCAACGGGTGTTGACTATGGCTTGGAAGAGGTTCGGCGGGTTCTCAACGGCGCGCGTGATAACGCTCAGAAAGTCGTCATTGTTTTCACCGACGGAGAACCCAATCACGACAATGGTTTCGACAACGAGGTTGCGGCCGAATCGGTAAACATCGCCAAAAGCATAAAAGATGGCGGGGCGCTGGTGTATTCCATCGGCGTGTTCCAAGGCGCGGATCCGTCTGATACTTCTGACAACTTCAACCAATACATGCACGGCATGTCGAGCAACTATCCTACGGCAACGGCCGAGGGAGATAATGGCTTCCTGGGCATCTTCGGGGCGTATTTCAGGGTTGATTTCGGTACCCCTGCCGAAAAGCAAGGCTACTACAAGGCTGCCGAGGATGCAGACCAGCTGAACAATATCTTCAACGAGATTTTCGACGAGATTAAAACGCCCGGATCTTCTCCGACCGAAGTTGAGGAGGGTTTCCAGGGTGCGGGAGGCTACATTACTTTCACCGACACCCTTGGGAACTATATGGAGGTCAAGGGTGACCAGATGACGGTCGTATTCGCAAGCCAGAAATTTGACGGCACCCGTCAAGACGATGGAAGTTTCGCCTTTACGGGTAGCGTGGAGGGAAATCCCGTATACGGAAGTGCGAATCTTGCCGATCTCAAGGTGACGGTTGAGCCGGGCAAAGATGGCGCAGGCGATACGGTGACGGTGAAAATTCCCGCATCCCTTATTCCTTTGCGTAACTACGTTCTCGATATAGACGAAAACGGCAACACGACCATGTCCACCACGTCCGCATTCCCCATCCGCGTGTTCTACAACGTGGGACTGCGCGATGGCGTGAAGGACGTTATCGCCAATCCCGACGAGGCGATGAAGCAATATATCTCGAAGAACACCGCCAAGGACGGTACCGTCTCGTTCTACTCCAACGAGTGGGATCGCGAGAACAAGACCGCGGGCACCACCGCCGAGTTCACGCCTGCCTCCACCAACAAGTTCTACTACTTCACGGAGAATACGCCGCTGTATACGGACGAAGCGTGTGCCACGCGCGCGACCGCCAGCGACATCCAGAGCGGTTTCGGCAACGTGTACTACAAGAACGACTACTACAAGCAGGTGAGCGAGAAGGGTGAGTTGGTGAAGAGCTCCATCGCCATCCCCGTTACTGCGTTCGCGTCCGCCCATGCCGACAACTGGAGTTCTGACAGCGAGGGTGCGTACATGAAGGCTGGCGTGCCACGCCTGAACCGCACCAACGATTTCAACGTGGAAAAGGGTTCGGACAAGGCGAGCAGCAACGTTACTGGCACGGCCACCAAGTACATCTCGCCCGCATGGGTGGGTGAGAAGGACATCAAGGTGTCGCTGGGCAACAACGGCAAGCTCTCCGTCGAGCGGCCCGCGACCCTCGCCGTGAGTAAGACGGTCAATGCCGCCGCTGGCTTCGAGGACAAGCTGGGCGAATATCAGCAGAAGAGCTTCGAGTTCAACTTCGAGTTCCAAAACGTTGCCGATGGCGCGTATCAGGCCGAGGTGAAGAACGCCGAGGACAAGGTCGTGAGCGACGCGGACTTCAAAGTGAGCGTCGCGAGCGGCAAGGCTACCCACTCCCTGAAGCACGGCGAAACGCTCTACATTTACGGCCTGCCCGCGAACGCTACCTACACGGTGGCCGAGGACTTGACGACGACGCCCGGATTCACCTCGCAGGTGACCAGCGGCACCGCCGAGGACGACCTCGCCGCCGGCCGGACCGCCGCAGTCGAGTTCACCAACACCTATCAGGCCGCTTCCATTGACTTGGATGCCGGCACCATCGGCGTGAAGAAGAACTTCACCGGTCGCGACTGGCGCGACACCGACGAGTTTGCCTTCGGCATCGGCCCGAATAACCTGCCCGCCTTCGAGAATGCCAAGGTGACGATTACCAAGGGCACGCCGGAGTATCAGGCATCCTTCGGAAAGGTGACGTTCGACAAGCCCGACACCTACACCTACTATATCTGGGAGTACAACCCCGAGAACACGGAGGCTGGCATTGCGGATATCCCCGGCGTGAATTACTCCGAGGCGCAGTACCAGGTTGTCATCGAGGTTTCCGACAACGGCAACGGCGCGCTCGAGATTGCCAGCACCACGATGACGCAGATCCAAAACGACGTTGGTCAGCCTCTTGCGGAGCCCGTCGCGGTCGATGACAAGGTGGCCGCATTCACCAACACCTATAGCGCCCAAAACGCCGCCGCGCGCATCGGCGCGACCAAGAACTATATCGACAATTCGAACGGCAACCCGCTTGCTAACGGCATGTTCGAAGTGACGCTCACACCGACGGGCGGCTATGAGACCGATAGCGGCTCCACTGAATCGACTGTTCCTGCCGATAGCGTTCCCATGCCCAAGGACGAAGCCGACAAGACTGTCTACACCGTCGGCAATACCTCTACGCAGTTCAGCTTCCCGACGATTCAGTTCGACAGCGAGGACGTGGGCTACACCTACACCTACACCCTGTCCGAGGTGGACAAGGGCGCTGCGGGCATGACCTACGACAAGACCACCCATACCATTGCCATCAAGGTGACCGAGGGAGAGGACCCCGTTACCGGCGAGGCCATCATCAAGGCTATCGTGAGTCCCGCGAACGTGGAGTTCACCAACACGTACGACCCGACCGATGCCACGCTTTCCGGCAACACGGCCATCGAGGGCACCAAGACGCTGACTGGGCGCGACGCTGCGGATGGCGAGACGTTCACCTTCACGCTGAAGCCCGATGCCAATACCTCGCTTGACGGCGTGGAGGGCATCACGGCCGAAGGCCTGACTGCAACGGTGGAGGGGCCGGGCGAAGTCTCCGAGGCTCCGTTCTCCTTCAGCGACATCACCTTCTCGAAGAAGGGCTCATACGTATTCGAGATGAAGGAAGTCGTGCCCGAAGCCGATGCTGACGGCATGACGTGGGACCGCCACACCTGCACGGTGACGGTGGATGTGACGCTGGATAAGGAAACCGGCGCGCTTAAGGCTGTGCCTTCGTACAGCACGAATGGCGAGGCTGCGGGCAACGCGTTCACCAACGTCTACACCGCGAGCATGGACTACGGCACGGAGGCGGGCGGCATCGTTGTGAGCAAGGTGCTCAACGGTCGCACGATGGAGCCGAACGAGTTCTCCTTCGCAATCGCGGAGGACGAGGGCAAGCTGGCCGAGGCCGACAAGAGCTTCAGCAACCCCGAGCGTCGCGCCGATGGTGTCGCTATCGAGATGAATAAACTTCAGTCGCTGACGTTCGACCAGAACGATGCGGGCAAGACCTTCACCTTCACCGTGTCCGAAACGGAGGGGGATGCCTCCGGCGTTATCTATGATGCGACGGAGTATGTGGTTGGCATCGAGGTCATCGACAACGGCGACGGCACTATGCACACGCTCACCTCGGTGACGAAGTACGCGAACGGTGTCGTTGCCGGAAACGGCGAGGTTGTTCTGGATAAGGTCGACTCTGCGGCCGAGGGTTACACCGCGCCTGTCCTGCCCTTCGCGAACGCCTACCAGCCCGGTGAGGTGACGATCGATTCCGGGGCGGATAACGCTTTGGCGGTCACCAAACAGGTTGAGGGCGCTCCTGCGACCGAGGCGTTCAACTTTGAACTGACGCTGGACGGCGACGCTTCTGCCGTGTTCGAGGGCTCGGGCGAAGGCAAGACCGCCTTCGACGGCATGTCCGCGACCACGCAGGAGAGTCTCGCCGATGGCGCGACCGAGACGCTGAAGTTCGGCGACATTACCTTCACGGAGGCGGGCACCTACACCTTCAAGGTGACGGAGACGAGCCAGGACGACGAGAAAAGCGGCTGGACGTACGACAACGAGCCGAAGACCATCACGGCGGTTGTGACCGATAAGGCCGAGGACGGCACCTATGCTGACACGCTGCGCATCGAGAGCATCACGGGCAACAACCCCACCGTCACCAACACGTACGCTGCGAAGCCGGTCATCATCGGCGGCGAGGGTGCCGAGAAGAGCCTGACCGTGCAGAAGACGGTCATGGGCCGCGACAACGCCGAGGACTTCAGCTTCACGCTGGCGCCGGTTGACGAGGGCGATGGCAAGTGGGGCAACGTCGAACCCGTTGCGGGCTTCGAGAAGACCGTGAACATCACGGATGACTTCAAGGCGGGCGAGGACAAGCGCGCCACATGGGGAGCCATCTCCTTCAACGCCGTGGGCATCTATGACTTCACGGTTGAGGAGGTTCAGGGCCGCGATGACGTGGTGGACGGCTGGAAGTACGACAACCACACCGCGACCATCATTGTCACGGTGACGGATGACGGCTACGACGGCCAGCTTGATGCCACCATCGAGTACAAGAACGACACCGCCGAGGTGGACGCCGACAAGAACGTGACGGATGCCGCCGCGTTCACGAACAGCTACACGGCTGGCCCCAATGAGGGTGTTGACTGGACCAGCGCTGCTCTGACCAAGGTGTTCACGGGCAAAGCATGGGAAGACGAGGAGTTCGAGTTCGCCATCGAGGCCGATAGTGCAAAGACGCCCGATGGTGCGGCGATCGATCCTATCCCCATGCCCGCAGAGGACACCAAGACGGTCGGGGCCCCCGAGGACGGCGGCAACACCGCGACGTTCGACTTCGGTAATATCACCTTCACCACGCCTGGCACCTACATCTATAAGGTCACCGAGACCAAGGGTGATCTGCCCGGTGTCACGTACGATGGCGGTACCGCCACGGTGACCGTTGAGGTTTCGGACAGTGGCGCGGGCAAGCTGGCCGCTGTTGCCACCGTCGCGAACGGCGAGTTCGCCAACGAGTACAAGTCCTCGCTGGACTACAACGCCAAGGGCGGCTTGACGCTCGTGAAGAACCTCGATGGCCGCAGCATCGCAGCCGACCAGTTCTCCTTCGAGGTCGCGCCCACGAACGATGACGCCAAGGCTAAGACGGGTGCGGATGCCAAGACCATCACGGTGTCTGCAGCTTCCATGAACAAGAAGACCGGCGTCGCGACGAGCACCGCTTCCGTCTTCGACAGCTTGGTGTTCAACGAGGCCGACGCGGGCAAGACCTTCACCTACACGGTGAAGGAGAACGGCACCGCGCCGACGGGGTACACCTACGACGGCACGACCTACACCGTGTCGATTGCGGTGGCCGATGACGGCAAGGGCGTCATGACGGTGAAGACTACCGTTTCCGCTGATGGCAAGGACGATGTGGTCTACACCTACACCGTTGCCGATGAGGCCGCCCCGCGCGCCGAAGTGGTCTTCAACAACTCCTACGACGCCACGGGCTCCATCCCCGCCACGGGCGAGGGCGCGCTCAAGGCTCACAAGGAGCTGACCGGCCGTGACCTGGTGTCCGGGGAGTTCACCTTTACGGTGAAGGACGACAAGGGCAACCAGGTTGCCACGGGTGCGAACGATGTCAACGGGGCTATCTCGTTCGGCGAGATCAGCTACAGCATCGACTCGCTGAAGGATATGGTTGCCCAGGGTATTGCCGAGGTGACGGATGAGAACGGTGTCGCTACGTACGCCATCAACTACACCGTTGCCGAGGACATCGCGGGGCTCGCGGAGGCTGGTGTGACCGCGACTGTCTCCAGCTTCTCCATCACGGTGAACGTGGTGGACAATGGGTCGGGCACGCTCGCCGTGTCGATTGACTATGGCAACGCGGGCAGCGAGCTGGTGTTCGAGAACACCTACGGCGCCAAGGACGAGAACCTGGCCGTCAAGGGTCAGAAGGTTGTCAAGGGTGTCGAGGGCAAGGACCTCAACGTGCCGGCGCTCAAGGGCGGGGAGTTCACCTTCACGCTTTCAGGCGAGGTCGGTGCGCCTATGCCCGAGAACGCTACGGCCCAGAATGATTCTACCGGTAACGTGGAGTTCGACCCCATCACCTACACGCTTGAAAACGTGTGGCCCGAGGACGTGGCCGCGGACAATGGCGATGAGGGCGGTGTCGAGGCGCTTTCTGAGCCTGCGGGCCAGGTGCGCTCCAAGACCTTCACCTACACGGTTGCTGAGTCCGGCGGCATGTCCGGCGTGACGAACGAGGGCGGCGTGAAGACCTTCACGGTGACGGTGACCGACAACGGCAAGGGCAACCTGACCGCTGCCGTGACGGAGCCCTCCGGGGGCGCGGCGTTCACCTTCACGAACACCTACGACGTGACGGAGACCAGCTCCTCGCCGACCGACGGTGCGGTGACGGTGGCCAAGAGCCTTGCTGGCCGCGACCTTCAGGCTGGAGAGTTTGAGTTCACCATGACCGACCAGATGACGGGTGAGGTTGTGGCTACCGCGAAGAACGAGGCCGACGGAACGGTGAGCTTCCCGGCTATTCCGTTCAGCGAGCAGGGCACGCACACCTACACCATCGCTGAGACGGATAACAAGCTCGGCGGCGTGACGTACGATCCCGCTACCTACACGGCGACCGCAACAGTGACCGACGACGGCCAGGGCAACCTGAGCGTTGCGTGGACGGTGACGCGCGGCGAGGAGCAGGTGAAGGAGATCGTGTTCGAGAACACGTACGAAGCCGCTCCGACGAGCATCGTCTTCAACGCGAAGAAGGAGCTTGTAGGCCGCGAGCTCAAGGAAGGCGAGTTCACGTTCGAGCTGCGCGAGAACGGCGAGGTTGTTGGCACTGCTACGAATGACGCCGAGGGCAAGGTGGTATTCGAGGCTGTTCCGTATACCGAGGTGGGCTCGCACATCTACGAGATCGCCGAGGTGAAGGGCTCCGATAGCACCATCACCTACGATGACGCGGTGTACACGGTGACGGTGAACGTGACCGACAAGGATGACTCCGGTGCGGCGACCGGTAAGCTTTCGGCTGCTGATTGGACTTACGGTGAGAACGGCGCGCCGGTGTTCGAGAACACCTACACCGCGCCCGAGGAGCCTAAGCCGCTGCCGCCGGCGGATGACGGCGACGGCAGCACGCTCGTGAGGACGGGCGACGCCGCACCGACGGCCCTGCTCGCCGGCGGGGCTCTGGCGGTTGCGGTCGTCGCATGCGGGACAGCGCTCCGCTTGCGTCGTTCGCGTCGGAACGGGCGTTAGCGCCTAAGACGAGTGGTTGACAAGGGGCCGCCGAGCGATCGGCGGCCCTTTTTTCATGTGATGTCGAGAGCGGCAGGAGGGCGGGCAGGGGGGATCGTGCGCCTATCCTTTGCGAACTCTTCGGCGCGCACGGGAGACGCGGCCTCTCGATCCGAACGCTCGCTTGCCCGACAATCCTGCAACATGCTTTCGCCCGTCTGGCGCATCGGTGCCCGATGGCGCATAATAGGCCGAAACGCACGCGTATCCAAGAACAGGGAGGCATCTATGGAGCACGAAGAGCTCACGAAGAAAATCGACGCTTATCTTGAGGCCCATTGGGACGCCATGGTGGAGGACATCGCCTCCCTCGTGCGCATTCCCAGCTTCGAGGAGTTGGACAAGGCATCCGAGGGCGCGCCGTTCGGCCCCGGCCCGCGCAAGGCGCTTTCGGCGGCGCTCGACATGGCTGCTGACATGGGCTTTCAGACGCACGATGTGGACGGCTACATCGGCTACGCCGACTTTCCCGGTGAATCGGACACGCAGCTTGGCATCATCGGCCATATGGATGTGGTGCCCGCCGGCCCCGGCTGGACGTTCGAGCCCTACGACGTCGCCCGCAAGGACGGCTACCTCATCGGCCGCGGCGTGATCGACGACAAAGGTCCCAGCGTGGTGGCCCTGCACGCCATGAAGTTCTGGAAGGACATGCAGGACGCGGGAGAAGCGCCGCGTTTCCCCTACACGCTGCGCTTCCTGTTCGGCGCGAACGAGGAGACTGGCATGGCCGACGTGGCCTATTACCGCGAGCGCTACGACGACCCGGCCTTCCTGTTCACCCCCGACGCCGAGTTCCCCGTGTGTTACGGCGAAAAGGGGGGCTACAGCGGTTCGTTTTCCAGCAAGCCCATTCCCGAGGCCGAGCGCGTGGTGATCGCGTTCACGGGCGGTGCTGCCACGAACGCGGTGCCCGGCATCGCCGAGGCCGTGGTGAGGGCCGACACCGCCAGTCTGCCCGCCGCCGAGCGCCTTTCCATCGTCGCCGACGGCGAGGGCCGTGCCCGCATCACCGCGTCGGGCAAGGGCGCGCACGCCTCGCTGCCCGAGACGGGCGTGAACGCCATCGGCCTTATCGTGGACTACCTGCTGGCCAACGACCTGTGCTCACCCGACGAGCGCGCCTTCTTCGAGCTTGACCAGAAGCTGCTCGCCCACACCGACGGCAGCGGCATCGGCATCGCGTGCGAGGACGAGCACTTCGGGCCGCTCACCGTGGTTGGCGGCACCATCAAGATCGAGGGCGACCGGTTCGTGCAGACGCTCGACAGCCGCTATCCCACCTCCATCACAGCCGAGGAGATCGCCGCGCGCCTCGGGCGGCTTGTCGAAGGGGTTGGCGGGTCGCTTGGCGAGGCGCACGTGATGCCGCCGTTTCTCGTGGAGCCGGACAGCCCGGTGATCCAAGCGCTGCTCAACGCTTACAACGAGGCCACGGGCGAGGATGCCAAGCCGTTCACGATGGGCGGCGGCACGTACGCGCGCAAGTTCTCGAGCGGCGCCAGCTTCGGGCCCGAGAAGCCGTGGATCGAGGATCCCGCCTGGGTGGGCCTCATGCACGGCCCCGACGAGGGCGTGAGCGAGGAGTTGCTCAAGCAGGCGTTCAGGATCTACGCGCTCACCCTCGACAAGCTGATGAGGCTCGATTTGCGCTAGGCGCGTCTGCGCTACGCGGCCTCCTGCGGCCCCACCTCGCGAATCTCCCCGCGCTTGCTGGGCGGCGCACGGCCCGAGCATCCCTCCCCGCGTGCGCAGAGAAGGGGAGGGGCGCTCGCGCGGCGGGCGGTTGCGGTTCGCGGATGCGGGCAGGGCGCGGGGCGTTTTCCCTGCCCCCCCGCTCGCCGGATCGTGCCTCCCGCGTGCGGGTGCGGGACGGGGGTGGCGCTCCGTCTGCCTTCTCGCCGCAAGGCCCCATCCATCCCGTCATGAAAGGTTCCGCATCATGGTCGACACCGTTCCCGATTTCACCCCGCCGCTTGCCATCGCCGATGCCGAGGGGCTCGAATGCGCCTCCGACGGGCGCATCGTGCTCGAGGGGCTTCCCAACACGCGCGACCTCGGCGGCATTCCCGCCTCCGACGGCCGCGTGGTCGCTTCCGCTCGGCTCATCCGCTCCGGTGCGCTCGACCGCGCCACCGAGCGCGACCTTCGCACGCTGCTCGACGAGTACCGCGTGCGCACGGTCATCGACCTGCGCACCGAGGAAGAGCGGCGCGAGCATCCCGACCCGGAGGGCGCCATGGAGGGCGCGCGTTTCGTGAACGACCCGGTGCTCGACACGGCCGCGCTCGGCGTCACGCGCGAAGGCGGCCTCTTGGGCGCGCTCAAGGCCCTGCGCGCGCTCAAGAAGAATCCGGCTGGCGTTATGGAGGGCGTGTACGAGCGTTTGATCCTCGACGAGAGGAGCCAGCGCGGCTACGCCCGCTTTTTCGATGACGTGCTGGCCGCCGGCGCGAACGAAGGCGCCGTCTTGTGGCACTGCACGGTGGGGAAGGATCGCGCCGGTTTGGCGGCGGCGCTGCTTCTGCATGCGCTCGGCGTTCGGCGCGATGTCGTCATGGCCGATTACCTGGCCACCAACCGCCATGTGGCGTCGCATGCGCAAGACGTTGCGGACGCGCTGGCCGCGCACGGTTTGGCCGGGAAGTTCGACGAGGGCATCCGCGTGCTCAACTCGGCCGAGCCCCGCTTTCTCGAGGCGGCGTTCTCGGCTGCCGAGCGCGCTTTCGGTAGTCTCGACGACTACCTGCGCGATGCCCTCTGCGTCACGGACGAGAAGCGCGCCGCCCTGCGCGACCGCTATCTCGTGCGTCCCGCGTGACCGACGGACCCAATGCGTTCTGCCGAGCGTTCCGCGCGTTCGGGCGTCGTAGCCTGAGCATGCCTGCGCGTGCGGTCCACTGGCGCCTGGGGCTAGCAGCCTGCGTGCGTCTACGCGTATGCGACGATATCTCCGTCCTTTTGTCATGCTCGTGCCCCCCCGTCCCCACGCGCACCCGCTCCCTCGCGCGGTCCGTTCCCGCCACTCGCCCCTCCGGCGGCGGATTCTCCCGATCTTTCGGCTTTTGCGCGCGGGCGGCGCGCGATGCCGTATAATACAGGGGCGATATCGATTGCAAGCGTTCGAAGCGAGGAGGCCCTGGTGTTGAAAGCGATGATCGTCGATGACGAGGCTCCCGCGCGCTCGGAACTGAAGTTCCTGCTCGACGAGCTGGGGCAGACCGAGGTTGTCGCCGAAGCTGCCAGCGTGCGCGAGGCCATCGAGAAGTTGAAGGAATACCCCTGCGATGTGATGTTCCTCGACGTGAACATGCCCGAGGCCACCGGTCTGCAGCTTGCCGAGGCGCTGCAGCACCTCAAATTCCCGCCCGCTGTGGTCTTCGTGACCGCCTACAGCGAGTTCGCGCTCGACGCGTTCAAGGTGAACGCCATTGACTATCTGGTGAAACCGGTTGAGACGGAGCGCCTTGCTCAGGCCATCGCCCGCGTGCGCGAGCACGTGTCGCTGCACGTGCAGGCGCAGAAGTCCGAGCGCATCCCTGTCGAAAAGGGCGGCAAGAAAATCCTCATCGGCATCGACAAGATCCGCTTCGTCATGGCGCGCGACGATTACGCGTACCTGCAGACGGACACGGACCGCTACTTCTCCACGGTGAGCCTCGCTCAGCTGGAGAAGCGCCTCGACGGCCACGGGTTCTTCCGCGTGCACCGCGGCTACCTGGTGAACCTGTCGATGGTGGAGGAGATCGAATCGGTGTCGGGCGGCACGCTGCTGCTCACGCTCAACGCCGTGGACGAGAAGATCCCCGTCTCGCGCCGTCGCGTTTCGGCCCTCAAGAAGGCGCTCGGGTTGTAAGACGCGCGTTGCGTTGATCGAACGCGGCCCGCTCCGAAGAGCGGGCCGCTGTGCATTTGGGATGGCGATAATCGGCGATCTTTCAGGGACGTTCTCCGATGCCAGCACGCCGCCCCTCGCATGCCCTTCCTTGCGCGTTGTTTCGCACGTGCCTCCCCTTGCGCTCGTCCCTCGCATGCCGTTTCGCGCGTGCCGTTCCTCGCGCGTCGCCCTTCTTGTTCGGCATTTGCGCTCGTCGGCATTGCTGCCGCAGGTCAAAAAGCCCTCTTCGCTTGCAGCCGCCCTCTACCCTTTCCGTCGCGCTCGCCGTGCGTCGGCGATCTCCCCGCGGGCGCGAGGGGCGTCCTCCCTCACTTTCTCCGCTCTCGTTCACAACTCCATCACAAGGGCGCGTTCGGCGCGGGCGCGCTTCACGCGCGTTTGCTAGAATGGAAAAACTTACGCAGAAAGAAGGTGCCCATGCTGTCTGGTGATATGGAAAAACTGTACCCTTCCGCCAAGACGCTCGTGAAAGAGTGCGTCGCCAGCCGTCTCCATGGCCGAGATGCGAGCTTGTACGATTTCTCGGACGAGGCGCGTGCGTGCGCCGAGCAGTACATGGGATGGACGGATCTCGCCAGCAATCCTCCGTATCCGCTTGAGAAGATCCAAGCATTCGCCGATTCCATCATCGAGCAGGGGCTGAAAACCGTCGTGCTCATCGGGCAGGGCGGTTCCACCCAGGCGCCGATGACCATCACGAAGTACAACAAGCCCGATTCGTCGAAGATCACGTTCAAGACGCTCGACTCAGACTCGCCGGTGCGCGTGCGCGCCATTCTTGCCGAAGTGAAGCCCGAAACCACGCTTTTCATCATCTCCTCGAAAAGCGGCGGCACCATCGAGCCGCGTCTGGCCCTGCGCGCCGTGCGCGACGCCGTGGCCGACCGCATCCCGCCCGAGGAGCTGGTCAAGCATTTGGTGGCCGTCACCGATCCCGGCTCCGACCTGGAGCGTCAGGCGCGCGAGGAGGGCTGGGGCGCGGTGTTCTCCGGCGAGCCGTCCGTGGGCGGGCGGTTCTCCGCCCTGTCGGTGTTCGGCTTGCTGCCGGCTGCGCTTGTGGGCGTCGATTTGCACGAGTTCATGGAGCATGCGGTGAACGCCGAGCGCCAATGCAGCGAGGACGCCATCGACAACCCGGCCATCGGCCTGGCCTCGTTTCTGTACGACAACTACCTGCAGGGCCGCAACAAGTTCTCGTTCCTCACGCAGAAGCGCGGCCGCGTGCTGGGTCTGTGGATCGAGCAGCTCGTGGCCGAAAGCCTGGGCAAGGACGGCCAGGGCATCCTGCCGAACATCGAGGTGGATTCGCTGCTGCTCACGAAAGATCCGGGAGATCGCAGCGTCATCGTGTACCAGACGCAGAACAACCTGTGGGACGAGCGCCGCAACTTCGAGATGAGCCTGTCCTACATCGATCCCACCATCCCGCGGGCGAACTTCAAGATCGATTCGGTCATGGAGCTTGCCGAGCACTTCGTGATGTGGGAGTACGCCATCGCCATGTGCGGCTACCTCATGCGCGTGTGCCCGTTCGACCAGCCCGATGTGGCGTCGGCGAAGGCCGCGGTGCTCGACATCCTGCGCGACGGCCAGCCCGCGCCCGACTTCGTGCAGGACTTTCTCGGCGAGGTGAACATGGGCGAGGTGGAGGTGCGTCTGTCCCCGTGCTTCAAGGACTGCACGGACGTGCATGGCGCGCTCCGGGCGCTTCTGGGCAGCATCCAGCCGGGGGATTTCTTCGCGCTGAATGCGTTTCTGCCGTTCACCGGCGAGGGCCGACGCGAGGCGCTTGAGACGATCCGCCACGGCGTGGCCGACAAGCGCGGCGTGGTATCCTGCCTGGAAGTGGGGCCGCGCTACCTGCATTCGACGGGGCAGCTGCACAAGGGAGGCCCGAACTGCGGCGTGTTCCTCATCTTGTCGGCCGACGAGCTGAAGGACATCCCGCTTGGCCAAGAGGCTGAAAGCCTGGGGTCGCTTGCGAAGGCCCAAGCGTCGGGCGACCTCGTGACGCTGGCCGATCGCGGTCGTCGCTGCGTGCATCTGCATCTGCCCGACAACTCGGGCGTGACGCTGCGCCAGCTGGCGGAGGCGATCATGGGCATCCTCGAAGAGCTTGAGGTGCCGACGCGCTAACGGCGGTGCGACGGGTGCGCTGCGGTGTAGAGGCGCGGCAGCGCGTCGGCTTGCGGTGACGCGCGGCGGCCTGTTCAGCGATTGCAGCGACAGCGGCGAAGCATCGGTGCCACGGCTCGGGGAGCCGTGTGAGAAACGAAGCGAGAAAGGGCGGCCCCGGAGGCCGCCCTTGCAGGTTGAAGGCGAAGCGGAGGCTCGGAATGATCGAAGCGCTCGACATCCAGGTGAAGGGCATCGTGCAAGGGGTGGGCTTTCGCCCCTTCGTCTACCGCATGGCGAAGAAGTACCTGGTGAACGGCTGGGTACTCAACGCCGCCGATGGCGTGTTCGTCCACGCGGAAGGCGAGGGGAAGCTGCTCGACGAGTTCGTGCTCGAGTTGTCAGAGAACCCTCCGGCCGCCTCGCGCGTGGAGGAGGTCGCGCTCAAGGAGGTGCCGATCGAGGGTTTCGACTCGTTCGAGATCCGCTTTTCCGACGCCGCTGCCGTGGAGAAGACCACGCTCGTGTCGCCCGACCTTGCCACCTGCGACGATTGCGCGCGCGAACTGTTCAACCCCAACGACCGCCGCTTCCGCTATCCGTTCATCAACTGCACGAACTGCGGCCCGCGCTTCACCATCATCGAAAAACTGCCCTACGATCGCGCCAGCACGTCCATGAAGGACTTCCCTTTGTGCGAGCGATGCGCCTCCGAGTACGGCGATCCACTCGACCGTCGCTTCCACGCCCAGCCCAACGCATGCTTTGCGTGCGGCCCGCAGGTGAGCTGGCGCGAGCACGAAGGCGGCGACGTGTCGGCGCCGCTCGGCCCGGTGTCCTGGGGCGCGACGCGCGAGGAGAGCGACGCGATCTTCGCGCGCGCCGTGAGGCTGCTGGCAGAGGGCGGCATCGTGGCGATGAAGGGGCTTGGCGGCTTCCACCTCGTGTGCGATGCGAACAACCCCGAGGCGGTGGCGAAGCTGCGCGCGCGCAAGCGGCGCGAGGGCAAGGCGTTCGCCGTGATGGCCGCCTCGGTCGACGACGCGCGCCAGGTGTGCGAGGTGGGCGACGAGGAGACCGGCGTGCTCGCGGGGCCGCAGCGGCCCATCGTGCTTATGCGCAAGCGGCCGGACGCGACGTTCGCCCCCGGCCTCGCCGACCGTCTGCCGGAGCTGGGCGTCATGCTGCCCTACACGCCGATGCAGCACCTGCTCCTGCACGACTTCGCCGATGTGACAAAAGGACGGGGATATTGTCACATTCCGCTGCTCGTAATGACTTCGGGGAACCTGCACGACGAGCCTATCGTCATCGACGACGAGGACGCCTACGAGAAGCTGTTCGATGTCGCCGACGCGTTCCTCGGCCACAACCGCGCCATCCGCACGCGCTACGACGACTCGGTCGTTCGCGTCATCGCCGCCGGCAGCGCGGGGAAGGCCGTGCAGTTCATCCGTCGCGCCCGCGGCTACGCGCCTTTGCCTATCTCGCTGGCTAGTCAGTCAGCGGAACAGGTCGACACTGCGGCTTCCCGCAGCGCCCGATCTCGCCACGCTGACGAAGGTTCGCATACCGAAGTGCGCCGCACTTCCGTCAACCCGTCGATATCGGACGCTGCGGAAACCCTCGCTGGCGTTGGTGGACCTGCGACCGCGGTGCACCAACACTCCGTGTTCGCCGCGGGCCCCGAGCAGAAGAACACGTTCACGCTCACGCGCGATGCCGAGGCGTTCGTGTCGCAGCACATCGGCGACATGGAGAACGCCGAGACGTACGACGCGTGGCTTGCGGCCAAGAGCCGCTACGAGGCGTTGTTCGAGATCGCACCCACCCTGCTCGCTTGCGACCTGCATCCCGAGTACCTTGCGTCGAAGTGGGCGCGCGAGCGCAGCCGCGCGTGCGGTCTGCCGCTTGCGGAGGTGCAGCATCACCATGCGCACATCGCCGCCGTTTTGGGCGAGCACGGACTGGAAGGGCCGGTGTGCGGCATCGCGTTCGACGGAACGGGCTACGGAGCGGACGGCGCCATCTGGGGCGGGGAAGTGCTGCTGGCGAATCGCGCGGCGTTCGAGCGGTTCGCGAACTTCGCCTACGTGCCCATGCCCGGCGGCGCGGCCGCGGTGCGGTATCCGCTGCGCATGGCCTACGGCGCGCTGTGGGCGTTCGACCTGCTCGACCATCCCGGCGCAGCGCGCGCGCTTGAGGCGCTTGGCGAACAGGCTGCCGTGTGCGAGCAGATGATCGAGCACGGCATCAACACCCCCCAAACCTCGTCGGTCGGTCGCCTGTTCGACGCGGCCAGCGCGCTCCTCGGCATTTGCACCGCCCCCGCCTACGAAGGTGAGCCCGCCATCCTCCTGGAAGCGGCCATCGACGCTGCCGAGCTTGACGGCGCGCCCCCCTCCGATTCGGTTGCTGCTTCGTTTGCCGCTTCGTCCACCCGTTGCGTCGCAGGGGGTTTCGACGCCGAACGAACGAATGTTTCACGTGAAACATGTTCCGCGGAACAGGAGAAATTCGCAGGTCAGGAGAAGCTTACAGGTCGGGAAGAATCCGCAGGACGAGAGGAATTTGCGGGTTGGGAAGGATCCGCGGGTCAGGAGGGGCTTGCGGATCGGGAAGAATCTGCGAGTTGGAAGGAGCTTGCGGATCGGGAAGGATCTGCGGCGCAGGAGAAGCTTGCGTGTTGGAAGGTGCCCGCTGGACAGGGTGAATCCGCAGGTCGGGAAGAATCTGCCGGCCAGGAGGAGTTCGCTGAGCAGGAGGAATCCGCGGGTTGGAAATCCGCTGGGCAAGGGGAGTCCGCGGATCGGGAGATGCCCGTAAGTCAGGGAGAATCCTCAGGTTGGGAGGAAAGCGACGATGCCGCCGCAGCCGAGCGCTACGCCATCGCCGTCCTCAAGAACACCGCCACCTCTTCGAGCACCGCGCAGGACACGTCCGTCGTTCTGTTCGACGCGGCCCCTTGCTTCCGCGCGCTGCTCGACGACGTGGTGGCCGGTGTGCCCGTTTCCGTCATAGCCCGCCGTTTCCATGATGCGTTTGTCCAGGCCGTCGTCACGGCAGCCGAGCTTGCGCGCGCCCTGTACGGCATCAAGGCGGTGGCGCTTTCCGGTGGCGTGTTCATGAACCGCTACCTCGTCGAACATGCGCTCGCCGCGCTCGAGGCGGCAGGATTCACGGTGGCCGTCAATCGCGATTTGCCGCCCAACGACGGCTGCGTTTCGTTCGGGCAAGCTGTGGTAGCATGGGCTGCGAATGAAGAGGGCGTCGCCGAGGGCGACGTGTAAGGCGCGCCTGCGAAGCCGCACTGCGATACGAAAGAAGGCATGAACCATGTGCTTGGCCATACCCGCGAAGATCATCGAGATGAAAGACGACCGCTTGGCGACCGTCGACATCCTCGGCGTCACCCGCGACATCGCGCTCGACCTCACGCCGCAGGCCGGCGTGGGCGATTTCGTGTTGGTGCACGCCGGATTCGCCATCGAGGTAGTGGATCCCGACTACGCGCAGGAGACGATCGACCTCATAGCGCAGATCCCCGAATTGGCGGCCGACGAGATGCCCATCAGCGAGGAGACGGCCCGATGAGCGCGGCAGGGTCTGGCGAGGACGCGCGGTGCGCGCGTGCGGAAGAGGCGTCAGAGGTCGAAACGGGAACAGATGTTTCACGTGAAACATCTGCCGTCTGCAGTGCTGTCGGTGCTGATACTGTAGCCACCGCCCACGCTGCCGAAGCCGACGTCATTGCCCATGCGGCCGTGGCCAGCACCGTGGTCGCCGCCACTGCCGCTGACTACGGTGCCGCCCCTCATTCCGTTTCTGTAGCTGGCACCGCCGCCCACGCTGCCGCAGCCGGCGCCACTGCCGCTCGCGCCGCCGCGGCCGACATTGCTGCCGCAGCCGGCACCGCTGCTGCAACCACCGCAGCCGACACCGCTACCGCGACCTCTATCGCAGCCCCCGTTCCCCTGCACGAGGCGCGCACGGTGGACGCCGCCGAGATGCAGCGGGAGCTGGCGGCGTTCAAGGATCCGCAGCTGGCGCGCGGCCTCATCGAATCCATCGGCAAGCTGGCCCCCGCGGGCGGCGCCACGCTCATGGAGGTGTGCGGCACGCACACCGTGGCCATCGCGCGCA
>ERZ826396.1214-NODE-1214-length-30385-cov-9.804385_pt1 | contig 30385 bp, 25 predicted proteins | sample MGYA00519926_ERZ826396 | MGnify/ENA primary metagenome ERZ826396 (study PRJEB31778, sample SAMEA3449230) | human gut metagenome | biome: human gut; feature: human-associated habitat; material: faeces | place: United Kingdom | collected 2010/2012 ... | reverse complement strand
GAGGAGGATTTATGGATGAAGAAAAACGCATAAACGGCGGTTATGAAATCATCGAGAGCTGTACTATCGGGAGTACGGAGCTTGTCATCGGGCATAACCCCAAAGCCCCCAACCCCTATGTGTGTTGGTACTGCAAGGGCGGCGACAACTATTTCTGGGGGCATTACTGCAACGAGCTGTCGGCGGCACGGGAGAAGCTGAATGAGCGATACCAGACCGAGAGCCGTATGCCCTACAACAATCCTCCTGCCCCGAAGCAGAGAAACGGCGATGACCGTGAGCGATAAGAAATATGACTGTACGACCTGCCCTTATCCCCGATATAAGGACGGTCACATTATTTTCTGCGATGTCTGTATCCGTAAGATTTTAGACGAGCAGAGAGAAAAAAAGCAGAGAAAGGAGCAGGCGAATGAGTGAGGAAAAAAGAATGATTGGCTCTTATGAGGTGGAACACAGCATCCACCTTGGAGATAAAGAGGTCATCTTGGGCGTGGATAAAAAGGAACAGTACCCCTTTATGGTGTGCTACTGCACCTACGACAACCCCCTTGGCGTTCCGTGGGCAACGGAAGCCGTCGGCTCGGACGATTATCTGGAAGCCATGCAGATATTCCTTGACCGAGTGCAGGCACAGGTGGAGCTTTCTAAAACGGAGCTTGAAAAATATCCCTTTGACAAGACTGTTTTCACCATGAAAGACTGTATCCCCGATGATAAGGGAAAAAGCATTGTCGGCAAGGTGGTGGTTATCAACGCCGAGCCGAAGCGGTATGAATATCAGCACCCCGCCTATCAGCTTGTACTGGCGGACGGCGGCAACGGTGTAGCTGGCGGCAGAGGTCAGGCGGTGTTTGGCACCTGCCTTGCCACAGGCGAGCACCGCAGGTGGGAAAGGTACGATGTCCTTGGGGAAATCAAGCCCGAATGTACGCCCCAATGGGCAAAGGAAGCCCTTGCTAAAATCAAGGCACAGGAGAAAGAGAAAAAAGCAAAGGACAGGGAGGAACGCTGATGGAGGTAAGACCTTTAACACAGCCCGAACAGAAATACACCTATTCCCAGAGTACGCAGATTGCAGGGCAGACGGGCTGCATCGGGCATCTGCGTGGCGATTTTGACAGCTCTGGGAACGGCTTTTATACCACATGGGATGACCATTGGGATAAGTGGAAAACGGACGAATTTAAGGCGGAGCTTGACGAGGTTATCAATACGCTCCGTGAGGGCAAGGGGCTTCTGCATAACCGCCGTGACATGGCGGCGGTTGCAAGGGCAAATCCCGACGCCGCTTTTATGGGGAACTACTGCACCGAGTATGGCTTCCGTGTGGATACCGATAAACACGCTTTCCTGCTCCGCTGCAACCCTACAAAGGGCGACTATAACTTTTACTGCTACTGCTATGTGAAAGAGTGGCTTGACGGGCATATCCAGAAAGCCGAGCAGGGCATCCGCTTTATCGACCCCCATTATAATGAGAAGTTCCGCATCCCAGACGGCGGCAAAATCATTATCCATTATGCGTGGGGAGAAAAGGCGGAAAAGACCTGCCGTTTCATTGACGAGTACCATACCGAGGTGGGCAGCAATCTCTACCACATCTGCGAATTTGCCGAGCGTATGGAGCAGAACGGACACAGCTATGAGCTGAAGCCCCAAGAGCCGCCCCAGAAAGCGGCGAAGCATAAAGACCATGAACGATAAGGAGGATTTTCAATATGGCAGTAAACCAAAAAGCCGTCAAGGTCTTAAATAAGATTTTAGACGCAGGCTTTACCGAGGAAAAAGCCATCGCCGCCATGACGATGGACGACATTCTCTCCATGCAGGGCATCACGGTGGCGGATATTGCACTCATCAACGACCTGCAAAAGAGCATCAAGGCGAACAAAGTCATTTCTTTTCTGGCGGAGGTGCAGCGTGGGCAGGGCGAATAAAATCTGTTTTACGGACAGTCAAGGCAATGCCATGTTTGCCGTTTCTGACGGCGGAATGGTAAGGCTTGGCTATGGAAACGGCGACGAAGCCTTTGCTGTCTGCCGTTATCTGGACGAAACCCATGCGGAGATTGACGGCGTTCCCTATGCCCTCAGCGACTTTGCAGAACGCATGGAACGAAACCAAATCAGCTACGCCCCTGCATAACGGCGGGGCAGGCACAGGACAAAGAGAATAAGGAGGTGCATCACACATGGCTGCGAAATACCAGCTAATTACCGAGCTGTATCAGCGTACAGGCAAAACGGTTACGAGAAACCCGCAGGCATGGCAGAACTTTCTGTCCTCTGCCTGCCGTAATTATAAATGCCGCTTTGACGAACAGCTCTTGATTTATGCCCAACGCCCCGATGCGGTTGCCGTTACCACCATAGAGGTGTGGAACAAGCTGTTTAAGCGTTGGGTAAATAAGGACAGCAAGGGAATTGCTGTGTTTGACACGAAAGGACGCAGGAACACCCTCAAATACTATTTTGATGTTTCGGATACCCATGAGGGCTATTATGGCAGCCGCCCCGTCCCGATATGGCAGATGAACGGGCAATATGAGCAGGCAGTCATTGAACGGCTCTCCGACAGGTTTGGCGGGGCGGAAAATGGCGGGCTTGCCGAGGTGCTGATGGAAACGGCAAAAAACGCCGTTGAGGATAATCTGCAAGACTATACCGCACAGCTAAAAGGCTGCGTGAAAGACAGCTTTTTAGAGGAACTGGACGACTATAATATAGAAGTCATGTACCGTGAGCTTGCCACAAACAGCGTGGCATATATGCTGATGGCACGGTGCGGCATAGATACGGCGGAATATTTTGACCGAGAGGACTTCGGGGCTGTTGTCAATTTCAACACGCCCCAGACCCTTAACGCTATCGGCATCGCCACGAGCGACATTGCGGAAATGGCACTAAGAGAAATCTCTCTTTCTATCCGAAATGTGCAAATGGCGGAGAAAGGGCAAAACCGTACCTTTGCATATCAAGAACAAAATCATTATGATGTAGGCAGGAAACAACCCGAAAGGAGCGAAAACAATGAGCGAAATCACTTACACCAAACAGGGCGATTATCTTATACCCGACCTCACATTACCGACAGAGCCAGAAATTCAGCTTGGCAGGTACGCTTTGATGCACAGGGATTATCTGGAGAAGCACAAGAGGGTGACTTACCTCAACCTGCTGACATCGGGCAGGCTGAACGAGCATCTGCACCAGACGGAGCAGGCGGCGTTACAGAGGTTAGAGCTTCTGACGAAGCAGCTCGCATCCGAGCAGGGCGTGACGGAGGAACTGAAAGAGAAAGCACCGATGCAGTGGCTCGGACTGATGAACAACATCCGCAGCCAGGCGGAGGAATTGATACTGAACGAGCTGATTTACAGCTAACCGAGGGCGGCGAACAGCTCAGTATTGCAACCGAGGAAGAATTAAAGGCAAATCTCCCTACCGTGGACGAACAGATTGAAATGATGGTTGAAGCAGAGGACGAAAAATCCTCTGCTTTTTCCGTTTCACAGGAGGATATAGATTCTGTTCTGGTAAAGGGAAGCGGTTTTCAAGACGGCAAATACCGCATTTACCGCCAATTTCAAAAGAACGAGGACAGTAAAAGCAATATCGCTTTTCTCAAAAACGAGTATGGCACGGGCGGAGGTACGCATGACTATCCAGACGGAACGCAGGGCGGTCAATCCCACGATGGTAAAGGTGTCCATATTGAAAAGCATGGCTCATACACCAAACCAGACCTCATCTTATCTTGGGCAAAGGTGGAGAAACGCCTGCGGGAACTTATCAAGGATAACCGCTATCTTAACCCGAAAGAGAAAGACCATTACGCTGATTTTCTGGAGGGCATCTCTGCCCCGCAGTATGAAATCGACACCCAGAGGAAGCTGTCACGCCAGAGGTTTATCGAAGCCCACAGGGAGATGCAGCCTGCCGACAAACGGGATACGCTCTCCCTGCGGCTCTCCGACTTTATCCGTGACTTGGACGGTTACGAAAAAGACCTGCTTGAAAAGGTAGGGCGTACCGACTTTGCCGATATGACCGCCGAGCAGATGGAGCAGGTTTTCTCCGAACCTGCCGCCGTGCAGCAGCTCCTTGATTTCCTTAAACTGGTGCAGGGGCAGACTACGAGCGTTTACAGCCGCAGCAATGCGTGGCGTTTTTCACAGGAGCTTACGGAGCTTTACCCTCTTTGCTACCTCTACCATGAGGGCGATGTGGTGTATATCGGTGCAGATAAATATGAGATTTCCGACTTTAACGAGAACGCCGTATCCCTGCGGAATGTGGAATTTCCTCTGTTCGGCAAGGAAATGAGCCGTGCCGACTTTGAAGAAAAGCTCCGAGAAAACCCTGCAAACGACCATCTGAAAACAGTCATTACCGAAAGCCAGAAAGCAGAAACGCTCACCGAGGAAAAGCCAGACAGCATCACATTCTCCATCGGCTTCTCCGAGCATCCCGCCTTTTATGACAGGCAGCTCAATGACCGTTTTACCGATTTGAGCTTTGCCCTTGGAAATAAGCTGCTTGGCGTTCTGGACGAAAAGCAGCATCGGGAACGGGAGGACGAAAGCAGGCAGGTCGGTTGGTATCATAAGACCGATTTTGAAATCTCTGCCGTTGTGGGCGGAGAGGACTTCCACTACGAGGGACGGTTTGACATCGGGGACGGCGAGGGCGACTTGATTGCCCATATCAAGAACTTTTACGATTACTGCCTTTCCCCCGACTGTCCGTTTATTCCAGAGTGGAAACGGCAGGGCGAGGATTACTACCGAGAGCAGATGGAAACTTTGCGTTTCGGGCGTGATGTGTTTATTCCTTTTCTGGAGCAGCACACCGAGCTGACCCCAGAGGATGAAAAGCTCCTTGCCGAGATAATGGCTACCGAAACCGACTGGAACAGGAAAGCCGAGGACAAGGAGCAGCCTTCTGATTTACAGACAGAGGTCATTGTCCGTTACAAATCCGATAACGAAAGCATTGCCATTGTGCAGGCTCCCAACGGAAAGTATTTCAATTACTATGGCTACGATGAGAATAATGGCAGTTTCGTTTCCTCGGCGGGCGGTTTCGATACCTTTGAAGAAGCGGAGAAAACCTTGTATGCCCACCGCCCCACAGCCGTGGAGATGGAGGAAGAAAAGGATACTCCACATTATACCGTAGAGCAGACTTCTGATGCGTTTGCCGACCCGTTTATCATAAGGGACAACACCGTTCCAGAGGGGCAGGACGGTCAGTATTACGATGTGGACGGCATTTACCAGACTTTTGAAACTGAGGAAGAAGCACAGGAATATGCCGATACCTTGAATAGTGCCGAGCATATCGTGAAGCTGTTTGCGGCAAAGGACGCCGAGCGTGAAACCGAGCAAAAGCAGGACAATTCTGACCTTATCGGCAGAGAAATCACCATCGACAACCGCCGCTATCTCATTGAGAGCATCGGTGAAACAAGCGGCGATATTTCCATGCGTGACATCACTTTCCAGAACAATGTGGGCTTCCCGATAAACCGAGTGGAGAAAATCGGCTATGTCCGCAGGCTCTTGAAGCAGGCAGAAAAAGAGATACCGCCCGAAGAAAAAGCAGCAGCTCCCGCAAAGCCCCCTGTCCCCGCCTACTCCGATAACCGCCACAATTACCGCATTACCGATGACGCTTTAGGCGGTGGCGGTGCAAAAGAGAAATTCAGAAACAACATGGCGGCGGTCAATCTCCTGCATGAGCTTCAGCTTGAAAACCGCCTTGCCACGCCCGAAGAACAGGAAACCCTTGCGAAGTATGTGGGATGGGGCGGTCTGTCTATGGCGTTTGACGAGAACAACGCAGCATGGGCGGAGGAATTTAAGGAGCTGTATGCGAGCCTGTCCCCAGAGGAATACCGTGCGGCAAAGGAATCCACCTTGACGGCGTTCTATACCCCGCCCGTTGTCATCAAGGCAATGTACGAAGCCCTTGACCGTCTGGGCTTTTCACAGGGGAATATTTTGGAGCCGTCCTGCGGCACGGGCAATTTCTTCGGGCTTCTGCCCGAAAGCATGGCAGGCTCCAAGCTCCACGGTGTGGAAATCGACCCGCTGACAGGCGAAATCGCAAAGCAGCTCTACCAGAAAGCGAAAATCGCCGTGGAGGGCTTTGAGGATACGAAGCTGCCCGATAATCACTTTGATGTGGTGCTTGGCAATGTGCCGTTTGGGGAATTTAAGGTAGACGACAGCCGCTACAACGCCCAGAAGTTCCTCATCCACGATTATTTCTTTGCAAAGGCTCTGGATAAGGTACGCACGGGCGGCGTGGTGATGTTCGTCACTTCCAAGGGTACGATGGATAAGGCAAGCCCAGAGGTACGGCGGTATATCGCCCAGAGAGCCGAGCTGTTGGGTGCGGTAAGGCTTCCCGACAACACTTTCCGTGCCAATGCCGGCACGGAGGTCACAAGCGACATTCTGATTTTGCAGAAGCGTGACCGAGTGATTGAAACCGAACCAGACTGGATTTATCTTGACACCACTGCGGACGGCATCACCATGAACAGCTATTTTGTGCAGCACCCAGAAATGGTGCTTGGGCGTATGGTGAACGAAAGCACCCGCTTCGGAAAGTTGGAACCTGCCTGCAAAGCAGACAAGGACAGACCCCTTTCCGAACTTCTGCACCAAGCCATGCAGCGGATAAACGGCGAGATACCAGAGTACGAAAGCGAAATCGACCAGATTTCCGATGAACAGGATAACTCCATCCTCGCCGACCCGAATGTGCGGAACTTCTCCTATACTCTGGTAAACGGTCAGATTTACTTCCGAGAAAATGACCGCATGACCCCCGCCACGCTCTCCATGACGGCGGAAAACCGTGTCAAAGGGCTGCTTGAAATACGGGACAGTGTACGCAGCCTTATCGAGTACCAGACCAACGACTACCCCGAAGAAGTGATAAGCACCGAGCAGGAAAACCTTAACCGGCTCTACGATGCGTTCACCCAGAAATACGGGCTAATCAACAGCCGAGGGAATTATCTTGCCTTTGCCGCCGATGAGAGCTACTTCCTTTTGTGTTCTCTGGAGGTGCTTGACGATGAGGGCAATTTCAAACGCAAGGCGGATATGTTCACCAAACGGACGATAAAGCCCCACCGTGAAATCACTTCCGTGGAAACGGCAAGCGAAGCCCTGGCACTCTCCATCGGGGAGAAAGCCCGTGTTGACCTCTCCTATATGGCGAAGCTCACAGGCAAAACGCAGGAGGAAATCGTCACGGAATTGCAGGGCGTTATCTTCCGTGTGCCGAATACCGAGCCTGCACGGTATGTTGCCGCAGACGAATACCTCTCTGGCGATGTGCGGGAGAAGCTGAAAGTTGCGGAGATTGCGGCGAAGTCCGACCCTGCCCTAACACTCAATGTGGAAGCTCTAAAGCAGGTCATACCAAAGGATTTGAGTGCAGCGGAAATCGCCGTCCGTCTGGGTACGACTTGGATACCAGAGTCCGACATCCAGCAGTTTGTCATGGAGCTTTTAACGCCGTCAAGCCACGCCGCAGGGCGTATCAAGGTGCGGTACACCCCCTATAACGGCGACTGGTTTATTGAGAACAAGACTTCCGACTATGGGAATGTCAAGGCAGACAGCACCTACGGCACGAAAAGGGCGAGTGCCTACCGCATCATCGAGGACACCTTAAACCTAAAGGACACCCGCATTTTCGACTATATTTATGACGAACACGGCAACAAAAAAGCGGTATTCAACCACAAGGAAACCACGGCGGCACAGGCAAAGCAGGAGGTAATCAAGCAGGCGTTTCAGGACTGGATTTGGAAAGACCCAGAGCGCAGGAACCGCCTTGTCCGTTTCTACAACGATACCTTTAACAGCGTCAGACCCCGTGAGTATGACGGGCGGCACATCACCTTCGGCGGCATCTCTCCAGAGATTACCCTAAGACCCCATCAGGTCAACGCCATCGCCCATATCCTTTACGGCGGCAACACGCTCCTTGCCCACAAGGTAGGGGCTGGCAAAACCTTTGAGATGGTAGCCGCCGCACAGGAAAGCAAGCGGCTCGGCTTATGCCAGAAATCCATGTTTGTTGTACCCAACCACCTTGTCGGTCAGTGGGCTTCCGAGTACCTGCGGCTCTATCCGAGCGCCAATATCCTCGTAACGACCAAGCAGGATTTTGAAACCGCCAACCGAAAAAAGTTCTGCGGCAGGATTGCCACGGGCGATTATGATGCGGTCATTATCGGTCATTCCCAGTTTGAGAAAATCCAGATGAGCGTGGAACGCCAGAGGGAACAATTACAAAGGCAGCTTGACGATATAGAGATGGGCATTGACGAGGTGCAGAAATCCCACGGCGAGCAGTTCACGGTCAAGCAGCTTATGAAAACGAGGAAAGGCATCGAAGCCAAGTTAAAGAAGCTCAACGACACGAAAAGAAAGGACACGGTGATAGACTTTGAGCAGTTAGGCGTAGACAGGCTCTTTATTGATGAGAGCCATTTTTACAAGAACCTCTATCTCTACACGAAGATGCGGAATGTGGGCGGCATCGCCCAGACCGAAGCCCAGAAGTCAAGCGATTTGTTTATGAAATGCCGCTATCTGGACGAAATCACGGGCAGCCGTGGCACGGTTTTCGCCACGGGGACGCCTATCAGTAACTCGATGGTGGAGATGTACTCCGTGCAGAGGTATTTGCAGTACGACACCCTTGCGAGGAACGGCTTGCAGCATTTTGACAGTTGGGCGTCTACTTTTGGCGAAACGGTTACAGCTCTGGAATTAGCCCCTGAAGGCACGAATTACCGAGCCAAGACGAGGTTTGCCAAGTTCCACAACCTGCCTGAGCTGATGCAGATGTTCCGAGAGGTGGCGGACATCCAGACCGCCGATATGCTGAAGCTCCCCGTGCCGAAGGTCAATTACCACAATGTCAAGACCAAGCCGAGCGAAATACAGACGGAAATGGTGGCTTCCCTTGCGAAGCGGGCGGAGAAAATCAGGGCGAGGGAGGTTGAGCCGCAGGTCGATAATATGCTGAAAGTGACTAACGATGGGCGGAAACTTGCCCTCGACCAGAGGTTGATTGACCCCATGCTGCCAGACGACCCCACCAGTAAGGTCAACGCCTGCATTGATAATGTGTACCGTATCTGGGAAGAACACGCCGACACAAAAGCGGCACAACTCTTGTTCTGCGACCTCAGCACACCGAAGAATGACGGCACTTTCAATGTGTACGATGACATCCGAGAAAAGCTAATCGTCCGTGGCGTTCCCGCCGAGCAGGTGCGTTTTATCCACGAAGCGGCTACCGATGCACAGAAAAAGGAGCTTTTCGGCAAGGTCAGAAGCGGCGAGGTGCGTGTCCTCTTAGGCTCTACCCAGAAGATGGGGGCAGGGACGAATGTGCAGGACAGGCTGATTGCCATCCACAATTTAGACTGTCCTTGGCGACCGTCAGATTTGGAACAGCGGCAAGGCAGGATTGAAAGACAAGGTAATATGTTCCCAGAGGTGGAGGTTTACCGCTATGTGACGGAGCAGACATTTGATGCCTACCTCTATCAGCTTGTGGAATCGAAACAGAAATTTATCTCCCAGATAATGACGAGCAAAAGCCCCGTGCGTTCCGCCGAGGATGTGGACGAGGTGGCTCTTTCCTTTGCGGAGGTAAAAATGCTTGCCACGGGCGATGAGCGTTTCAAGGAAAAAATGGACTTGGATATGCAGGTGGCGAAGCTGAAAGTATTGAAGCAGAGCTATCTTTCCGAGCATTACGACCTTGAGGACAGGATACTGAAATACTTTCCCCAGACCATCAAGGAATATGAGGAACGCATCGTCAGCTATGAAAGTGACGCTGCCCTTGCCGAGCAGCACAAGCCGCAGGGCGAGGATAAATTCTGCCCCATGACCTTAAAGGGCGTGACCTATACCGAGAAAGCGGACGCAGGCGAGATGCTCCTTGCCGTCTGCAAGGAAAATCCTCTGTCAAATCCCGTGGAAATCGGCAGCTACCGAGGTTTCAAGATGGAGGTTTATTACGACAGCTTCAATACCCATTACTGCCTTAACCTCTGCGGAAAGGCAAAGCACAAGGTTGATTTAGGCTCTGATGCTCTGGGAAATATGACCCGTATTGAAAACGAGATTGGGAAAATCCCTGCCAGACTGGAAGCCGCAAAGACCCGAAAGGCGGAAACTATGGAGCAGCTTGCCAATGCAAAGACCGAGGTATTAAAGCCCTTTGCCTATGAAGATGAGCTGAAAGAAAAGACCGACAGGCTGAACGCCCTCAATATTGAGCTGAATTTAGACGAGAAAGACACCCCTGTTATGGATACCGAGCCAGAGCAGGAAAACGAACAGCCCGAAAAGAAAACACAGAACAGGGAGCGTTAAATCCCATTTGCACATTTGTATTGCTGAAATCTGGGCAGTATAATAGGTGTAGATTAGAAAATGTCGGAGGTGATAACGGTGTCTGATGCGTTCAGATTTGAAACTTTTGTAGATGTTCATGGCAATATCTTCAATGAATATCTAAGCTCTGTCGTTGCCAGACTGTCGAAAGAGGACGAGGAATACAAAGCCCTGCAAGAAAAGATTGAGGGCATTTATGAGGAATATCCCAAGGTTTTAGCGGTATTTGACAGCGAAACCGAAAGCGAGCTGACCGAGAAAGAATGTGCGGCTCTCATTGAGGTAATGGAGTTAAAGAATAAACTCACAGACATGGAGATGCAGGCGGTGTACTTCCGTGGCTGCTATGACAGCGTGGGTTATCTGAAAAAAGCAGGGATTTTATAACGGACTGACCGAAGAAAGACGGCGTTGGCGTGAAAGCTGATGCCGTCTTTTACATAGCCGAGAAGTGGAAAATTTCATAAAATTATGGTATGCTTTTATCATCTGAAAGGTGGTGGAATAATGTATATAGACACACATACGAAAGAAACAATGGAAAAATCTATTTGTTCGTATCTTGGCGTTACATTGCAAGATTTATCTGTCCTATTTAACCTTGCAGGTAATGAAGCCCAACAAGATAAATTCCTTGATGGAGATAAATTGAATGATATATTTAATTCCTTTATAAAAGCTCATATGCCAAACAAAGAATTAGATGAGGTTTTGTTTTTTCATTTGAGCAGAAGATTGAATACCGCAAGTGATTGTAATGTAGGAAACAATCTTTTTGAATTATTATCAACAGAAAATGCGATGACACTTTTTCTAAAAGAACACGATGTAGAATTTGTTGTTTGTGATAAGCATCTGAATTTGATATACAAAGGGAAAGAAATATCTCTTGATGATACTAACAAAGAGCATATACCATATTTGAGATGGCGGTTAGGACATAATGCAAATAGAATTGATTTTTGTATCAACGGTTTTCTGCTTAAAGACTTATTATACCGAAATAGTTATGCAAGAGAGCTTTATGATGTTCCAGAGTTTATTGGAGTATTAGCAACATTTTTAAAGCGTAGAGATATTGGAACAGATTATTTTGATAATAGTAAATATTATTGCTTTGAATATTGCCTTCCTTTAGCGAAAGTCATGTTTGATGAAAAGGACAGTTTAGCGGAGGAGCAGAAAGTGAAGTATCTACTCAATCAAATATTAAATAGGCTGTATGAATATCATACGCATGATATTAGATATATGTTCGACCACGAAAATCCTATAATTAGACTCACAGATAATGATACGATGGACGAACAATACTATATAAGTCAAGAAGAAATAACTTGGGATATGCTTGGATAATTCTATTTTTACATAGCCGAGAGGTTTTCACTCACTGAAAATCTCTCGGCTAAATTCATTTCTGGAGGTGATTTTATTTGAATGGGAAGTAACCGCTATGTGCAGTTTGACCCCGCCGTGATTGAACAGGCACGGCAAATCGACCTGCTCTCCTACCTACAACGGTACGAGCCGAGCAACCTAAAGCGTGTGGCAGGCAATGTCTACTGCACAAGGGAACACGACAGCTTGAAGATTTCCAACGGCAAATGGTACTGGTGGTCAAGGGGCTTCGGCGGCTATTCCGCCCTTGATTATCTGATGAAAGTGCGGGAGCTTGGATTTGTGGAAGCCGTGCAGACCCTCACGGGGAACATGGGCGACTGGAAGCCGCCGCCCCCTGCCATGAAAAAGGACGAGCCGAAAGTGCTGCTTTTGCCAGAGAAAAATCCGAACTGCGATAAGGTGACAGAGTACCTTTTCGGGCGTGGCATTGATTATCAGCTCATACAGGACTGTATCGCAGAGGGCATTATCTTTGAGGGCGGGAAGTACCACAACGCTGTTTTTGTCGGCAAGGACAAGAACGGAACGCCAAAGTATGCGGCTCTTAGGAGTACGGTTGGCAGCTCCTTTAAGGGCGACGCATCGGGCAGCGACAAGCGGTATTCGTTCCGACTTCTGGCAAGAGAGCCGACGGACAAGGTGCATCTATTTGAAGCTGCCATTGATTTACTGTCCTATGCCACCTACCTCAAATGCGAGGGCAAGGATTATAGGAAAGAAAATTTGCTCTCTTTGTCGGGCGTATATCAGCCCAAAAAGGAACTCTCGGAGAGCAAAATCCCCATTGCCCTATCCACTTACCTGCAAGAAAATCCGCAGGTTAAGACCGTTATCCTGCACTTGGATAACGACAGGACAGGCAGATTATGTACCGCCGCCCTAAAAGAATTATTGCAGAAAGACTATCAAATCGTTGACGCCCCGCCGCCAGTCGGCAAGGATGTCAACGATTTTTTAATGTCCTATCTGGGGCTTGCCAAGCAAAATCCCCACCGTGAAAGGAGGGATGCCCGTTGATTGCGTAACGGATTTTTAGCAGGAAAGACCGCCAGACCACACCAAATTTAAGAATGAAAGCGAGGATTTTAACCATTGAAACAGTATGAAGTAACGCTCACAGGACACTATGAAAAGACCATTTCCGTCTATGCCGACAGTCCCGAACAGGCGGCGGAAAAGCTCAGAATCATCCTCTTTGACACCGACCTTATCGACTTTTCCGATGAAGATTTTGTCTGCGGCGAAGCCGATATTGCGGAAGCAGACGAGGACGGAGAAAAGGAAATTGACCCGTCCGATGAGGATGAGGACGAGTGTCTGAAGCACGAGGATTGTTCGGAATGTCCGTACTTCTGCCCGATGTGCGGGGAATGCCGTCTGGAGGACGAGGATTAAGCAATGTCTTACCAAGCACTGAATTTGGTTATCCATCTTCCGATGGACGCCCAAATTCGCTTGTTAGGGGATGCCCCCTAATACCCCATAAAAAGGATGCCGCCAAGGAAGCGGTCAGAAGAAAGGAGCTTTTAAGAATGAGTGAGTTTTTATTCTTTGTCATCGGCACGATGCTCGGCAGCGTTATCGGTGTTGTGCTGATGTGCCTAATGCAGATTAACAGGCTCTCCGAAAGGAAGGAGGATGCCGATGCGAAAAAGAAATGTGCAGATACTTTTCCGTCTGAATGACGAGGAAGCCGCCTACCTTTATGAGCTTGTGGAGAGGTCAGGGCATTCCAAGGAAGCGTTGCTGCGTTCCATGCTGATGGGCTATCGCCTCTGCGAGAAGCCAGACCCAGAGTTTTACAAAATCATGCGGGAGCTGTCGGCTATCGGCAACCGCATCAACCAGCTTGCGGCGAAAGCCAACGCCCTTGACTTCGTGGACGCTCCGATGCTCCGTGAGGAAGCCAAGCGGTGGCGGGAGTTCCGTCTGGAAGTCAGCAGAAGCTACCTGCTCCCCAGAAAGCAGACGGGCTGATGGCGGTGTGCGAGATATGGGATGTGAAAGGCAGGCTCGACCACCCCATCGACTATGCCGAAAACCCAGAAAAGACCGCCAACCCCAAGTACAGCGAAAGCGATTTACAGGCGATGGTGGATGTCATGGAATACGCCACCAATAAGGACAAGACCGAACAGCGGTTTTTTGTCAGCGGCGTGAACTGCGGCCCCGCCACCGCAAGGGACGAAATGATGATTGCCAAACATCAGTGGAATGACACGAGCGAGATTGTCTGCTACCACGGCTTCCAGAGCTTCAAGGCAGGCGAGGTCACGCCAGAGGTTGCCCATGAGGTGGGTGTGAAGTTAGCCGAGAAGATGTGGGGCGACAGGTTTCAAGTGATTGTCGCCACCCACTTAAATACCGAGTGCCTGCACAACCACTTTGTTGTCAACTCGGTTTCCTTTACGGACGGGAAGCATTACCACGACAACAAGAAAAACCTGCGGTTATTGCGTAAGCGTTCCGATGAATTGTGCAGGGAGTATGCGTTATCGGTCATCGAACACCCAAGCGGGAAGAAAAAGCCCTACGCCCTATACCAAGCGGAAAAAGAGGGGCGACCTACGAGGGACACCGTGGCACGGCAGGCGGTGGACGAAGCCATCTCCAAATCCTACACGCTGAAAGACTTTGACCGCCAGTTGTCGGAGATGGGATACCGCATCAATTTCGACCCCAACCGCAAATACTGGACGATTATCGGAAAGGGATGGCAAAGACCGAAGCGGCTCTATAAGCTCGGAGAGGATTATACCAACGAGAGGATTGTGGAACGCATTAAGGAAAATTCCTATGCGGTGAAATTTTCCCGTTTTGCCAAGCAGACAAAGCCCGTCAAGGTCATAAGGGTAAAAGGCTCATTAAAGGATGCCAAGAAAATCGGCGGCTTGCGTGGGCTGTATCTCCACTACTGCTATAAGCTCGGCATCCTGCCAAAGAACAGAAAACAGAATTACGCACGGCTTCACTATCTCCTAAAGGACGACCTTATGAAGATGGAAGCCATCACACAGGAAACAAGGCTGCTCTGCCGAAATCGCATTGATACGGTACAGCAGCTCTTGTCATATAAAGGCTCTCTGGAATCCGAAATATCAGAGCTGACCGAACAGCGTAAGGGGCTTTATTCCCAGAGCCGCAAGGCAAGCGGCGAAGAAAAAGAAGCGGTCAAGGCTCGGCTTTCGGAAATCACGGAGCGTATGAAATTTTTGCGGAAGGAGGTCAGACTGTGCGGGGGCATCGAAGCCCGCAGCGATACCCTCAAGGAAAAGTTACAGGTCATACGGGCAGACGAAAACGGACAGCAAAGAAAGGAGCTGATGAAGGATGAACACAGGCGGCGAAGCGGCGGAGCAAATCGTGAGAATGAGCTTGGAGGGATTTGAGGTCGCTGCCAAAATCACGGGGGCAGGTGCGAAGAATATCGCCATCCTCTTGTATTCCATTCTCAAAGAGGAAAAGAAAACCAAAGGCAAGGCGAGACTGACGAATATGCTGCGTTCTGGAAAGGAGCTGAAAGTCTTTACCGTCAAGCGTGGCGATTTGCAGAAATTCACGCAGGAAGCGAAAAAATACGGCGTACTCTACTGCGTCCTTGCAGACCGCAAGAACAAAGACCCCAATGCGGAGGTCGATGTGATTGCCAGAGCCGAGGACGCATCGAAAATCAGCCGTATCGTGGAACGCTTCAGCCTTGCTTCGGTGGATACCGCATCCATCGTTACCACGGCGGAAAAAAGCAGGGATGCAAAGGACGGTCAGCCAGAGCCAGAAATCACAACGCCCGAAAAGGCGGAGAAAGACAAGCTCATGGACGCCCTTATGGGTAAGCCCGTGCAGAAAGAGGAAAACGCCCCAAACCCCTCGGTGGCAAAGACGGAAAAATCCCCTCTGTCCGAGCCTACCTCAGAGCAGCCAAAGAAATCCGCAGAGGGGGCTACTATGACTAAGGCGGAGAAACCGTCAGTCAGAGAAGAACTGCGGAAAATCAAAGAGAGCCGAAAGGAGCAGGAAGCTGATGCCCCTGCCGTCGGCAAAGACAAATCTTCCGACAAGGCGAAGAAACCGCCCGCAGGAAAAACGGAGCATAAGCAGCCGCCGAAGCGGAAGAAACCGAGCAAATCGAAAGGAGCAAGATAAATGAGTATCTATGATGTTTTTAGCGGCGGCAGCCGCCCCTTTAACAAAGAGGAATGGGCAGCCGCAAAGCAGGCTCAGCGGCAGGAAGCCTATGAGATGATTGACAATACCTGTGCCGAGATGATGAAAAGCGGTGACAGCTTCCGCCAGTACCTTGATGTGCAGGGGCGTTTTGACCGCTACTCTGTCAATAACGCTATCTTAGTGTCTGCACAGATGCCCGAAGCGACGCAGCTTAAAGAACGGGCGGCTTGGAAGCAGAGCCGTGTCTATGTGAACAAGGATGCACAGAAAATCGTTATCCTTGAGCCTGGCAAGGAATACACCCGTGAGGATGGCTCTAAGGCTGTCGGGTATAACGCCAAAGAGGTTTTTGATGTTTCCGAAACCTCTGCAAAGGACAGGCAGCAGCCGCAGGAAGCCAAGACCATGCGTGAGCTTGTGTCGGCAATGATTGACGCAAGCCCTGTCGGTTTTCAGCCCGTTGAGGAACTGGAAGTGCCTGCGTTCTATGACAGCTCACAGCAGACCATTTTTATCAGGACGGTGCTTTCCGAGGAACAGCTCTTTGTGAGCATGGCAAAGGAAGTGTCAGCGGCGGTCTTTGACTTCAAGCATAACGAGATCCGTGACGCTTCCGATTTCAAATCCTTCTGCGTTGCCTATATGGTAAGCTCCCGTTACGGTGTGGATACCAGAGGATTTAACTTCGACAGGCTTCCCAAAGAGTATGAAGGGATGGATACGCAGGCGTTCAAGGGCGAGCTTGGCTCGATGCGTGATGTGCTTGGGGAAATCCAGAGCGATATGTATAAGAGCATGGAGAAGAACAAGCCGCCCAAGTCCAAAGAGCAGGAACGCTAACAGGAGGTGCAGCCTATGAAAGAAGAACGCTACCATCTGGCTATGGATAAGTATGATAAGAACATTATGCTCAACGCACTGAACACGCTGCGTACCGAGCAGGTACGGGAGGAACGCCCCACCGACCCCGTTGACGAGCTGATTATCAGAGTATCCAAAGCCCCGACCAGAAAAGTAAAAGTCGCCCCGTGCAGATGCAATGAGGAACGATGAGAACAAGACGAGCCTAATCCTTGCCGTATGCGGCATTGTACCCGTTGTGTGGCTTGCCCTGCTGACAGCACCCTATGTCAGCGGCGGCATCGTGGAGATAATCGGAAACCTATCCGTGGCAATCAATAACCCGTTTTCCATAACGGTATGCGAGGACAGCGTAAAGATTGTCCTTATTTTTTTGCTTGCCTACGCTATGGGCATCGGCATTTATCTCTCCACACGCAGGAACTACCGCAGGCGGGAGGAACACGGCTCTGCCAAATGGGGCAACGCAGGTACGCTCAATAAAAAGTACCGAGATAAGGACGCATCGCAAAATAAGCTGCTGACCCAGAATGTCCGTATCGGCTTGGATGGAAAGAAACACCGCCGAAACCTAAACATCTTGGTATGCGGCGGCTCTGGTGCGGGCAAGACGAGGTTTTTCTGCAAGCCCAACGCCATGCAGTGCAACACCTCGATGGTAATCTTAGACCCGAAAGGCGGTGCGAAACGTTCCTACTTGAAAAGAGTAGGCACAGCACTTCATTAAATCAATATTTAATGTGTGTTGGAGAACTAAACACACGAATAGTCGAATGACGGGGTAACGCCCTGAAAGGCTACTTTAATACTCCGACTGGCAGAAACTTGAGTAAACAAGGCTCTGTCAGAAGCTCGGTGAAGTCGGCAGACAGACACCGTAACAGATAATGCTGACGAAAGATTCCCAGAGGTGGGCGTTGTGTCCTATATGCCGGAAGTCTATAAAATATCTATGGTTAGAATGTAGATGAGAGGTCTACTGACGAATCCTTGAATGTACAGGTCTATATCGGGGCTGGATAGAAATGTCCAGTGACACAAACAGTGTCGCTACTGTGGGTGAGTAAGACTCCGCATTTATGAAAATCCATATAACGTTAAAGGCGTTATCAAGGTAGCAGGCTTATAGAGGAAACCTAAGGATATATGTACAGATAGTGTGTTTGGAACGTTGAAAGCTGACAACATGGAGATTTTACTGTCTGTGAAGTGTTCACATCAGAAAGTTATTGTGAGATTAGCAATGATATAAGGTGTGTTAATGTCAGTGAGAGTGGTGGCACAGTACCTATGAAACCGTGATAACAAGCGGTGGAGGGATAGCCACTAGTCATATGAAGAATAGAATTACTAAGAAAAATGGTATGGGTTCGAGTAAGACTAAGAGATGTACTTGCTCCTGCAAACAAGGAGGGTACAGACCATGCTAAAGAAAAACAAGCTCCGCTATAACGAGTATTATGATATGCAACATATTTATGACGAGTTATACGCACAGAGCAAGAACGGTAATAACTTTTATAAGTTACTTGAAATTATTGGTTCGGAACAAAATATTTGTTTAGCTTACCGTAATCTGAAATCAAACAGTGGCAGTAAAACGGCTGGAACGGATGGAATGACGATAGACGATATAAAACAACTCAGCAATGCTGAGATTGTTGCTACCGTTCGGGAAAGCCTTAGCAACTACCGCCCCAAATCAGTCAGACGTGTTTTCATTCCAAAAGCTGGGAGCGATAAAATGCGTCCATTGGGGATTCCGTGTATCTGGGACAGGCTGGTACAACAATGTATCCTGCAAGTCCTAGAGCCGATATGCGAACCAAAGTTCCATAATCATTCCTATGGATTCCGTGCGAATCGAAGTTCCCACCATGCAGTCAGCAGAGTAACGACACTGATAAATTTATCAAAATATCATTACTGTGTTGACGTAGACATTAAAGGATTTTTCGATAATGTCAATCATGGAAAACTATTAAAACAAATCTGGACACTTGGTATTCGGGATAAAAGATTGATTTGCATTATCAGCAAAATGCTGAAAGCCGAAATTGACGGCGAGGGTGTCCCAGAAAAAGGAACGCCACAAGGCGGTCTGTTAAGTCCACTGCTCTCCCTCATAGTCCTTAATGAATTAGACTGGTGGGTAAGCAGTCAGTGGGAAACATTCCAGCCGAAGAACCGCAGTAAAAATGGGTGGCTTCAATACGCAAAGAAATATACCAAACTGAAAAGCGGTTTTATTGTACGTTACGCTGATGATTTTAAAATCATGTGTTCAACCTATGGAGAAGCACAAAGATTTTACCGCAGTACCGTAGATTTTCTTAATAAAAGGCTGAAATTAGAAATCAGTCCAGAGAAATCAAAGGTAGTAAATCTGAAGAAAAATTCATCAGATTTTCTGGGGTTCAAAATCAAAGTCATTCCAAAAGGAAGAACGAAACACGGTTATGTTGCCAAAACAGATATGAACCAAAAAGCATTAAAGAAAGCGAAAACAAATCTAAAGTTAAAGGTAAAAGATATAGCCAGACATACGACTGGCTTCAATATCAGCAGATATAATCTGACAGTTATCGGTATGCAGAATTACTACTGCATAGCAACTAACGTATATAACAACCTGACAGAAGTAAGTTACGCTCTCTTACCGACCATACGAATCCGTTTAAGGAACATTGCAAAATCAGTTCCATTTGAAAGTACAAGTTCAGAATTTCAGAGCAGGACAAAAGGAATCAGACCAAAAACAAAAATAGTGATGATTGCGGATAATCCGCTATTGCCGATTCAAGGAGTACAACACAAAAATCCTATGAATTTCTCGCAAGATATTTGTAATTTTACAAAGCAAGGGAGAAACAAGGTGCATGAGGACGTTGTAGTTGTAACAAAAGAAGAAATCCGAGCGTTGTTGGAAAATGAAAACCCTGCCGATAGCGTAGAGTTTAACGACAATCGTATTTCGGCATATATCGCACAACAAGGCAACTGCTATGTAATGAATCGTCGAGGAACTCCGTCCACTCTGATATGTATTCACAAATCAGACAAAGGAGATAACCTTGATAGATATTCTAATCTGGCATTTGTGGAAATTCCCATTGCAAAGGCAATCCTAACAGAATCAGCAGACGAAGCAAAATCACTGTTAAAAGGTTATGTTCTTAATAGTCAGCAGAAGAAAAAACTGAACAGAATACGGACGAATTACGGATACCAGACAATAACTGGGAAATAACTTATAAATCTATTTGGATATGATGGAACGCCGTATGAAGCGAAAGTTTCATGTACGGTGTGAAGCGGGGGAAAACTTGGAGATAACATCAAAAAGTTACCTATCGCTATAAATTGTCCGTGATGTGGGCGGTCTTTTGGAGGAGAAAGGATATGAGGTGCGTGTGCTTGACCTTATCAATATGCACAAGAGCCATTGCTACAACCCTTTTGTGTATTTAAGGAACGACAACGATGTGCAGCGGCTTGTGACCAATCTATTCAAAGCCACCACGCCGAAAGGAAGCCAGTCGCAAGACCCGTTCTGGGATACGGCGGCGAGTATGCTGCTCCTTTCCCTTGTGTTCTATCTGAAATACGAAGCACCGCCAGACGAGCAGAATTTCCCGATGGTGATGGAGCTGCTCCGTGCAGGCGAGGTACGGGAGGACGACGACAGCTATGTAAGCCCGTTAGACGAGCTGTTTGACCGTCTGGAGATGGTAAACCCAGAGCATATCGCCCTCAAGTATTACCGTGATTACCACTCTGGCTCTGCCAAGACCCTAAAGAGCATCCAGATAACCCTTGCCGCACGGCTTGAAAAGTTCAATCTGGAGAGCCTTGCGTCCTTGACCGCAACGGACGAGCTTGATTTGCCCTCTCTGGGGGAAAAGAAAGTCGCCCTGTTCGCCTTGATACCAGACAACGACACGAGCTTCAACTTCCTTGTCAGCATCCTTTATACGCAGCTATTCCAACAGCTTTTCTACCTTGCCGACCATAAGTACGGCGGGAGCCTGCCCGTCCATTGCCATTTCATCATGGACGAATTTGCGAATGTTTCGCTGCCCGATGACTTTGACAAGATTTTGAGTGTCATGCGTTCCAGAGGTGTATCCGTTTCGATTATCCTGCAAAATCTGGCACAGCTCAAAGCCCTCTTTGAGAAGCAATGGGAAAGCATCTGCGGCAACTGCGATGAATTCCTCTATCTGGGCGGCAACGAGCAGAGTACCCACAAGTATGTGTCGGAGCTTTTAGGCAAGGAAACCATTGACACGAACACCTACGGGAAAAGCTCTGGACGCAGCGGGAACTATTCCACCAACTACCAGATTTCGGGGCGTGAGCTTTTAACGCCCGATGAAGTGCGTATGCTCGACAACCGCTACGCACTTCTTTTTGTGCGTGGGGAACGCCCCGTCATGGACTTTAAGTATGACATCTTGAAGCACCCTAATGTGAAACTGACAGCAGACGGAGGACAGCCGCCTTATATCCACGGCGAGCCGACGCAGGCTGTCGCAACCCTTGTGTTTGACAGCGACATTCCAGAAAACGCCGTGAGCGTGAACGCTGTCAGCACTTCCTATGAGCTTCTGTCCGAGGAGGACTTGGAAGAACTATTCAATTTATAAGGAGGATTTATCTATGCGAATTTTCAACAAAAAGGACACCCAGAAGAAAGCAACCACGAAGCTGCCCATGACGGGCAAGGTCAGAACGGGCTTCCGCCGCTACTGCGTGGCGGTGCTTGCCCTCACGATGGTGCTTGGCACTTCCATGACCGCCTTTGCCGCCAACGACCCGATACAGGTAGTCAACAACCTCTCTGATTTCATTTTCGGTCTGGTAAGGGCTGTCGGCATGATTATGCTCGGCTTCGGCATCGTGCAGATTGGCTTGTCGCTGAAATCCCACGACCCTTCCCAGAGGGCGAACGGCTTTCTGACCCTTGCAGGTGGCGTTGTCATTACCTTTGCAAAGGAGATTCTGACCCTAATCACAGGCTGATTAGGAAGCGGCAGACAAAATAACCCAAAGACACAAGACAGGGCTTACGGGGCAGATCCGCTTTGCGGATTGCCCCATAAGCCGATTTTTAACAAGGAGGTGGTCGAATGTCTGATAACTGGGTGGTACAGAATTTAGAGAACGCCCTAAATACTTGGAATGAGAAGTTAGCCGAGATATGGCAGCTCATTACCCAATCCCCAGAGAATTTCAAGGGCGGGGCGATATGGAATGTCATCGTGGATATTCACGGTGCGGTGCAGGCTATCGGGCTTGCCCTGCTCGTCCTGTTCTTTGTGGTAGGCGTGATGCGTACCTGCGGCAACTTTGCGGAGGTGAAGCGTCCAGAGCAGGCGTTGAAGCTGTTTATCCGCTTCGCCCTCGCCAAAGGTGCAGTGACCTATGGCTTGGAGCTGATGATGGCTCTGTTTAAGATTGTGCAGGGTATCATATCCACGGTTATGAACGCCGCAGGCTTCGGGGCGTCACAGCAGACGGTATTGCCGCAGGAAATTGTGACAGCCGTGGAGGACTGCGGCTTTTTCGAGAGCATCCCCCTGTGGGCGGTGACGCTTATCGGTGGTCTGTTTATCACGGTACTCTCGTTCATTATGATTATGTCGGTGTACGGCAGGTTTTTCAAGCTGTATATTTACACCGCCATCGCTCCCGTTCCCCTGTCCTCGTTTGCAGGAGAGCCGAGTCAGAGCGTAGGCAAGAGCTTTATCAAAAGCTATTCCGCCGTGTGCCTTGAGGGGGCTGTCATCGTGCTTGCGTGTATTATTTTCTCCCTGTTTGCGGCTTCCCCGCCTGTCGTTAATCCCGATGCGGCGGCGGTCACAATGGTATGGAGCTATATCGGGGAGCTTGTATTCAATATGCTCGTCCTTGTCGGTGCGGTCAAGATGGCAGACCGTGTTGTCAGAGAAATGATGGGCTTATAAGGGAGGTGAGAATGATTGGAAGTCAAGATAAATAAGGAAATCCGCAACTACACGGAGAGTATGTTTTTCGGGCTGTCTATGCGGCAGTTCATTTTTTCTGTCCTTGCCTGCGGCGTGGCGGTGGGATTGTATTTCCTGCTCCGCCCGCAGTTCGGCACGGAAACCCTCAGTTGGATGTGTATTCTGGGGGCTTCCCCCTTTGCCATGATGGGCTTTATCAAGTACAACGGCATGACGGCGGAGCAATTCGTCTGGGCGTGGATAAAATCGGAGTTCTTAATGCCAAAGAAAATTTTATTTGTTCCAGACAATCTCTACTATGAAGCGTTGAAACCCAACATCGAAGCGAGGGAAAAGGGCTTGCCCGCCACGACCAAAAAGCAGAAGCGGCAGGCAGGAAAGCCAGAGAAAAAGAAAGCTAAGAAATCAAGAAAGCGTAAGGAGGTAAGCCATGATAAAGACGCTTAGAAACCTGTTCAAGCAGGACAAGGAAAAATTTATCGTGCCGAAATCGGTGCAGGCGGTCATCCCGCTGAAAACCATGTGGGAGGACGGCATTTTCCTTGTCGGGAAGAACAAATATGCAAAGACCTTTCAGTTTGAGGACATCAACTATGCCGTGGCGAGCCGTGAGGACAAGGAAGCCATGTTCCTTGAATACTCGGAGCTGTTAAATGCCCTCGACAGCGGGGCGACCACGAAAATCACCATCAACAACCGCCGCTTGAACAAGGCGGATTTTGAGCAGACCATCCTTATTCCTATGGCGGAGGACGGACTGGATAAGTACCGTAAGGAATACAACAGGATGCTGCTTGACAAGGCAACGGGGGCTAACTCCATCGTGCAGGACAAGTATGTGACAATCTCCGTCTGCAAGAAGAACATCGAGGAAGCGAGGAATTATTTTGCCCGTGTGGGTGCTGACCTTATCGGGCATTTCAACCGTCTTGGCTCAAAGTGTACGGAGCTTGACGCAAATGACAAGCTGCGTATCTTCCATGACTTCTACCGCATGGGCGAGGAAACGGCGTTTTCTTTCGACCTCTCCCAGACGATGCGGAAAGGTCACGACTTCAAGGACTATATCTGCCCCGACTCCTTTGAGTTTGAAAAGGATTACTTCAAGATGGGCAATCGGTACGGGCGTGTGATTTTCCTGCGTGAATATGCTGCCTATATTAAGGACAGCATGGTGGCGGAGCTTTGCGAATTAAACCGTAACATGATGTTCTCTGTGGATGTTGTTCCCGTCCCTACGGACGAAGCCGTGCGGGAGGTGGAAAACCGTCTGCTTGGCGTGGAAACCAACATCACCAACTGGCAGAGGAAACAAAACCAGAACAACAACTTTTCTGCCGTTATCCCCTATGACTTGGAGCAGCAGCGAAAGGAAAGCAAGGAATTTCTGGACGATTTGACGACCCGTGACCAGAGGATGATGTTTGCCGTCCTCACGATGGTGCATACGGCGGAAACAAAGGAGCAGCTCGACAACGACACGGAAGCCCTGCTCACGACTGCAAGAAAGCATCTCTGCCAGTTTGCCGTGCTGAAGTATCAGCAGATGGACGGTCTGAATACCGCCCTGCCGTTCGGCGTAAGGAAGATTGATGCCCTGCGTACCCTCACAACGGAGAGCCTTGCGGTGTTTATCCCGTTCCGTGTGCAGGAAATCTACCACAAGGACGGCGTGTATTACGGTCAGAATGTAATCTCAAAGAACATGATTATTGCAAACCGCCGCCACCTGCTGAACGGTAATTCCTTTATCCTCGGTGTGTCTGGTGCAGGTAAATCGTTCACGGCGAAAGAGGAAATGACGAACATCATTTTGACCGACCCTAACGCAGATGTGATTATTATAGACCCAGAGCGGGAGTATTCCCCGCTTGTGAAAGCCATGCAGGGCGAGGTTATTCACATTTCGGCAACAAGCGAAAACCACATCAACGCTATGGATATGAACTCTGATTACGGCGACGGTGCAAACCCCGTCATCTTAAAATCAGAGTTCATTTTGTCTTTGTGCGAACAGCTCATCGGCGGGGCAAGCCTTGGGGCAAAGCAGAAATCCATTATTGACCGCTGTACGGCGAGCGTGTACCGCTACTATCAGCAGGGCAACTATATGGGGACGCCACCGACCTTGCAGGACTTCCGTGAGGAACTTCTGAAACAAAATGAGCCAGAAGCACAGGAAATCGCCCTTGCCATTGAGCTTTTCACGGACGGCTCTCTAAACACCTTTGCCAAGCACACGAATGTGGATACCAAGAGCCGCCTTATCTGCTATGACATTCTGGATTTAGGCAAGCAGTTACAGCCTATCGGTATGCTTGTGGTGCTTGACAGTATCTTGAACCGCATCACCCAGAACAGGGCAAAAGGCAGGAACACCTTTATTTTCATTGACGAGATTTACCTGCTCTTTCAGCATGAATACTCGGCAAACTTCCTCTTTACCCTCTGGAAGCGTGTGCGTAAATACGGGGCGTATTGTACGGGTATCACCCAGAATGTGGACGTGCGCCCAGATAGGGCATTGTGTAAAGTAGCGTAGGTGCTACCGCTTATGATAGTGAGCGAATCAACTCACCTTACCGACTTGGTGGAAACACCATACGGGAACATCGCATGGTGAGAAAGGGGTTAGTCACCAAAAGGCTTTAGGTGCGACTGTACTCCAATGATAAGAAGATATGAGGATTAGATTGTATTTATCGAATGTGAGGTTCGAGTTTCTGTTTTTTGCAGATATGGGAATAAGCCTTGAAACCCATACCATAACACTGTTTTATCATCTTCGACGGTAAGACAACTATCATCATGTTATGGAACAGGCGTGAGAACACGTCATAAAGAACCGAAAGCAGGTCCGACAATCTTCGCAAACCTATACACAATGTTAACTGGGGATTACCTAAGTCAGGCTCATTTGTCTGATATGGTAACGGAAGCTCCATAGTAGTCCGAGGGCGTTAATGGCGTCTACATGGCGAAGGGAGCTAGTTAGTAACATCTAAAATTGTAAGAATGAAAGGGAGGAGAAACCTCAATGAAACCAACATCGGAGATTTTAGAACGTATCGCAAAAAGTTCTAAAGAACACAAAGACGGCGTATTCACAAGGCTGTACAGATATTTGCTGCGTGAAGATATTTATTATGCCGCCTACCAAAAACTCTATGCAAACAGAGGTGCAACAACAAAAGGTATTGATGATGATACCGCAGACGGATTCAGCGAATTATATATTAAGGAACTAATCCAGGATTTACACAACGGAACATACAGGGCGAATCCCGTAAGGCGCGAATATATCCCGAAGAAAAATGGGAAAAAGCGTCCATTGGGAATACCGTCCTTTAGGGACAAGCTCTTGCAAGAAGCTGTCAGAATGATACTGGAAGCAATCTATGAGCCAATTTTTCACGACCACTCCCACGGTTTCAGACCTAATAGGAGCTGTCACACAGCACTACGTCAGATTTCTTCTGACTTCACAGGCGTTGTATGGTTTATAGAGGGCGATATAACAGGCTGTTTTGATAATATCGACCACGAAATACTGATTGATATTCTTGCAAGAAAAATTAAAGACAGCAAATTTTTGAACATTATCCGTCAGTTTCTGAAAGCGGGGTATGTAGAGAACTGGAGATACAATAAAACGTACAGTGGTACTCCACAGGGCGGTATCTGTTCTCCGATACTTGCAAATATTTATCTGAATGAATTAGACCAAAAGTTTGAAGAAATCAAGAAGAGATTTGACAAGCCAAGAGACATCCGACATGAGAAAACACCCGAATATAGGGAAGTGGATAATGAGATGAAGAAAATATCTTACTGGGTTGACCATACAGAAGATGTTAATGAAAGACGAGAATTAATTGACAAGTATAAACATCTGAAAAAGGAAATCCACAAGATACCATGCCATCCACAGACAAACAAGAAATTTACGTTTGTACGCTATGCCGATGATTGGTTGGTGGGAGTGTGTGGAACAAAGGAAGAATGTATTGCACTTAAAATGGAAATAGCGGAATATCTGAAGAATGAGCTGAAATTGACGCTTAGTGAAGAAAAAACACTGATAACGCATAGCTCTGAAAAGGTACGCTTCTTAGGATATGATATTTGTGTCTGGAGAAGTCAGGAAATAAAGGGTTATAAAATGAAAAACGGAAAGTGGCGAAAGTCACGTTCCTTACACCTCAAAGTTGCTCTTACAATTCCTCATATCGAAAAGATAGAGAAATTTATGTTTGCAAAGAAAGCCATTATTCAGACAGAAGATGGCAGATTTAAGCCAGTCCACAGGACAGCACTTTTAAATCAGTCTGACAGTGAGATTGTAGAACAGTACAATGCGGAAATGAGAGGATTGCTGAATTATTATAATTTAGCGGTTGATTACCATACCCTTGATTATTTCTGCTATTTAATGGAATACAGCTGTTTAAAAACGATTGCTAACAAGCATAAGTCGTCAATCCACAAAATTATCAGACAGTACAAAGACGGAAAAACATGGTCTGTTCCCTATGAAACAAAAGAAGGAACAAAAAGAGTGCGTCCTGTCAAAATCGCTGACTGTAAAAGAGGCGAGGCTAGTGACATCGTGTTCCAAAGGACAAAATTCAACTGGAAATCCACAATCAGACAAAGGTTAAATGCTGGCGTTTGTGAATTATGTGGTAAAAAGCATGCAGATTTATATGAAGTGCATGTGATAAGAAATTTAAACGAATTGGGTAGTTCTGATTGGGAATTGGCTATGAAAGCTAAGCGTAGAAAAACGTTAGTGGTTTGTAGTGATTGTCATAGAAGAATCCATAAATAAGCGATATGTGAATTACTAATGGGGAGCCGGATACATGGAGACGTGTAAGTCCGGTTCCGAGGGAGGGTGTAGGAAACCTGTTGCTTATGCAATAAGGCGCCTTTGCCCTACCCTACGACCTGTTGCAGAGCCACACGGCAAGGACGATGCTTGCAAACTCCGAGTTTATCATCATGCTCAATCAAGCGTCCACAGACCGTATCGAGCTTGCGAAGCTCTTAAATATCTCCGATTTGCAGATGAGCTATATCACCAATGTCGGTGCAGGTCAGGGGCTTTTGAAAGTGGGCAGCTCCCTCGTGCCGTTCGTTAATAAGTTTCCACGCAATACGGAGCTTTACAAGCTGATGACAACCAAATTTGGGGAGGTCTAAGAAAGGAGATTTTTATGTCAGAGATAAGGTTTCGCAATAAAGCCCACCGTGATTTCTTTCTGGAAAATATGATGAAATGCAGGGTGAACGACTGTTACCACAGGGCGTTTTTCTATGTGATGGGGATTGCGGAGGAAACAAGGAACAACATCAATGCCATGTTCGATTTTAAGACGGACTGCATTGAGCCAGAGGGAATGCACGGCGGATGGCAGACAAGCGGCACGGTCAAGGTCTGCCACCTTGCTTTTAACCTCTGGAACGGCTATGCGGAGGACGGGCGTGAGAGGTATTTCACGCCAGAGGAATTGTTCTGCTGCGAATTTGCCCCCTACTTTATGGAGGGCATCAAGGTGAGGTATCCCGAATATTGCAGGGATTTACCCACGCCTAAGAAGCAGACCGAGCCTGCACGGTAAAACCAAATATTAAAAAAATCAAAGAAACACCCTGCGGGCATCCCTCTATGCCCAAGAAGCAGGGCAAGACTGAAGAAAGGATAAGCCTATGAATCTGAAAAAATATAAATCCATTATCTGTACTATCGTCGCCGTTGCCCTTTTAGGGGCAGCGGCTTTTTGCGGCTGGCATATCTGCCACCACTATGCACAGGTGGATGAGCAGACCGAAGCCTTTGCGGAGATTGCCGAGGTCGTGGAGAACGCCCCTGCGGAGGAAGAAACGCCAGAGGATACGCCCGTCAGCGAGGGCGAGGACATTCTGGGGAAATATAAGGAGCTGTATTTGCAGAATGAGGATATGGCAGGTTGGATTTCCATTGACGGAACGACCATCAATTACCCTGTCATGCAGACGAAGAACAACCCGAATTTCTATCTGAAGCACAACTTTGAAAAGGAATACAGCGATTTGGGAGTGCCGTATATCCAAGAGGACTGCGACCTTGCAGCAAGCGACAATCTGATTATTTACGGACACCATATCAAAGGTCAAAAGATGTTTGGAGCGTTGGAGGATTACAAATCCGAGAGCTTTTATGAAACGCACAAGACCATCCAGTTTGACACGCTCACGGAGCAGGCTGAATATGAAATTATCGCCGTATTTAAGACCGTGGCGTACAGTGCGGAGGGCTACCGCTATTATGATTTTGTGGATGCGGAGAATGAGGAAGAATTTAACACCTATGTCGGGAAGTGTAAGGAACTTGCATTGTATGATACGGGCGTGACCGCCGAGTATGGCGACAGGCTCATTACCCTCTCCACCTGCGAATACTCCGCACAGAACGGCAGGCTTGTCGTGGTGGCGAAAAAGGCAAACTGAAATGACCGCAAACCCTCTGGGAAAGGAGGTTTTGCATGGCTGATATAGAGACCAGAGATGCGGTCAAGGGTACAATAAAGACCATAGACAAAGCCGCCATAGCCAGTGAGCGTATGAAATCCGCTTATGCCAAGACAAAGGAAAAGGCGGAGCAGGGATATTATGCAGAGGAAAACTCTGCCACCGAGTATGCGGCGGATAAAATCTCCCATACCGCAGACCGTGTAAAGGACGAGGGAATCCACCAGTTTAATAAGCAGGGACAGAAATCCGTCCAGACCACGAAAGAAAATATCGTCAAGGCAAAGGATAAGGTTTCAGACTTTAAGCAGAAAAGGGCAATGAAAGCTGCCGAGCAGAAAAAAGCACAGGCTGCTGCAGAACGGAACGGCTCACAGATCCGCCACGGAACTGTGAGCCGTTCTCCTGCCCCCGATGCTCCCGCAAATGGGAAAAGCCAGTTGATAAAGACCCGTCAGCAAGGGAAAAAGACCATCAAGAGCACCGCCCAAAATGCGGAAAAGACCGTGAAATCTACGGCAAAAGGCACGGTCAAGGTAGCGGAAAAAGGCGTAAAGACCGCACAGGCAACCTCTAAGACGGCGATTAAGACCACCGAGCAGACTGTCAAGGCGGCACAGAAAACGGCGAAAGCGTCTGCCAAAGCCGCCCAGAAAGCGGCACAGGCAGCGAAAGCCACCGCAAAGGCGGCAGCCGAAGCGACAAAAGCAACCGTAAAGGCTACCATTGCCGCAGTCAAGGCGATTATCGCAGGCACAAAGGCGTTGGTTTCCGCCCTAATCGCAGGCGGCTGGATTGCCGTCGTGATTATCTTGATTGTTGTCCTGCTCGGTTGTGCCGTGTCCTTATTTGGAGGAGGAAGCGAAAGCACTTCCTATACCCCCGTCAGTGCGGAGGTGGAAGCCTATACGCCGTTGATACAGAAATATGCGAAGCAGTACGGCATCCCCGAATATGTGGAGCTTATCAAGGCGGTGATGATGCAGGAAAGCGGCGGGCGTGG
>ERZ826396.1213-NODE-1213-length-30413-cov-11.117630_pt1 | contig 30413 bp, 24 predicted proteins | sample MGYA00519926_ERZ826396 | MGnify/ENA primary metagenome ERZ826396 (study PRJEB31778, sample SAMEA3449230) | human gut metagenome | biome: human gut; feature: human-associated habitat; material: faeces | place: United Kingdom | collected 2010/2012 ... | reverse complement strand
TCTTGTTCGGCAGCAGCTTGAAGTCCTGGAACACGCAGCCGATGTTGCGGCGCAGATACGGCACACGCCAGTTGCGCATGGTGCTCAAATCCTCGTCGGCCACGTAGATGTGCCCCTGCGTCGGCTTCACCTCGCGGATGAGCATGCGGATGAAGGTGGACTTTCCGGAGCCGGAGTGGCCTACGAGGAAGATGAACTCGCCCGCGTAGATCTGCAGCGAAATGTCGTTCAAGGCCGGCTTGTTGGGCTGGGCCGGATACACCTTCGTCACATGGTCGAACGTGATGACCGGCGTGCCCGTCTGCTGGGGGATGTCGTCGACCTCCACGACCGGCAGCGAGGCGGACAGCTGCGACGTCGTCTGACGCGCCGGAGCCGCATGGGCGCCGCCGCGTCGCGCGGGACGCGCAGAAGCCCCTTGGCTGATGTCGTTCGTCACAGAATGCTCCGTTCAAATAGTGATGTACTGAGACGCGTCGATTCTAGCAGAAGCGCTATCGGCCCATAACCCTCTTCACAGCTTCGACAATCGCCCCCGATCCCAGGTCGAAGTAGTCGAGCAACTCCTCGAACTCGCCGGATTTGCCGAACGCGTCGCGCATGCCCACGAACTCGGCGGGTGCGGGCAGCTTGCGGGCGAGGACTTCGGCCACGGCCGATCCGAGGCCGCCGTGCACGCTGTGCTCCTCGGCGACGACGACGCGGCCGGTTTTGCGAACGGACGCGAGGACGGTCTCCTCGTCGAGGGGCTTCACGGAGAACGCGTCGATCACCTCGACGTCCACGCCCTCGGCGGCAAGCGCCTCGGCGGCCTTGAGCGACTGCTCCACCTCCACGCCGCATGCGACGACGGTGGCGTCGGCTCCCTCGCGCAGCACGTAGGCGCGCCCGAGTTCGAGCTCCACGCCGTCCGCGTAGACGGCCGGCACCGACGCGCGGCCCATGCGCACGTACACCGGACCCGGCGTGGCGGCCGCCAAGCGCAGCGCGGCGCGGGCGGCGGCATAGTCGGCCGGCACCAGCACGCGCATGTTCGGCAGCCCGCGCATGAGCGAGATGTCCTCGAGCATCTGATGGCTACCGCCGTCCGGCCCCACCGAGATGCCCGCATGCGTGGGGGCGATCTTCACGTCCAGGTTGGAATAACACACCGTGTTGCGGATCTGATCGTAAGCGCGTCCCGTGCCGAACACGGCGAACGAGCCGGTGTAGGCCACGTGCCCCGTGATGGCCAGACCGGCCGCCACGTCCACCATGTTCTGCTCGGCGATGCCGCAGTTGAACAGGCGTTCGGGATATCCCGCGTCGGCAAGCTTCTTCGTGGTGGTGGAGCCGGACAAGTCGGCGTCCACAGCAACGACGGGCAGCCCTTCGCCCGCCAGCTCCGCGAGCGTCGCGCCGAAGGCGGCGCGGGTGGCGCGCTTGGCAGCGCGCTCGGTTTCGTTCGCCAGCTGAACCATGCCTACTCCCCCTTCTTTTCGGCGGCGCCCAGATCGGCGAGCGCAGCCGCCAACTGCTCGGCGTTCGGAGCCTTGCCATGCCAGCCGGCCTGCCCCTCCATGAACGACACGCCCTTGCCCTTCACCGTGTGGGCGACAAGGACGCACGGCCTGCCCGCGCGCTCGGCCTTCGCGGCGCGCAGCGCCTCTACGAGCGCGGGGATGTCGTGCCCGTCCACCTCGCGCACGCTCCATCCGAACGCGGCGAACTTCGCGCCGACGTCGCCCGGATCGCACACGTCGGCCGTGTCACCGTCGATCTGCAGATGGTTGCGATCCACGATGGCCACGAGGTTGTCGAGGCCCCGATGTGCGGCGAACATGGCCGCCTCCCACACCTGGCCCTCCTGGCACTCGCCGTCGCCGAGAAGCGCGAACACCGTCTGGGGCTTCCCGTCGAGCGCAAGGCCCGCCGCGGCGCCGGCCGCGATGGACAGCCCCTGCCCGAGCGAGCCGGTGGACACCTCAACGCCGGGCAGCTGGTTGGAATCGGGGTGGCCCTGCAGACGGCTTCCCAGCTTGCGCAACGTCATAAGCTCCTCGCGCGGGAAATAGCCCGCATGGGCGAGCGCCGCGTAGAGCGCGGGCGCCGCATGGCCTTTCGCGAGGATAAAGCGGTCGCGGCCTTCCCAGCGCGGGTTCTGCGGATCGTGCTCCATAGCACCGCCAAAGTACAGCGCGCACAGGATGTCCACGCACGACAGCGACCCGCCCGGATGCCCGCTGCCCGCCTCGGCGATCATGCGCACGATGTCGACGCGCATATCCCTCGCCCGTCGTTCAAGTTCGGTCATGCTGGTCCTTTCCCCGTGAGACACGTTGCTGCGAACAGTGTAGAGCAACACCGCCCGATTTCCTACACGAACACGCCACGTTGAACGCAAAATCCCCGGCTGGCGCAGCTGATCGGCGAAGAATGCCCTCGCGCCCCGCAGCGTCAAGCGCCTCCGCCGGCCGCCAGGCCGGCGGAGCGCGTCATTGCGACACCCTCCAACGATGATAGCCTATGACGAACTCGTCGAGGTCGCCGTCCAAAACGGCCTCGACGTTGCCCGTCTCGATGCCGCTGCGCACGTCCTTCACCATCTGGTAGGGATACAGCACGTAGTTGCGGATCTGGCTGCCGAACGTGGAGTCCATGCGCTCGCCGCGCAGCTGCGCAAGCTCCTCGGCGCGCTTCTGCTCCTCCAGCTCGTAGAGCTTCGCCTTGAGCACGCGGAAGGCGGCCTCTTTGTTCTGCAGCTGGGACTTCTCGTTCTGGCAGGTCACGACGATGCCCGTGGGCAGGTGCGTGAGGCGCACGGCCGAGTCGGTGGTGTTGACGCACTGGCCGCCGGGTCCACTCGAGCGGTACACGTCCACGCGCACGTCGGCAGGGTTGAGGTCCACTTCGATGTCGTCGGGCAGCACGGGCAGCACCTCCACGCCGGCGAACGTGGTGTGGCGGCGCTTCTTGTCGTCGGTGGGGCTGATGCGCACGAGGCGGTGCACGCCGTTTTCGCTCTTGAGCATGCCGAAAGCGTTGCGGCCCTCCACCTGGATGGTGGCCTTGTCGAGGCCGATGCCTTCGCCGGGCACCACGTCGAGGATCGTGACCTTCCAGCCGCGCTTCTCGGCGTAGCGCGTGTACATGCGGTAGAGCATGTCGGTCCAATCCTGCGCCTCGAGGCCACCCGATCCGGGGTTCACCGTGAGGATGGCGTCGCCGCCGTCGAAGCGCTCGCTGAACCACGAGCTCACCTCGAGCGCGTCGAGCAGCCCGTCGAGCCGAGCGAGCGCATCGTCCGCCTCGGCGGCGAAGGCCTCGTCCTCGGCCGCAAGGTCGAGCGCCGCGCGCGCATCGTCGAGCAGCGCAGCGGCCTCCTCGTACTCGGCGATGGTGTCGCGCAGCACGCTCGCCTGCTTCGACACGCTCTGCGCATGCGCCGCGTCGTCCCAGAATCCGGGTTTGGCGCTCTCCTCGTCGAGCCGCGAAAGCTCGGCGCGCTTGTCGTCGATATGGAGGTAGCCGCGCGCGGCATCGACGCGACCGGCGGCCTCCTCCAGGTCCCTCTCGGTTCTCTCGGCCATCGTCCTACTGATCCCGTCCATGACATTTCTTGTACTTGAGGCCGCTGCCGCACGGGCACGGATCGTTGCGGCCCACGTTCGCGAAGGGGTCGTCCTTGTCCTTCACGTAGGTCTGGGGCTTCGCCGGCGCCGGTTTAGGCGGCGCGGCGGGAGCGCCCTGCGCCCGCGCGCCGGCCGCCTGGGCCCGTTGACGCGCAGCGGCGACGCCCGTCTGCTCGAGCGCCTGCTCGGGCGAGGAGTAGCTCACCTTGCCGTCGAGCGGGCTCTTCTCTTCGGCGAGCGCCGGCTGCTCCGGCTTCGCAGCCACCTGCAGGCGCAAGAGCGTGCGCAGGTAGTCCTCGTACATGCCGGCTGTGAGGTTCTGGAAGGCGTTGTAGGCCTCGTTCTTGTACTCGACGAGCGGGTCGCGCTGGCCGAACGCGCGCAGGCCGATACCCGCTTTCAGGTAGTCCATCTCCTGGAGGTGCGCCATCCAGCGCGTGTCGATGATGCGCAGCATCACCTGGCTCTCGAGCATGCGCATCGTCTGCTCCCCCAGCTGTCCGGCCTTCTCGGCGTGCACCTGCTCGAGGTGCTCGGCGATGGCCTCTTCCAAAAGCGCCGGATCGTCGTCGTGATCGACCTCGGCCACCGAGAAGTCGGAGCTGCCCGTCATGGTGGACACCCACGTTTCGACGGCCTTCACGTCCCAGTCGTCGCTCGGAGCCTTCGCCGGGCAGTTCTCCTCGACGACGGCGCCCACGGCGTCGCGGACGATCTCGGGGATGCGCCCCTCCATGTCCTTGCCGTCCAAGATGGCGTTGCGCTCGGCGTAGATGGCCGCGCGCTGCAGGTTCATCACGTCGTCGTACTCGAGCACGTTTTTGCGGGCGGCGAAGTGCATGCTCTCCACCTGGCGCTGCGCGCCTTCGATGGCCTTCGACACCATGCCGGCCTGGATGGGCATGTCCTCGGGCATGTCGGTCTTCTCCATCATGCGGGCGATGGAGTCCATGCGATTGCCGCCGAACAGGCGCATGAGGTCGTCTTCGAGCGACAGGTAGAACTGCGTCACGCCGGGATCGCCCTGGCGGCCGGCGCGGCCGCGCAGCTGGTTGTCGATGCGGCGGCTCTCGTGACGCTCGGTGCCGATGACGGCAAGACCGCCCGCCTCGATGACGCGGTCGTGCTCCTCGGCGCACACGCGCTTCGCCTCGGCAAGGGCCTCGGCGCGCTGCTCGTCGGTGGGAGCGGGCGTGGCGTCCTCCTCGCCTTCGGCGGGAACGGCAGCCGGATCGCGGTCGGGGTCGAGGCCGCGCGCGCGCAGCGCGTCGTCGGCGAGCACCTCGGCGTTGCCGCCCAAGAGGATGTCGGTGCCGCGCCCGGCCATGTTCGTGGCGATGGTCACAGCGCCCACGCGACCAGCCTGCGCGATGATGTGCGCCTCGCGCTCGTGGTTCTTCGCGTTCAAAGTCTCGTGCTTGATGCCGCGCTTGTCGAGCAGACGCGAGAGCTTCTCGGAGCTTTCGATGGACACCGTGCCGATGAGGCAGGGCTGGCCCTTCGCGTTGCGCTCGGCCACGTCGTCGGCCACGGCGTTGAACTTCGCCTCCACCGTGCGGTAGATGAGGTCGTCCTCGTCCTTGCGGGCCACCGGGCGGTTCGGCGGGATGGCCACGACCGGCAGCTTGTAGATCTGGCGGAACTCCGCGTCCTCGGTCATGGCCGTGCCGGTCATGCCGGAGAGCTTCTCGTAGAGGCGGAAGTAGTTCTGCAACGTGATGGTGGCGAGCGTTTGGTTCTCCTCGCGCACGAGCACGCGCTCCTTGGCCTCGACGGCTTGGTGCAGGCCCTCGGACCAACGACGCCCCTCCATGATGCGGCCGGTGAACTCGTCGACGATCTTCACCTCGCCGTTCGCCACCACGTAGTCCACGTCGCGATGGAACAGAAACTGCGCCTTCAGGGCCTGCTGCAGGTGGTTCGCCAGCTGCCCTGACGGATCGGCGTAGATGTCGTCGATGCCGAGCATCGCCTCGATCTTCTCAAGGCCGCTCTCGGTGGCGTTGATGGTCTTCTTCGCCTCGTCCATGTCGAAGTCCTCGCCCTCGCGAAGCCCTACCATGACGCGGGCGAACTTGTTGTACGTCTCGGCCGCCTGCGTGCCCGCGCCCGAGATGATGAGCGGCGTGCGCGCCTCGTCGATGAGGATGGAGTCCACCTCGTCGACGATGGCGAAGTGATGTCCGCGCTGCACGCGCGACGCCGCGCGCGTCACCATGTTGTCGCGCAGGTAGTCGAAGCCGAACTCGCTGTTCGTGCCGTAGGTGACGTCGGCCTTGTAGGCGGGCACCCGCTTGTCGGGGCGCATGCCGTTCTGAATGAGGCCCACCTCCATGCCGAGGAAGCGGTAGATGCGCCCCATCCACTCGCTGTCGCGGCGGGCGAGGTAGTCGTTCACGGTGACGATGTGCACGTTGTTTCCGGACAGCGCGTTCAGATAGCCCGCAAGCGTGGACACGAGCGTCTTGCCCTCGCCGGTCTTCATCTCGGCGATCTGCCCGTCGTTCAGAGCCATGCCGCCGATGAGCTGCACGTCGAAGTGGCGCAGGCCCAACGTGCGCACCGACGCCTCGCGCACGGCCGCGAACGCCTCGGGCAGGATGGCCTTGAGATCCTCGCCACCCGCGGCCCGCTCGCGCAGCGCCGCCGTGAGCGCACGCAGCTCGTCGTCGCCTTTCGCCTGCATCTCAGGCTCCAGGCCGTTGACCTTGTCCACGACGGCCTGATAGCCCTTCATCTGCTTGCCCTCGCCGAGCGTGAGGAGTTTGGAGAGGAAACCTGCCATGTACGTGCCATCCTTCTTGCGGCCAAAGCGCATACGCGCTTATCAACGGTAGAATATACAGCATGTGCCACTCTAGCATAACGCGCCGCGCATCTGGGGAAAATCCATAGGGGACGCACCGCCGCGCCGTTCGCGACGGCGCGGCGGCAGGGACGAAGGGAGACCCCGCGCACGGAACCGATCCCCCTTCTTGCGCGCCCGAGGGCGCGGGGCCCCGGATGCGCACGTCACTCGAAGGCAGCCTCCGTCTCGATGATGCTGTGGTAGAGGCGCATCGTCTCGAGCGAAGGGTCGATCCCCAGCCCGTCGGCGAGGAACCGGCGGCAGGAGAAGTACGTCTCGAGCGCCGCCGTGCGCTGTCCGGCGGCGATCTGAGCTCCCATGAGCGCGGTGTAGGCGTCCTCGCGCGTGTGGTCGCGCTGGAGCGCGGCGCGGGCGAACCACAACCCCTCCTGCGCCGACCCCGCGTCGACGAGGCGGGTGGAGGCGCTCACGAGCGCGTCGACGAGGCGGCTGCGGTAGTCCGTCCGCAAAGCGGCGATGGCCTCGTTGTCGTCGTCGCTCGGAAGCAGGTCTTCGGAGAACCGCTCGTCCACCTGCGAGCACACGTGCGTCCACCCGCCGAAGCTCGGCGGCTCGAACAAGAGGCTGCGACACACCTCCTCGAGCTGCGTCACGTCCGTGGACAGAAGGCGCGCGTCGAGCCTGAGGCCGTTCTGCTGGCGGATGAGGTAGGGGCACGACCCCTCGGGGGTGGTGAGCGCGCGGCGCAGCATCGACCAGATGCCGTAGAGGTTCTTGCGCGCGGCCTCGAGGTTGCTGTCGGGCCACATCAAGCTGACGAGCTTGTCGCGCGAGAACTCCTTGCCGCGGTTGAGCACGAGCAGCGCGAGCAGGGTCTTGACCTTCTGACGGCGAAGCAGCCGCACGTCGACGGGCTCGTCGCCGATGCGCACCTCGAGGCCTCCGAACAGGTTGACGGTGAGCAGCGGCTCGGAAGGGGACGCAGGGGAATCCACGGCGAGGTCGCGCCTGAACGCGTCGGGATGCGTCGCCGCGAACGAGCGCCGCCGCCTCGCGCGCTCGCGCTCCTGGCGCTCGACGAGCGCGCGCTGGCGATACAGCTCCATCTCCATCGAGCGCACGGCGTGAGCAGAGCGCGCGTCGAGCGCGGGCTGCGCCACGACGCCGCGCTCGCAGGCGCGCTCGAACGAGGAGCCCGCCGCAGCGTCGAACAGGCCGAGGGGCTCCTCCGAACACGAGATGCGCGCACGGACGATCGAGGCCACGCGCTCGACTGCGGGAGACGCGACCGGAGCGGACGCAGACCCTGCGGCGAGCGGATCCGAGGCGACCCCGTTTGCGGAGGGCGACTCCGACGCGCTGCGCAGAACCCAGGCCGCAGCCTGGGCAATCGCCGGCCCGCGCACACCGCTGTCGTACCAAGAAAGCCACGCTTCGGCTCCCTGCTCAGACGAAAGATCGAGGGCCGCCCGAACCGAGACGGACGCCGCCCACGGATGGGACGGGCCGTCCTCCCCTCCTTCGGACATCCGCGCGAACGCCGCGACGAGATCCCGCGCGCGGCGGCGCTCTACTCCGTCGGCGCATGAGGAGAGCACGAGCGCCGCGACGGCGCGCTCGCCCGGATCGGCAGCGGGGTCGCCCGCCACGCGGCGGGCAGAGGAGCACGCCGCGCGACGGTCGCCCAAAAGGGCGCGGCGGCACGCCTCGTCCGCCTCGAGCCTGGCGCTGCGACCGACCGCCTCGCCGCCGAGCGCCCGGTACGCCTCGCACGCCTCCACGAGGCAGCACGCCCCAAGCAGCTCTCTTCCGCGGTCGGCGAGCCATGCCGCGCAGGCCTCGCGCGAGGCGAGCGTCCGCACCGCGCCGCATGCGCGCCCGAACCTCCCGCGGGCCGCGAGCGCGTCGGCCGCGCGAGACGCGAGCGCGTCGCGGCCCGAGAACGGAGAGCGCTTCGCGAGCGCCCCGAGCCTCGGAGAGAACGCGGAGGCCACCTCCTCGACGGAGAACCGCGCGCAGGAGAACCGCCCTCGCCGAAGGTCGACGCCGAGGTGCGGGTAGTGCTCGGAGAAAAGCTCGGCCTGGTCGTCGCCGAACGGGCCGAACGCCGCCACGTCGGAGAAGGAGCCGTTCTCGAGGACGGCCATCGCGAACATCGACAGCAGCACATCGCTCGGAAGCTCCTCGCGCAGCGCCCCTTCGAGAAACCCCGGCCCCTCGGAGGAGGCCCAGGCGATCCCCGCGACGCGCTCGGCCCGAGCGATGTCCGCAGCGGGGCGCGCCGCGCGCTCGGCGGCCGTGCGCGGCCCGTCGATCTCAGCATCGCTGAGCAGCAGGTCCTCGGCGGAAAGCCGGACGCGGTCGCGGTGCCGCGCGAACGCATCGCATGCGGGCGAGCAGGTGACGAGCACCTCGCAACCGCGTTCGAGCAGACGGTCCATGTCGGAAGAGAGCGCGTCCACCCGCGCGGGATCGAGCGGCGGCACGTCCTCGATCACGACGAGAAGCGGCTCGCGATCGGCTTCGAGGAGCGTCTCGGCCACGATGCCGCGGTCGAGATCACGCAAAAAGCAGGGGCTTCTCCCGTCGAGCCAGGCCACGTGCTCGAAGCGATACACGGTGTCGGCGTACTCCAACGCGAGGGCCGTCTTCCCGTACCCGTCGGGAGCCACGACGAAGCGCGCCACATGCCGCTCGCGCAACAGCTTCGCGATGAGGTCGGGACGGGGGAATATCCGGCGTGCGGCAAGGTGCTGGGGCCGACGGCCGCGGCAGGCGGCCTTGGCGAGGAAATCGGGCATGCGAACCACTCCTATCTTGAGGAGAGGTGCACGACGACCCGAAAAGGGGCTTCACTGTACCACCCCCGTCGCAGCGCCGCAAGCCGACATCGGTTCGTCTTTCCCAAGGCGAGGGACAGGCAGCGCGACATGCGGTCGACCGCGACGCCGATCGGACGAGGCGGCAAGATCGCGCGAGGCCCCGTTTCTCCGCGCCCGTGCCCGACAGCCCCCGCCTTCGTCCGCGCCCTCGCTCGCGGGTGGCTCGAAAAGAGCGGAGGTGTACAATGGACGCCGGAAGCCCCTCCGAGAAAGGACGCCCCATGTTCCAACCCGCCACGCTCGCCGATCTGCCCGCCTTCCGCTGCGGGCACGCCCACGACCTGCGCACCGCAACGGGATGCACGGTCGCCATCGCGCCCGAGGGGGCCGTCTGCGGCGTCGCCGTGCGCGGCGGCGGTCCGGCCACCCGCGAGACGGACCTGCTCAAGCCCGAGAACATGATCGAGGCCGTGCACGCCGTCGTCCTCTCGGGCGGAAGCGCCTTCGGACTGGCCGCGAGCACCGGCGTCATGGACGAGCTGGCCGCGCGCGGCATCGGGTTTCCCGTCGAGAGCGCGCGCGTGCCCATCGTTGTGGGGGCCTGCCTTTTCGACCTGCTCGTGGGCGAGAACGCGCATCCCGACGCCGCGATGGGGCGCGCGGCTGCGCGCACGGCGTTCGAACGCGACGCCTCCGAGCCGCTCGCCGAAGGCAACGTGGGCGCGGGCTGCGGCGCCAGCGTAGGCAAGCTCCTCGGCAAGGAGCACGCCATGAAGGCGGGGTTCGGCCTGTGCGGGCTGCGCATCGGCGCGCTCGCATGCGTGGCCATGGTCGCGCTGAACGCCCTCGGCAACGTGCGCGGCGAGGACGGCGCCTGGATTGCGGGCTGCCGCGGCAAAGACGGACGCGTCATGGATCCGCTCGCCGCCTTCGCTGACGCGGCCGCCCCGCAAAGCCCTGCGGCCGGCCCGTGCGCCAACACGACCATCGGCCTCGTCCTCACGAACGCATGCCTCACGAAAGCCCAGGCCACGAAGGCATCATCCGTCGTCCATGACGCGTACGCGCGCGTCATCAAGCCCGTGCACACCTCGGGGGACGGCGACACGGTGTTCACGTTCGCCTCAGGCGAGGTGGAGGCCGACTACGACATGGTCGCCGTGTTGGCCACCGAGGCCATGCAGAAGGCCCTCGTCCGCGCCGCGACCCAGGCCGAGGCCGCCTACGGGCTTCCGGCATCAGACGGCCTTTCCTAACGTCGCACCGTCGATCGCCCCGTCTCGGGAAGCCCGTCGGAGCCGTGCATCCTCCGGCTGTCGCTCGCGGGCGCTCTGCCTCGCCGAACCGCCAGCCTCCGGCCCGCGCGCGTGCAGGCATCTCGCGCAGCCCGCAGCGCCCCGGCAAACGCAGGAGCAGACCGCCGCCAAGAAGGCCGGAGGCAGCGCCCCTCGAACGAACGGGATTCGATGGCAACCTGACGAATCCCGTGCGACGCGCGCCCGTCCTCGCGCAAAACCGACCAGCCGAGGATTCCGAACAGCGATGCAGGCCCGCCCCCCATCGTGTGCAAGCGGTCGAGCGGCAGATTCGCCCCAGCGCCGACGCGACGACGTGAAGGCGTCATCGACGCGAGAAACCGGGGAGAAAGAGCGCCTCGTCCGGCAAGACGGCAGACCCGATCCGCGAGAGACGCCCCGAAGCCCGCCTAAGCGCGGCCGAGCAGCTTCGCGATGCGGTCGGAGTACTCGATCTCGTCAAGCCCCGCCTCGGCGGCCAGATCCACCACCGGCGCGTCGTTCCACAGCGCCTCCAGGCGATAGTACTCGCGCGTCTCGGGCTGGAACACGTGCACGACGAAGCTGCCGTAATCGAGCAGCGACCACGTGCCGTCCTGCGTGCCCTCGCGATGGAGCGGCTTCATGCGCGCCTGCTCGCGCTCGGCCTCTTCGATCTCGTCCACGATGGCCTCCACCTGGCGGCTGTTCGCCGCCGTGGCGATAACGAAGTAGTCCGTCACGCCGATGAGGTCGCGCACCTCCTGCACCATGATGTCGGTGGCCTTCTTCCCATCCGCCGCACGCGCCGCGATGAGGGCGCACTCTCGCGAAGTCGGCTCGATCGTCGTCTCGCTCACGCTGCTCCTTTCTCGCCCGCCGCCGTGCGCAGTCGGGCCACGTAGTGGTTCCACACCTCCACCGTCGCCGGATGAAGGCGCTTTCGACGCTTCACGAGCGTCAGCAGGATATGCTCGAACGTCATCAGGAAAAGCTCCTCGAGCGGCACCTTCCCCGCCGCCGAGCGCAGCTCGTCCAGCCCGCCGAACGCGCGCTTGGGCTCGATCGCGTCGGCGACGTAGACGATCATGTCCAAATCGCTCATGCCCGTCGCCGCCGCGGTGTGCCGCTCGATCGCCTGCAGCACGTCGGCGGGGATGCACGGAAACTCCCGTCCGAGCGCCGCGGCGGCCGTCGGGCCGTGCAAAAGCCGCGGCATCGTCTCGAGCACGAGCGGATCCACGTCCACGCCCAGGTCGCGGGCGCGCTGGCGGATCTCGTCGTCGGAGTGCTCCTTGTCCCAATCGTGCAGAAGGCCCGCGAGCCGCGCCTTGCGCACGTCGGCGCCGTACGCCTCGGCGAGCGCGGCCGCCGTGTCCGATACGCTGAGCACGTGGTCGAAGCGCCGCGGCTTGAGCCTTTCGGCCAGGTCGCGCTCGCGCGCTGCGAAGAACTCCTCTGAAAGCGCATCGGTCTGCGTCATCGAGGCCCTCCTTCCCCGTCGTCTCGGTACAAGCGCTTCTCCCGAATATAATCGAAGACGCGCTGCATCGTCAAATACCTGATCGACGCGCCCGCCGCCACGCGGCGGCGCAGGTCGCTCGACGAGACGGCGAGCGAGGTGATTTCGAGGTAGTCGACGGCGAAGTTGCCGCGCCCTTCGATGAGGGCGCGCCGCTCCTCCGAGAGCGCGTATCCGGGCCGGGTGACCGCGATGAGGCGCGCCAAGTCGGCGATGGCCGCGCTCTCGCGCCAAGCCACGATGCTCGCCACCGCGTCGGCGCCCGTGATGAAGCGTAGCTCCACGTTGTCGGGGTAGTGCGCGCGCAGCTGGCGCAGCGTGTCCACCGTGTAGGTGTCGCCGCCGCGCTCGATCTCGATGGCGCTCACGTCGAACGCGGGGTTGCTGCGCGTGGCGAGGCGGCACATCTCGAGGCGGTCGGCCGCCGGCGTCACGGCGCGGTCCTTCTTGAACACAGGGTTGCCGGCCGGGATGAACACAACCGCGTCCAGCCCGAACGCCTCGCGCGCTTGCTCGGCGCACGCGAGGTGTCCGATGTGGATGGGGTCGAACGTGCCGCCCATGATGCCGAGGCGCGCCGGGCGCCCGTCCGCGCCCAGGTCGTCGAAGCGCTCGCAGATCGCCGCCACTTACGCCCTCACCTGGCCCGTTCCGCGCAAAACGTACTTGTGCGAGGTGAGCGCGTCGAGCGCGAAGGGGCCGCGCGCGTGCAGCTTCTGGGTGGAGATGCCGATCTCGGCGCCCAGCCCGAACTGCCCGCCGTCGGTGAACGCCGTCGAGGCGTTCGCGTACACGGCCGCCGCGTCCACGCGCGCGAGGAAGCGCTCGCACGCCGCCGCATCCTCGGCCACGATGGCCTCCGAATGATGCGTGCCGTAGCGGTTGACGTGGTCGATGGCCTCGTCAATGTCCGCCACGCACTTCACCGCGATCTCGGGAGCCAGATACTCCGTGGCCCAATCGTCCTCGTCGGCGGCGACGAACTGCCCTCCCGCCTCAAGCCCGGCCTCGCGCGCGAGCGCCGCCGCCCGCTCGTCGCAATGCAGAAGCACGCCCCGCTCGGCCAGCGCCGAGAGGATGGGGCGCAGAAGCGCGTCAGCGGCCGACGAATCCACCAAAAGCGTCTCGGCCGCATTGCACACGCCGTAGCGGCGGCACTTCGCGTTCAGCACGATGGCGCGCGCCTTCTCCGCGTCGGCGCTCGCATGCACGTACACATGGCAGTTGCCCGTGCCCGTCTCGATGACCGGCACCTTCGAGTGCTCCACGCAGTGGCGGATGAGCCCCGCGCCGCCGCGCGGGATCAGCACGTCCACCACGCCGTGCAGCTGCATGAGCGCGTCGGTGGCGGCGCGGTCGGTAGACTCGATGGCGCCGATGCAGCCCGCCGGCATGCCCGCGGCCACGGCCGCGTCGTGCAGCACAGCCGCGATGAGGGCGTTCGAATGCGCCGCCAGGCTGCCGCCGCGCAGCACGGCCGCGTTGCCGGACTTCAGGCAGATGCCCGCCGCGTCCGCCGTCACGTTCGGCCGCGCCTCGTACACCACGGCCACCACGCCGAGCGGCACGCTCACGCGCTGAAGCTCGATGCCGTTGTACAGCGTGCGCTCCTCCTGCACCCGCCCCAGCGGGTCGGGCAACGCGATCAAATCCTCCAGCGCCGCCGCCATACCCTCGATGCGCCCCGCATCGAGCATCAGGCGGTCGAGCAGGCTCTCCTTCGTGCCCGCCGCGCGCGCCGCCTCCATGTCGCGCCCGTTCGCCTCCACGATGGCGCCCGTCTGCGCGCGCAGCGCCGCCGCCATCGCGGCCAGCGCCGCATCGCGCTCGGCCGCGCTTTTCTGCGCAAGCGCCGCGCTGGCCTGCCGCGCCGCGCCGGCGACGCGCCGCGCCTCTTCCCAAGCCGTCTCTTCGACCATGCAACCACATCCTTTCGCATTCGCGCAGAGCGCGAAACCAACCGCAGAGCCCTCCCGCATCGGCGAGGGGCGAGATGCGCAGACGCGCCGCGCGCAGCCGGCTTTCACCACCCGGCAATCCACCGAAGGGCGCTACTCGAACACCACCAGCTCGTCGCGATGGACAAGCGGCTTCTCCGCCAAACTAGACAGCAGCCGGTTCGCCTGCAGCTGCGCGCGCGTGCGCCCGATAGCGAGCGCGGCCTCGTCGCTCGAGAACGCCGCGCGTCCGCGCGCGAACAGATTCCCCGAGCCGTCCTTGATGTCCACGATGTCGCCCGACTCGAAGCGGCCCTCCACCGCGCGCACGCCCACGGACAGAAGCGAGCTGCCGTGCGCGACGAGCGCGGCCTTCGCCCCCTCGTCCACCGCGAGCGCCCCGCGCGCGGCGTCGCCGAGCGCTATCCACAGCTTCTTCGGCGTGATCTCATGAGGCCGCGAGGCCGCGACGAAGCGCGTGCCCACCTCCTCGCCCCGCACCGCGTCCGCGATGGCGCCCTCGCGACGGCCATGGCACACCACAAGCGGGATGCCCGCCACCATGAGCACGCGCGCAGCCTTGATCTTCGTCGCCATGCCACCCGAACCGACCGTGCTGCCCGCGCCGCCCGCCGCGGCCATGATATCCGGGCCGACAGCCTCCACGCGTCTGATGAGCCGCGCTTCGGGATGAACGGCCGGGTTCGCGTCGTACAGCCCGTCGATGTCCGACAGGATGACCACGAGATCGGCCTCTACCAGGCACGCCACGAGCGCCGCGAGCGTGTCGTTGTCGCCGAAGCGAATCTGCTCCACCGACACGGTGTCGTTCTCGTTCACGATGGGGACCACGCCCAAATCGAGCAGCTTGTCGAACGTGTCGCGCGCGTGCAGGTAGGCGCGGCGGTCAGCCGTGTCACGCCGCGTCAGCAGCACCGTCGACGTCACGATGCCGCGCTTGGCGAAGGCCTCGGCGTACGCGGTCGAGAGCGCGCTTTGGCCCACCGACGCCGCCGCCTGGAGGCTCGGCATGTCGTGCGGACGCTTCTCGATGCCGAGTTTCTCCAGCCCGCAGGCGATGGCCGCCGACGTCACCACGACGGGATGCCATCCCTCTGCCCTCACCCGCGCGATCTGATCCCCTAACCGTTCGAGGTAGGCGTAGTCTATCTTGCTCTCCGAAGTCGTGAGCGTCGAAGACCCGATCTTCACGACGAGCCTCCGACCGCCCCCTCGCCGCGCGCCGCACGCGCCCTTCCCAGCGCCCATCACAGGTCGAGCTCCCTGAACGCGTCCTCCGCCGTCCGCGCCGATTCGAACTCGAACGCGCGGCCCACGATGCGGATCTCGTCGCCGTCCACCGCCCCGGCGCGCTCGAGCGCCGCCTCCACGCCGAGCCGCTTGAGACGATGCTGCAGAAAGGCGATGGCCTCCTCGTTCTCCCAGTCGGTCTGCACGACCATGCGCTCCACCTGAGGCCCCGTCACACGGAACACGCCGCCGCCGAGCGGCGTCACGGAGAAGCGCTTGTCGCGCTCGGCCCGCCGGTGCTCCCACACCTGCCCGTACTGCACTTCGGTCGCCGCCGCGTCGCGCGCCGCCTCGCGCAGCTCGTTCACCTTGCGCGCGATGGCCGCCTTGAGGCCGTCGACGCCCTCGCCGGTGAGCGCGCTCACGCGGTAGAGCTTCGGATCGACGGGGCTCGGGGCGAACTCGTCGCCGCCGGCGGCCGCGACGGAGTCCTCCCGCACGCGCTTCGCCAAGCGCTCGCACGCCTCCTCGGTGCCCGCCACGTCGGTCTTGTTCGCCACCACGATGCGCGGCCGCGCCGCCAGCTCGTCGGCGTAAAGCGCGAGCTCGCGGTTGATGATCTCGTAGTCGGAAAGCGGGTCGCGCCCTTCCCAGTCTCCGGTCAGATCCACCACGTGCACGATGAGCGCCGTGCGCTCGATATGGCGCAAGAACTCGTGCCCCAGGCCGCGCCCCTCGTGGGCGCCTTCGATGAGGCCGGGGATGTCGGCCACGACGAAGGACAGATCGCCCGAGCGCGCCACGCCGAGGTTCGGCACGAGCGTCGTGAACGGGTAGTCGGCGATCTTCGGACGCGCAGCGCTCATCTTCGCGATGAGCGACGACTTGCCCGCGCTCGGCATGCCCACGAGCGCCGCGTCGGCCATGAGCTTCATCTCGAGTTCGATCCAGCCCTCCTGGGCTGGCTCGCCGAGCTCCGCGAACGCGGGCGCGCGGCGCGTCGAGGTGACGAAATGGATGTTGCCGCGGCCGCCCGTGCCCCCCTCGGCCACGACGACGCGCTCGCCGTCGTGCGTGAGGTCGGCGATGAGCTCGCCCGTCTCCCGCGTATCCTCGAAGTACTCGCGCACCACGGTGCCCACCGGCACCTTGAGCACGAGGTCCTCCCCCGTCGCGCCGTGCATGCGGCTGCCCTTGCCGTGCGTGCCGCGCTCGGCTTTGAAATGGTGTTTGAAGCGGTACTCAATGAGCGAGGACAGGCTCGCGTCGGCTTCGAGCACCACGTTGCCGCCGTGCCCGCCGTCGCCGCCGTCCGGCCCGCCCTTCGGCACGTGGGCCTCGCGGCGAAACGACATGCAACCCGCGCCGCCGTCGCCGCCCTTCACGTGGATGCGCACTTTGTCGATGAACACCTGGGGCCACCTCTATCCTGGAACCAGCCTTCGCATCGGAAGGCCCTCTTGCGTCGCGAGCACGAAGCGCGCAGGACGTCCCCGTGTCCGGTTTCACGGCACGATGCGGGATGCGCGACGCGCTCTTGCGATTGTATACGAAACATGCCCCCTGAAAGATAGGGGGCATGCAAAAACAAACAAGGTGTGGTTGATGCGAAAGAAGCGGTTCTTACGCCTCGGGACGCACGTGAACCCTGCGCTTCACGCCGCGCGTGAACTCGAGCGTGCCATCGCACAGCGCGAACAGCGTGTCGTCCTTGCCGCGACCGACGTTCTCGCCCGGATGGAACTTCGTGCCGCGCTGGCGGACGATGACGTTGCCCGTCTTGACCGTCTGACCGGCGAACATCTTCACGCCGAGGCGCTGCGCGCGGGAATCGCGGCCGTTTCGGGTGGATCCGAGACCTTTCTTGTGAGCCATGATGTTCCCTCCTTCTGCTTACTCGGCGTCTTCGGACGCGGGCTTATCGGCGACCTTCTTGGCAGCGGGCTTGTCAGCCTTCGCCGAACCCACGGACTCGATCTCGATGCGCGTGAGACGCTGGCGGTGACCGCGCAGCTTCTTGTAGTTCTTGCGCTTCTTGAACTTGAAGACGAGCTGCTTCTCGCCCTTGAACTGCTCGAGCACGATGGCCGTGACCTTCGTGGCAGCGGCCTTCGCAGGATCGGCCTCGACCTTCGCGCCGTCGACGACGCAGATGGCCTCGAGGTCGACCTTGGCGCCCACTTCGGCGTCAAGCTTCTCGACGTTCAGCCTGTCTCCCGGGGCGACCTTGTACTGTTTGCCGCCCGTCTTAACGATTGCGTACATGAGTGTCTCCTTGAATGAAATAAACGCAAGGCGATAGCTTAGCAGCGTGATCGTAGCAAGTCAATATGAACGTATGCACAATCTCCGCGTATCATCGCACTCTTCCCACGCGCGCCCTTTTGAGCGCAACGTTTGCATGATAGCAGATCTTTCCGGTCACGCACGGCAGCATGGCATGATTTTTTCCGGCATCACAGGTCCTGCAAAGTCGCAGAAAGCCCGCGAACGCGCTTTGCGAATCGCGACCGCCGTTGCGCCGCCTTGAGAACGGCATTGTCGCCCCGAAGACACGGTTTGCGGGCAGAAACCGTGTCTTCGGGGCGATGATTCGCGCGACGAGAGCGGAAGCGTGACGGAGGGTGCCGTGATCCTAATGCGCTTCGGCCCAGGTGGCTCCCGCGGACACGTCCGCCACGAGCGGGACGCGCAGCTCCACCACGCCTTCCATGACTTCCTTCGCAAGCGCGCTCACAACCTCGAGCTCGTCTTCGGGCACGCTGAAATCCAGCTCGTCGTGCACCTGCAAAAGCAGCTTCGCGCGCAGCCCTTCGGCCATCAGCCGACGCTGAACCTCGCCCATCGCGAGTTTGATGATGTCGGCGGCGCTTCCTTGCATGGGATGGTTCATGGCCGTGCGCTCGCCGAAGCCGCGCTGGTTCGCGTTTCCGGCTTTGAGCTCGGGGATATGGCGCTTGCGGCCGAACATCGTCTCGGCGAACCCCTGCTCTTTGGCCTTCGCGACGGTGTCGTCGAGGTAGGCGCGCACGCCGGGGTACGCCTCGAAGTAGCGGTCGATCATCTCCTTGGCTTCGCCGAACGGGATGCCGAGGCTTTGCGAGAGGCCGAACGCCTGCTGGCCGTACACGATGCCGAAGTTCACAGCCTTCGCGCGGCTGCGCAGCTCAGGCGTGACCTCCTCCACGGGCAAGTCGAACACGCGGCTCGCCGTGGAGGCGTGGAAGTCGGCGCCCGAGCAGAAGGCGGCCACAAGGTGCTCGTCGCCGGAGAGGTGCGCGAGCAGCCTCAGCTCGATCTGCGAGTAGTCGGCCGACACGAACAGCTCGCCCGGCGCGAGCGGCACGAACGACTCGCGGATCTGACGTCCGAACTCCGTGCGCACGGGAATGTTCTGCAGGTTCGGGTCCGACGAGGACAAGCGACCGGTCGTCGTGACCGTCTCGTTGAAGCACGTGTGCACGCGCCCGTCGCCCGCGCGCATGCGCGGCAGGGCGTCGATGTAGGTGGACTTGATCTTGGCGAGCTCGCGGTAGCGCAGCACGAGCGCGGGCAGGTCGTGCTCGTGCGAGAGCTCCTTGAGCACGGCCGCGTCGGTGGAGTAGCCGCGCTGGTTCTTCTTGAGGGGCTTCAGGCCCAGCACCTCGAACAAAATGCGCGAAAGCTGCTTGGGCGAATCGAGGTTGAACTCCTCCCCCGCCATGTCGAATATGCGAGCGCTCAGCTCGTCGAGCTCGGTCTGCGTGGACGCGCCCAGCTCGGCCAAACGGTCGCAGTCCACCGCGGTGCCCGTGCGCTCCACGATGGCGAGCACGGCCACAAGCGGCAGGTCGATGTCGAAGTACGGACGCGCGCTGCCGTCGCGCTCAAGCGCCTCCGTGAGCGGCTCTACGAGCTGGCGCGCCGCGGCGGCCTGGAAGGCGGCCGCGGCGGCCTCGTCCTTCGCCTCGGGCAAAACGCCCCCGCAGTAGGCGTCGAGCAGCGCGTCGAAGGAGTACTCCGACACCGACGAGTTCAACACGTAGCCGGCCAACCCCAGGTCGAACGCGCGCATGCCCACGAGGTCGGTGTCGTCCACAAGGGCGCGCTCGGAGGTGTCGGCCGGATAGACGCGGTGAAGCGCCTGCTTCACATCGAGCGCGGAGAACGGCGCGCCCTTCACGACGCGCGAGAACGCGGCCAGGCCCTCGTCGTCCTCGAACAGCGCGGTGCCCTCGCTCGTGGAAACCGCGCAGTGCAGCCCCGCGCTGAACAGCGACACCTGCTCGGGCTCCACGAACGCCACCCCGAGCGCCTCGCCGCGCGCGATGGCGGCGTCCACCAGCTCGTCGGCACGCGCCCCCGTGACGACGGGCTCGACCGAAAGCGGCGCCGCCTTGCGTTCGAGCTCTTTGCCCACGAGCTTGAGCACGCGGTTGAGATGGGCGTTGAACCGCACCTTCCTGAACGCTTCAGTCACGACCTCGGGATCGAACGACGGAAAGCTGCACCCCTTTAGATCGAGCGGAAAATCGAGATCGCGCACGATGGTGGCCACCTCGCGGCTCAGATACGCCATGTCCTTGTTCTCGACGATCTTCTCCTTCTGCTTGCCCTTGAGGTCGTCGACATGCTCGTAGATGCCCTCAAGGCTGCCGTAGGACTGCAAGAGCTTGGCCGCCGTCTTGTCGCCGATACCGGGCACGCCGGGAATGTTGTCGGAGGAGTCGCCTTTGAGGCCCAGAAAGTCGATGAACTGGTCGGGGCGCACGCCGTAGCGCTCCTCCACCTCGGCCGGACCGTAGATGGCCACGTCGGTGATGCCCTTCTTCGTGGTGACGATGCGCGTTTTGTCCGTGGCCAGCTGATAGGCGTCCTTGTCGCCCGTCACGAGCAGCGTCTCGAAGCCGAGCGCCTCGTCGCGCGCGGCGATGGTGCCCAGGATGTCGTCGCCCTCCCAGCCCTTCACGCGCACGACGGGCACGGCCATGGCCGAAAGCAGCTCCTCGATGATGGGGAACTGCACCTTGAGATCGTCGTCCATGGGCGGGCGCTGCGCCTTGTACTGCTCGAGCGCGCGCATGCGAAACGCGGGGCGTCCCGCGTCGAACGCGCAGATGATGGCATCGGGGCTGGCCATATCAATGAACTTCAGCAGCATGGCCAGAAAGCCGAACACGGCGTTGGTGGGCGTGCCGTCGGGGGCGTTCATCGTCTGCGGAACGGCGTGGTAGGCGCGGTGCATGAGCGAGTTGCCGTCGATGACGGCGATCTTCTTCGGCATGGCGTGTCCTTCGGTCGCGAGGTCTCGGGTGGCCCAGTATAGTCCAACCCGTCCCGCGCGCGCCGCCCAGACCGATCGGAAACAGAGAATCCCCGGAGGGCGGGACATCCCGGGACCGCGCGCTTACCGCAACCACGCCCGCCGCACGATGACACGCTCAGGTGCGAGCCCTCCGCGCCGGCCTCACGCGCTCCACAGGTACCCCACGCCGCGCACCGTTTCCAGGTGCTGCGCGAGCTCCGGGCCGAGCTTGGCGCGCACGCGGCGCACGTGCACGTCCACCGTGCGCGAACCGCCGTAGTAGTCGAAGCCCCACACCTGGCGCAAGAGCGCGTCGCGCGAGTAGGTGCGACCGGGATGCGTGACCAGAAAGGACAGAAGCGCGTACTCCAGATAGGTGAGGTCGAGCGGCTCGCCGCCGACGGTCACCTGGTAGGTCGCCAGGTTGACGACCATGTTCTCCACGCACAAAACGTCGCGGGAGCCCCCCTCGTCGCCCGACCACAGAAGCTGCCGGATGCGGGCCGCGCACTCCTCGGCCGAAGCGCCGTGCACGACGAAGTCGCTTCTCACCCGAACGGGGAGGCGAAACTCGTCAAGGCGCGACCGTTCGACGATCGCGAGCAACGCCGCCCCGCCGCCCTCCCCGGCGATCGCCGCCTCCACCCGGCCCATGTTCGAGAACGCGTCCCCGCGGGCCTCGTAGACGATGAGGTCGTACGAAGGATGCTGGACGAGCAGCCTTTCAAGGTGCGCGGACGATCCCGCCGCCACCTCCACATCGAGGTGCGCGAGCACCTGTTGGAACTTGTGCGCGTTGTCCAGGCTGTCGGCCACGAATATGACGAGTTTGCGCCGCACGGCTCCTCCCCTCGCACCTCAGAGCACCGCGAGGTAGCGGTCGCGCTCCCACTGCGACACGGAGCTTTGGTACTCGCCCCATTCGGCACGCTTGGCGGCCACGAGGTAGCCGTGGATGTGCTCGCCAAGCGTCTCGCGCATGAGGTCGGAGGAAGCGAACAGCTCCACCGCCTCGCCAAGGCTCTCGGGGAGCGTCCCGACGCCCAGCTCGCGCAGATCCCTGCGATCAAGCGAGGAGAGGTCTGCGTTCTCGCACGCCGGCTGCAAATCAAGCCCGTCCTCGATGCCCTTGAGGCCCGCGGCCAGCATGACGGCGAACGCGAGGTAGGGGTTCGCGCTCGGATCGGGGCTGCGCACTTCGAGGCGACAGGCCGCCTCGGAATCGGGACGGTAGCCCGGCACGCGCACAAGCGTCGAGCGGTTCGAGCGCGCCCACGACAGGTAGACCGGAGCCTCCCCGCCGGGAACGAGCCGCTTGTAGGAGTTCACGTGCTGGTTCGTGACCAGGCAGAACTCAGGGGCATACTTGAGCAGTCCGGCAAGGTAGCACCGGGCCGTCCTCGACAGGCGGTAGCCCTGCGGGTCGGCAGGGTCGAAGAACGCGTTTTTCCCATCGAGGTCGAACAGGCTCTGATGCACGTGCATGCTGCTGCCCGGCTCGCCCGAGAGCGGCTTGGGCATGAACGAGGCGTACACGCCGTGGCGCGTCGCGATCTCCTTCACCACCAGCTTGTACGTCATCACCGCGTCGGCCATGGACAGCGCGTCGGTGAACCGCAGGTCGATCTCGTGCTGCGACGGGCCCATCTCGTGATGCGAGTACTCCACGGGAATGCCCATCTTCTCGAGCGTGAGCACCGTGTCGCGGCGCAGGTCGGAGGCGTAATCGAGGCTCGTGAGGTCGAAGTAGCCGCCGCGGTCGAGCACTTCTGCGCCCTGCGCGTCCTTGAAGTAGTAGAACTCGAGCTCGGGCCCCACGTTGAACACGTAGCCCATCTCGCGCGCCTTCGCCGCCATGCGCGCGAGCACCTGGCGCGGATCCCCCTCGAAAGGCCGTCCGTCGGGCGTGCGCAGGCTGCAGAACATGCGCGCCACCGCGTTGCTCTCGGGCCGCCAGGGCAGAACCTGGAACGTGGACGCGTCGGGAAACGCCAGCATGTCGGATTCCTGCGTGCGGCAGAAGCCCTCGATGCAGCTGCCGTCGAAGCCCATGCCGTCGGCGAAGGCGTCCTCCAGCTCGCTCGGGATGACGGCGAAGCTCTTCATGCGCCCGAGCACGTCGGTGAACCAGAAGCGCACGAAGTGCACGTCGCGGCTCTTGATGGTCTTGAGGACGAAGTCCTCTTCCGGGTTCGCGGCCATGGCCCGCCTCGCTTCCGATCCCGCCGCCGCGCTTCGCAGGCAGCGCGCCCTATCCCTTTTCGAGAGGCCATTATATCCCCGCCGCGTTTCGGATTCGTTACGCCGCCGAAACCCCATCGAACAATCCCATCGAACGCTCGCGAAGCGGCATGGCCGCACATCACGATCACGTGACGGTTCCGGGCGAAACCCCCTCGAAAAAGGGCCGGCCGCTATACTGTTCCCCTTGCACGCCCGAGACAACGCGCGAGAAGGGACCGACATGACCCTCGACCACACCGACCGCACCGAGCTTTTGCGCGAAGGCGGCATCGACCACCGCGAGGCCATGGAGCGCTTCTGCGGAAACGAGGCGCTCTACGAGCGGCTCGCCCTCAAATTCCTCGACGACCCCCATTTTGCAGAGCTTGAGCAGGCGCTTTCCGACAAGGACGCGCAGACCGCCTACCGCGCCGCCCACTCGCTCAAAGGCGTCGCGGGCAACCTGTCGCTGCGGCGCCTCTACGACCAAACCTGCCGCCTGTGCGACGCGCTGCGCGCGAGCGACCTGGACGCAGCCGAGCGCATCCTGCCAGACGCCCGCACCGCCTACAGCGCCGTCATAAGGACGTTGGGCCGGCTGAGAGGGTGAGGCCCGCTCGAAAGCCGTACGAAAGCCCGCAACGAGGAGGCCAAACCGCAGCGCACTTGCTATAATGCTCGGTTATGGAAACCTCCCGAGCAAAATACACCGGCAAGCACCGCATCGCCGTCGTCACGATGGGCGTGAAGCTGGGCGACGAGACGAAAGGATACACGCGGTTTCGGTTCCTCTCCGAGCTGCTCGTGCGCGAAGGGTTCGAGGTCGACCTCATCACCTCGTCGTTCCAGCATTGGGAGAAGGCGCAGCGCGACTGCTCGAAGGCGTGCTATCGCGGCCTTCCCTACCGGGTCGTGTTCGTCGAGGAGCCGGGGTATGCGAAGAACCTCGATCTGCAGCGGATCCGCAGCCATCGCGTGGCCGCGAGAAACCTTCGCGCGCATTTCGAGCGCGAATCCGACTCGTACGACCTCATCTACGCCGAGATCCCGCCGAACGACGTCGCGCGCGTCTGCGCCGAGGCGGCGGCTGCGCACGGCGTGCCGTTCGTCGCCGACATCAACGACCTGTGGCCCGAAGCCATGCGCATGGTCGTCGACATTCCCGTGCTAAGCGATGTGGTGTTCTACCCGTTCGCACGCGACGCCCGACGCGTCTACCAACTGCTCTCGGCGGCGGTCGGCACATCCGACGAGTACGCCGCCCGACCGGCGAAGGATCGCGAGCGTCCCTATCCGCACGTTACCGTCTACGTGGGAAACGACGTGTCCGCCTTCGACGAGGGGGCCCGAAGAAACGCAGACCGGATCGTCAAACCGGAAGGCGAGGTGTGGGCCACCTACGCCGGAACGCTCGGAGCCAGCTACGACCTGGCGACGCTCATCGAAGCCGCGGCGCTGATTGAGCGCGAGCGCATGCCCGAAAGCTCCCCGAGAAAAGCTTCAGTGCGCGTCAAGATCCTCGGCGACGGACCCGATCGCGAACGGCTCGAACGGCTCGCCGAAGAGCTGCGCGCGCCGGTCGACTTCCTCGGATACGCCTCCTACGACCTCATGGCGGCGTACCTGTGCGCATCCGACATCACCGTGAACTCCCTTGTCAAGTCCGCCGCCCAGAGCATCGTCACGAAGATCGGAGACTACCTCGCCAGCGGCAAGCCAATGGTCAACACGGGGTCGAGCCCCGAGTTCCGGGAGAAGGTCGACTCCGAGGGCTTTGGCGTCAACGTGCCCGCCGAGGATCCACACGCGCTCGCCGACGCCCTCGCCAGCTTGGCAGACCACTCGGCGACGAGGAAGATCATGGGAGCGAAGGCCCGATCGGTGGCTGAAAGGGAGTTCGACCAGCCGCATTCGTACCGGGCAATCGTGGATTTGCTGCGCACGTTGCTATGATTCCCGCTGTACGCCCTCGTCAAATCGACACGGGCACGCCAAAATAGGTGTTTCGACGAAACGCGACACGAGGAGCGACACGTGACCGACAAACGACGCATCTCATTCTCTCCGCCCGACATCACGCAGGCCGAGATCGACGAGGTGGTGGACTCCCTGAAAAGCGGCTGGATCACCACCGGCCCGAAAACGAAGAGGTTCGAGCGGGAACTGGAGGCGTTCACGACGTCGGATCGCGTTGCGACGTTCTCTTCGGCGACGGCCGCCCTCGAATGCGCCCTGCGAGCGCTCGGCATCGGCCCCGGCGACGAGGTGATCACGAGCGCCTACACCTACACCGCCTCTTGCTCGGTCATCTGCCATGTGGGCGCCACGCCCGTGCTGTGCGACACCGCCCGCGGATCGTACGAGATGGACTACGACGCCCTGCCCTCCCTCGTCACCGAGCGAACGCGCGCCGTCATCCCGGTCGATGTCGCCGGCCGCATGGTCGACTACGACCGGCTCTACGCCGCCCTCGAGCGCGCGCGCGACCTGTGGAGGCCGGTATCCGATCTGCAGAGCGCTTTCGACCGCGTGGTCGTGCTGGCCGACGCGGCGCACTCGCTCGGTGCCGTGCGTTGCGGCATGCCGTCGGGGACGGCCGCCGACTTCACCGCGTTCTCGTTCCATGCCGTGAAGAACCTCACCACAGCCGAAGGCGGCGCCCTCGCGTGGCGCGCGGGCGCGTTCGACTCCGATGCGCTGTACGACCGGCTCATGCTCATGTCGCTGCACGGGCAGACCAAAGACGCGCTCTCGAAAACACGTGCCGGAGCATGGGAGTACGACATCGCCTTCCCCGGCTGGAAGTGCAACATGACCGACGTGCAGGCAGCGCTCGGCCTTGCGCAGCTGCACCGCTACCCCGAGCTCCTCGCACGGCGCCGCGCGCTCGTCGAACGCTACGAACGCGCGCTCGAATCCCTCGAGATCGAGCTGGACGTCCTTCGCCACTACGGAAAGGGCTTCGCTTCCAGCGGGCATCTCATGCTCGTGAGGCTGCTCGGCAAAAGCAGGGCATTTCGCGACGGCCTCATCGAGCGCATGGCCGAGGACGGCATCGCGACGAACGTCCATTACAAGCCCCTGCCCCTGCTCACGGCCTATCGCGACCTCGGATTCCGCATCGAGGATTTCCCGAACGCGCTGGCCCAGTTCGAAAACGAGATCACGCTGCCTTTGCACACGCTGCTCTCTGACGACGACGTCGACCGCGTCGCAGCGTCGCTCGGCCGCGCGTACGCCGCGCTCGAGGCGAAGGGCGCGAGCTGATGTACGAGCGGTTTGGAAAACGCTTCTGCGACCTCGCCGTCGGCATCGTGGCGCTGCCGATCGTGCTGCTGGTCATCGCCGTGCTGGCACCGTTCATCCACTTCGAGGACAAGGGGCCCGTGTTCTACAACGCGCCGCGCGTGGGCAAGAACGGGCGCGACTTCAAGATGTACAAACTGCGCTCCATGAAGGTGAACGCCCCCGATCTTGTGATGGAGGACGGCTCCACCTACAACGGGGCCGACGACCCGCGCATGACACGCGTGGGAGCGTTCATGCGCAAGACGTCGCTCGACGAGATGCCCCAGTTCCTCAACGTGCTCAAAGGGGACATGAGCGTGGTGGGGCCCCGCCCCGACCTGCGCCGCGAGACGGAGCTGTACCAAGGCGACGAGAGCCTCAAGCTCACGGTGAAGCCCGGCATCACCGGCTACGCCGCCGTGTACGGCCGCAACTCGCTGCCGTGGCACGACCGGCTGGCGCTCGACGTGTTCTACGTGCGCAACGTGTCGTTCGCGCTGGACGCGAAGGTGTTCTTCAAGACGTTCGCCACCGTGTTCAAGCAGGAGGGCGTGTTCGTGGAGGACGACGAGAAGTGAGAGAGAGGGGGGGGGATGCGGTCTATCTGACGGCACCCTCCCATTTTTCAAATCGACTGCACCACAAGTAGGCGCACGTCTGCTGATCGAGGAAAGCGCTTCAAAGTGCCGACAGGCCAAACGAAAAGCACGAAACGGCATGCTCCATCAGTTGTTATGCGAAGATAACCGCAAAAGCGAATGAGTTGTTCAAAGTGCTTGAATCCCAACGCATTCTCAATACATTCTAGCCCATCGGATGGTTGAATCGCGAAGCCATCCGAACGCCATAGCCTAGACGGCCGTTTTCCCAGTTAGCCGAACGGCCCGAGGCCGGGGAGGACGATGGGCGGCCTGCGGCTCCGCGGGGAGGAGGCCCTTCCGCAGGGCGTTCGGATGGGTCCGGGGGCATGGCTCCGCCGTGCCCGCCCGAGCCGCTCCCAGACTCATCCGAACGGGTCGCGGGGGTCTGTCCGGCTGTCGTCCTCGGGCCCCTAGCAGATGGGCGGCAGCCCCCTCTCGGCGCGCGCGGCGTTCAAGGCCCTCGGAGTGAGGTCGAGCTCGCCGTAGGGGACCTCGCGGATCCCGAGCGCGTCGAAGAGCGCCCCCGCCTCCTCCGGCATGGCGGCCCCGAGCATCGCGAGGGGGCTCATCCCCATGAGCGAGGGCCTGGGCATCGAGTTGAGCTGGCTCATGAGCTCGGCGCAGTCCCTTCCGTCGAGCGAGTCGAAGCTGATCCCGCGCCCTTTGGGGAGCAGCTTGCGCAGCTCCACGTGGTTGCGCTCGCAGCCCGCCTTCTGCTGGGACCGGCGCACGTCGCAGTAGAAGGCCCTGCACCGGCCCGCCCCGCCGGGAAGGGCCGGCCTCTCCAACGCCCCGAAGTCGGAGATCTCCGGACCGTTATCGGTCGGCATCAGGCCGAACAGCGACCCGAACGCCCCCTTCCCGACGGCCTTCTCCAGCATGTCGAGGGCGGCCGCCACCGCGACCGGCGTCTTCTCCGGCAGCAGGAGCGCCAGCTGGGCCTTGGAGGGCCCGAGGCAGAGCGCGAGCAGGCACTGCGAGTCGCGGGCCCTCCCGATCGCGCAGTCCGTCTCGCAGGCCGCGGCGCGCTCCTCCTCGGGAAGCGCGAGGAACGCCGCGTACGAGCGCTCCGGCCCGTGCGGAGTGGGCTTGGCGGCCCCGCGCTCTTTCCTGGGCTTGTAGCCCACCTTGCGCCTCGGGTCCATGTCGGACATGCCGGCGCAGCCACGCTCTATCCACCGGTAGAGGGTGGAGGGCGACACGTCGAACTGCGCCTTCCTCGCCTCGGCTATCTGGGCCGGGGACAGGCCGCGCGCCATGTCGGCGTGCACCGCCGCCATCATCGCCTCGAAGTCCCCCTCGCGGGCGTTGGCCCCGCGCCGGGCCTCGGACGGGAGGCCGTCGGCCGGCGCCTGCGCCCTGGCCGCCGAGTGCCCGCACCTCCACTTGCGGGTGCGGTGGCACCTCCGGCGGCGGCGCCCGTTGCAGACCCACGGCCACCTCGGCAGCTTCGGGCACGCGTCCTCCGGCGCCTCGGAGACGCGCCCTCCCTTGCCCGGCCCCTTGGCGACCGTGCGGTTGCGCCTGACCTCGTCGGACACCGTGGCGTTCGAGCGCCCGAGCGAGCGCGCGATCGACCTGCCGCTCTCGCGCCCGTCGAGCCCGCGCTCGATGGCCGCCCTCTCGGCCCTCCCCAGCCTGAAGTAGGGCCTTCCTTGCTTCTTCTCCATCCTCGTTCTCCTTTCCCTCGGGCCCCCTTCGGGGGCCTCTCGGGAAAGGAGCAGACCAGACTTATCCGAACGCGTTCGGCTCAGTCCGGGAGAAAACACCAAGTGTTCGGATGGCTTCGCGATTCAAGCTAGCCCATCGGATGGTTGCCTTTCTCTGGAATAAGTTTCAGTTGCGTTTTTCCACGAAGGTCTTTCAGCTATAATAAATTGTACGAATAAGCTTGCAGCCACTCACAGAAAGAGCCGCATTGAAAGTCCTTCTCATCATTCCAGCGTTTAACGAAGAAGATTGTATCGCTTCCGTTGTCCACGAAATATCCCTATCGGGATACGACTACATCGTTGTTAACGACGGTTCAACTGATAAAACCTTACAAATATGTCTTGATAACGATTTCCCTGTGCTTGATCTGCCCAGGAACCTTGGGATTGGCGGAGCCGTTCAAGCGGGACACAAATACGCTCTCCGCAATGGCTACGATGTTGATATACAAGTGGACGGCGACGGACAGCATGACATATCGTGCATACCTGCACTGCTTGAACAGATAGAAGAAGGCGCCGATCTCGTGATCGGGTCTCGATTCATCCAACCTAGTGAGGGGTTTCAGTCTACGGCGATCAGAAGATTGGGCATCAAATGGCTCTCTGGACTTATTGCGTTGCTTTACAAAAAAAATATCTCAGATCCCACATCGGGCTTTCGCGCTAGCGGGAAAAAGGCCCTCGAACTGTTTTGCCGCACGTACCCCATAGACTATCCCGAACCGGAATCAATTGCCGAAGCGCTCAATCACAAACTCGATGTTCGAGAGACATCGGTCTCCATGAGGGCACGCGCGGGCGGCTCGTCCTCCATCAAAGCCCTTTCGAGCATATACTACATGATAAAAGTCAGTCTTGCCATTATCATGTGCGCTCTGGAACGGAAGAAATCCTTGTAGAAAAGGAGATAGTCATGCCCGTGCCAATCAGGATCGTTCTACTCATTCTTTGCCTAGCCTTTTTCGCCTACATTGTCCGCCTTGTCTCTCGCAAAAAACTTCTCTTGAAATATTCTTTGCTTTGGATGGCGCTTTCGGTATTGCTTATTTGCTGTGTGATTATTCCCGAACCAATATTGGGAGTCGCCTCGATCATGGGAATCCAAGTCGCCTCGAATTTCATTTTTATTGTCGCAATCCTCTGCCTACTCGCAATTTCGCTTTCGCTAAGCATCATAGCAAGCAGGCAGGCAGCTTATTCAAAAACGCTTGTACAAGAGGTTGCCCTCTTAGAAAACGAAATTGAGAAACTCAAGCACTCGCAATTTCCTTGTAAATAGAACCATTTCGAATACCTTGCCATCTGCGCTTCTGACAAAAAAGAGGGCATCATGAGGAAAGGTATTCGAGCCTATGTTAAACCAGAATTGATACAAACTTATGTTTGCTAATCCCTGAACCGGGTTTATCCTGGTCGGGGTTTCGAAAGGCCCCCGCCCGCCTACCTGACGGATGAGGTCTTCTGCGGTGTCGGCGGGGCCTTGCCCGTCGGGCCGATTTGGCCTATATCAATCTTAGTTTAACATAGACGTATTCGACCCAATCCCGCAGGAACGAAATCAGCCGACATCATGACACTTGGTAAGGTGTCAGCTGATTTCGTTCCTAGCTTTAACCCGCCCTCTGCGCCGTAGGCGCGAGAGGTTGTCGTCCACCCGCTATACAGGTGGACGACAACGAGCGCTATGTGAATTCACCTTTCCCTCTTACAATGGTGATTGCTCGGGTCATCAGAGATAAAAAAGGGAAGGGGCAACGATACGGAGCAATAAGCGAACAACCTGCCGCACACGATGCGACTCTGCAAGCACCGCATCGTATTCGCACCGAAGCGTCGACGGAAAACTATCTACAACCAGTACAGGGAAAGCGTGGACGCGATGCCGCACAGATTCTGTCCCTACAAGGGCGTGGAGATAATAAAGGGCCACCTCATACCCAACCACGCGCGCATGCTGATGAGCATCCTGTCCAAGATGAGCGGTAACGTACAATTTTTTGCGCACTTTGACAGCAGGATAGCGTCCAGATAGGAAG
>ERZ826396.1198-NODE-1198-length-30695-cov-5.181789_pt1 | contig 30695 bp, 25 predicted proteins | sample MGYA00519926_ERZ826396 | MGnify/ENA primary metagenome ERZ826396 (study PRJEB31778, sample SAMEA3449230) | human gut metagenome | biome: human gut; feature: human-associated habitat; material: faeces | place: United Kingdom | collected 2010/2012 ... | reverse complement strand
TTTTAAAGTGGTTTGCGGAAAAAGAATGCAGCCGAACCCTGCGCCGCAGAAGCCGGATGCCCATGCTTGGGGAACCAGGTGGCACAAACGAGTGAGACGGAACGGCATATGCGGAAGGCTGAGCAGTAACTCTGGCGTACCCATTGGCAGCATCCTCCCTTCCGTGTTATAATGTCGTAAGACAGAAGCCCTGCCGCTGCCAGGCAGGAGAGACCAATATTTCGGGAGTTTTCAGCCATCATGAATGAGAAAGTATTAAAAACGCTTGAATATAACAAGATCATAGACCGGCTTGTGGAACACGCCACTTCAGAACCCGGCAGAAAGCTTTGCCGCGCCCTGAGGCCGATGACATCACTGAAAGATATTCAGGAAGCGCAGACGGAAACCAAAGATGCGCTCACGCGCCTTTTTCAGAAGGGCAGCCTTTCCCTCGGAAGCAACCGTGACCTGGGAATGAGCCTGCGGTCCCTGGAAATCGGCAGCACCCTTTCCATAGCGGAACTGCTCGGCATCGCTTCTCTTCTGGAAAATGCCGCGCGCGTCAAATCCTATGGAAGAAGCGAACGGGAGGACGCGCAGGCGGATTCCCTCACCCCTCTATTTGACGGGATTGAACCGCTGAGCCAGGTTTCCCGGGAAATCTACCGCTGTATCCTTTCTGAAGACGAGATCAGCGATGATGCCAGCCCAGGGCTGAAACGTGTGCGCAGAGGCATGGCACAGACCGCGGAGCGCATCCATTCCCAGCTGAACAGCATGGTAAGCGGTTCCCTGCATTCCTATCTGCAAGACGCTCTGATCACATCCAGGAACGGCAGATACTGCCTTCCGGTAAAGGCGGAATACCGCAGCCAGGTTCCGGGAATGATCCACGATCAGTCTTCCACCGGCAGCACGCTTTTCATTGAGCCTGCCGCCATCGTTAACCTGAATAACCAGATGCGTGAATTGGAACTGCAGGAGAAAGAAGAGATCGCCAAGGTCCTGGCCGATTTAAGCGCCATGGCCGGGGAGCATACGGAAGCACTGTCCGAGAACCAGAGAATTCTGACACGCCTTGATTTTATCTTCGCCAAGGCGAATTTGGCCATGGAACAGAATGCCACACAGCCTCTTTTTAATGAAGAGCATATCATCCATATCCGAGGCGCAAGACATCCCCTGCTGGATAAGAAGAAGACCGTTCCCATTGATATCCGCCTCGGAAAGGACTATGACCTTCTGATCATTACAGGCCCAAATACCGGAGGCAAGACGGTTTCCCTGAAAACCACCGGCCTTTTCTGCCTGATGGGCCAGGCGGGCCTGCATATTCCCGCCCTGGACCGTTCGGAACTGTCCATTTTTACCGAAATCTATGCGGATATCGGGGATGAACAGAGCATAGAACAGAGTTTGAGCACGTTCTCTTCCCATATGACCAGCATCGTTTCCATCCTGAAGCATGCGGATGCGGACTCCCTCTGCCTCTTTGATGAGCTGGGCGCGGGCACGGATCCCACGGAAGGGGCTGCCCTTGCCATCGCCATCCTGAATCATCTGCACGACCGCGGGATCCGCACCATGGCCACCACTCACTACAGCGAACTGAAGGTATATGCCCTTTCCACCTCCTTTGTGGAAAACGCCTGCTGTGAATTCGATGTGGAGTCCCTGCGCCCCACCTACCGGCTGCTCATCGGCATTCCCGGCAAGAGCAATGCTTTTGCCATTTCCAGAAGGCTTGGCCTTCCCGATGAGATCATCAATGATGCCAGCGCGCAGATCAGCGCGGAAGACAAAAGTTTTGAAGATCTTCTTGCCGATTTGGAGCAAAGCCGTGTTACAATAGAAAAGGAACAACAGGAAATCGCTTCCTATAAGAATGAAATAGAGGCGCTGAAGCGCCAGCTCGAGACCAAACAGGAACGCCTGGATCAAAGCAGGGACAAGATCCTTCGGGAAGCCAACGAAAAGGCCCGCCAGATCCTTCAGGAAGCCAAGGATACGGCGGATGAAACCATCCGCGTTTTCCAGAAAGCCGGTCCCGGCGCTTCCATGAAGGATTTGGAGAAGCAGCGCGAAAAGCTGCGCGGCAAGATCTCCGAAAAGAATGAAAAGCTGGCTGTGAAAAATGCTCCGTCCCCCCAGTCTGGCCTGAAACCTTCTCAGCTGAAGCTGGGTGAATCGGTGCGCATCGTCTCCATGGGTCTGAAGGGAACGGTGAGTTCCCTGCCCGATCATAAGGGAAACCTTTTCGTCCAGTGCGGCATTATCCGCACCCAGACCAACATCAAAGATCTGGTGCTGATACAGGAAAAGGATGCCGCTTCCACTGCCAAAGGCGGCCGGACCAGTTCCGGCAAGATACGCATGTCCAAATCCCTTTCCGTCTCCCCCGAGATCAATCTTCTCGGCAAGACGGTGGATGAAGCCATGTCCGTATTGGATAAATACCTGGACGACGCCTATCTGGCCCATCTGACCACCGTGCGCATCGTCCACGGAAAGGGCACCGGCGCACTGCGCACTGCGGTGCAGAACCACCTCCGCAGAGTGAAATACGTCAAGTCCTATCGCCTTGGAGAGTATGGTGAAGGCGATGCAGGCGTGACAATCGTAGAATTCAAATCCTGAAAGAAGCGTAGCCGCGCGGGCCCTCCTGTGCGGTTATGAGAAAGGAGCATTCGCATTATGGCAAATAAACAGAAAATATTGATCGTAGATGATGATAATAATATCGCAGAACTGATTTCCCTGTATCTGACAAAAGAATGCTTTGACACCATGATTGTCGGGGATGGAGAATCCGCCCTGGCTATGGTGGAGAGCTTTGCTCCCAATCTGATCCTCCTGGATCTGATGCTGCCCGGAATCGATGGATATCAGGTATGCAGGGAGGTCCGCAGCCATTCCAACATTCCCATCATCATGCTCTCGGCCAAGGGCGAGATTTTTGACAAAGTCCTCGGACTGGAACTGGGCGCGGATGACTATATGGAGAAGCCCTTTGATTCCAAGGAACTGGTGGCCCGCGTGAAGGCGGTGCTGCGCAGATACAAGGCTGCTCCGGCAGCCAAAGAGCCCTCCGGCGTGAAATGTGTGGAATATCCGGATCTGTCCATCAATCAGACCAACTATTCCGTCGTCTATATGGGCAAGACCGTGGAGATGCCCCCCAAGGAACTGGAGCTTCTCTACTTCCTCGCTTCCTCTCCCAATCATGTATTTACGCGGGAACAGCTGCTGGATCAGATCTGGGGCTATGAATACATCGGGGATACGAGAACCGTGGACGTGCACATCAAACGGCTCCGTGAGAAAATCAAAGATCATGAATCCTGGAGGATCGCCACCATCTGGGGAATCGGCTATAAATTCGAGGTGAGACAATGAGGAAAACCCTCTATTTGAAGTTCCTGCTCGCCTATTTGATTTTCGGCTTTTTCGGTTTCCTGGTGGTCGCCACCTTTGGCTCCAGCATGACTCTGGAACATATGAAAAGAGAAAAGGCGGATACGCTGTACAAGGAAGCCACTCTGATCGCCAACACCTATGCTTCCGATCTGTACAATAATGAGGCCTCCCTGGAAACCGTTAAGACCCAGCTGGATTCCCTGGCGGTATATCTGAATTCTTCCATCTGGATCATCAACCCGTCCGGGCTCATGATCCTGGATACGGACAATCCTGTGGACCTGGAACATACCCGCATCATCGAGGGGTTTGATGCCACCCAATATGCCGGCTCTTATTATGTTGTCGGCAATTTTTACGGAAGCTTTGACGAGGATATGCTCAGCGTTTTCGCCCCCATCACTTCCAATTTCAAGGTGCGGGGGTATGTGGTCATCCATACGGCCATGTCCGCATTGAGCGTTACCAGCGAAGGGATCCTGCGAATCTCCTATATCATCCTGGTCATCCTCTTTTTATTGTCCCTGATCATCCTGATCTTTTTCACGGAAATGGTCTACCTACCCCTGCGCAAAATTACGGAAGCCACAGAGCAATATGCAGCCGGCAACCTGCACTACGAACTTCAGGTGGACAGCGAAGATGAAATCGGTTATCTGGCCGCCTCCCTTTCCTATATGGCGAGTGAAATCGCTCAGAGTGAGGACAATCAGAAGAAGTTTATCGCCAATGTTTCCCATGACTTCCGCTCTCCTCTGACTTCCATACGGGGATATCTGGAAGCCATGCTGGACGGAACCATTCCGCCGGAATTATACGGAAAATACCTGAAAATCGTCCTCAACGAAACAGAAAGGCTGACCAAGCTGACCAACAGCCTGCTCACCCTGAATAACTTAAATACCAGGGGCATGGTGCTGGAAAAGACGGATTTCGACCTGAATACTGTCATCCGCAACACGGCCGCCTCTTTTGAAGGAACCTGCCAGCAAAAGCATATCGCCATCGAGCTGGTGCTTTCCGGAGATTCCCTTTATGTCAACGCTGATATGGGAAAAATCCAGCAGGTACTTTACAACCTGCTGGATAATGCCATCAAGTTCTCGCACAGCGACTCCGTCATCAAGATCGAAACCACGGAGAGGCGCAGCAAAGTCTTCGTCTCCGTAAAGGACACGGGCATCGGCATTCCCAAGGAAAGCCTCAAACTGATCTGGGACCGCTTCTATAAGACGGATCTGTCCCGCGGCAAGGATAAAAAGGGCACTGGCCTCGGCCTTTCCATTACCAAGGAAATCATTCAGGCCCACAATGAGAACATTAATGTAATCAGCACAGAAGGAGAGGGCACGGAATTCATTTTCTCCCTTCCTCTGTCAGATGATGATGAGGATTAGCCTGCTTCTGCAGGCCTTCCCCATCAAATCCTGGAATAAAGCTCTCCTTTGCCGTATCCCCTTCCTGTATGAATCCGTTTTCCACCCCCAGCGCCAGCGCATAGTTCACCAGCTTTTCATAACTGCGCCTGCTCACCTTTCGGTTCAGTTCCGGATATTTCTCCAAATCCGCCGCCGGCGTATACTGATTCATGATGCTCAGATAGATCCGGTTTCCATAGGTCTGATGCAGATAGCGGATCACCGCCTTGGAATCCTCCAGGCAGCCCGGCATCAGCAGATGACGCACGATCACGCCGCGCTTCATCCGCGCTTCCTCTTCCTGCCCTTCCATGACCGGTTCCCCCACCTGCCTTACCATCTCCTCAATGGCCGCTGCCGCCGTCTCGAAATAGTCCGGCGCATTGGAATAACGGGCGGCCAGTTCGGAAGAATAATATTTCAGATCCGGCAGATAAATATCCACCAAGCCCTCCATCCACTTCAGTGTCTCCACTTTCTCATAGCTTCCCGTATTGTATACAATCGGAATCCGTAGGCCCTTCGCCTTTGCCGCTTCCAGCGCGCCTGCGATCTGCGGCACATATTGTGTGGGCGTCACAAGATTGATATTATTCGCCCCCTGCTCCTGCAGTTCCAGAAAAATCTCTGCAAGGCGGCAGGTCTCTATCTCCCATCCCACCTTTCCGCGGGCAATCTGCCCGTTCTGGCAGAACACGCACTTTAATACGCATCCGGAGAAAAACACAGCTCCGCTTCCTTCCGGCCCGCAGATACAGGGTTCTTCCCAGTAATGCAGGGCCGCCCTGGCAGCGCGGATCTGCGCTGTCTGCCCGCAATACCCTGTCTGCCCGGCCAGCCTGTCCACCCTGCAATTACGGGGACAGAGGGTGCATTCCTTCATGATTTTTTCATATGCCGCCGATCTTTCCATACTTGCTCCCATCTGTACGCTTTCATGCTCATAAAAAGGAGAGCGAGCGTATTTTTTCTCACTCTTTTGCTATAGCCGCCAGGCCGTTCAGCGCGCTCGCAAGAAGCGTTCCATCCGCGTTCTGGGACAGCTCCCATACGCCGATCCCGGCAAGCCCGTTCTGCTTCGCATAGGCTGCCTTTGCGGCAACGGAACGGACATCTTCATAGGAAAGGAAACGCTGATTTCCATACAGATAAGGGACTGCTGCCCCTTCATGAAATCCCGCACGCATGCCTGGCTGATTCAAATAACTGCTCCTTATGCTGTCATAGCCAATCGACCTCGCTGAAGTAAATGTACTGTAAAGCCCCTGATTTTCCTGGCTCACACCTTCATACAGATATCCGTAAAAGGGGATTCCCAGGACCAGCTTATCCGCAGGCACACCCGCTGTCAGATACGCCTGCACGCCATCCGCCACGCTGTTCTTATACTGCGGGCTGTACCCCGCCGGCTGATACAGCGGGGCGCCGAAATCCGAATACGCATCCCAAGAACCATGCATATCATAAGCCATTATGAATATATGATCCACCAGTTCTGCCACAGCCTGTGGCTCAATTTTCTTCAAATAATGCGCGTTCGCCGCTCCGGCAACGGTGAGATCGTATTTCTTTCCGTCCTTCAGGCTCTGTACATCCAGTTTTTGCCGGATGGCAGCCAGAAGCAGCGTAAAATTTTCTTTATCTGCAGGGCTGTTCACCACTCCCGCAGGGCCGCCGGATACCGGATATTCCCAATCCAGATCTATTCCATCAAATCCGTGCTCCAGGATGAAGCCCACGCAGCTCTGCGCGAACCGCTCCCTGCTCTCCGCCGTTGCCGCCACAACGCTGAAATAAGTGGAATAATCCCATCCTCCCACCGAGATCAGGGTGCGCAGCGCGGGATTTTTCGCCTTCAGCGCGCCAAGCTGCCTGAAATTCTCCGGATCCCGCTTCGGATCTCCCATGGCTATCCCTCCTGTAGAGGGGTCAATCTTTGCAAATGCATAATTCAGATGCGTGAGAGACGCCGCCGGAACTTTATCAGGCGTATATCCCTTGTAGGAAGACCAGTTGGCATAATACCCCGCCACAACGGTTTTCCCGCTCTCCGCCCCTTTTACTTCTAAAACGGCTATAGAACCTGAATACAGAATCCCTGTCAGTACAGCAAACGCAAGAAGTGCGCGCCAGATATGTTTCATTCAGATACATCCTTTCTTTGGTACTGTTTGAGTATGTTTCCTGCGGAAACAAAATCTGGCAGTTCTGAAGGCCGGCCTTTCATTTTTACCCGTACTTATACATCCAGATATTCGTTTTCCGCCGCAGACAGACTCATTCTAAAGGCTGAACCCAAGTGAAGCAACACACAATATCTGGCAGAGTTCCGCGTTTGCGGTCAAAATAAAAAAAGCACCAGATCATTCCATTCCCAAGAAATAACCTGACGCGCCTGCTCCGGGCAAAAGCCCACCCGGCTTCTCATTCTTATCAAAGACCGTGCATCCGACGTCGAACATAAACCCCTGCGCGTTACCTTTACAGTTAACTCCGCCAGGCACCCTTGCGGCACACGAAACATTCTGCTTAGTGCTGCTTTGTTCCCAACCTGACACGGTTCACAGACATCCGTTGCGCAAGACCCAAACTTTTCTATTTGGATAAGTCTTTGAAATTATATAGAAACATAGTGCTTTCTGATAATCCTTTACAATAATTTGCATTAGATCATCTCTTCTCTTTATGCTAATATAATTTTCATTGAAAATCAACATTATCATTAAAATTCTATGGGTATTTCTTGCGAACGTTTTCCTGCTGCCTTAAAGGATTTAAAAATTTCGCAGGCATACAGATTTTAGACTTTATATAGAAGAATTAAAAACTGTATGAAAGAGAACGTACAATTTGATTAAGCCTTTACATACTGGCCATGTTTGATGAAACGTTTTCTTTTGTTCCTTTAAATATTCAATATTTCTATTCTATATATCTTAATTTCTTCCAATAAACGCTTCTATAAGAAACAAAATCCTTATAAAGGCTGGTCTGTGTCGGACGGAACATAAGTTACAATATCTTCAATGTTACAGTGCAGGATACGGCATAAGTCGTTCAGTGTTCTGGTGGAAACATCAAGGTTGTGTTTTAAACGGTGGAGTGTACTGTGGGACATATGATGTTTCGTGGTGAGTGTATACCAATTTTCGTCTGATTTCTCTAAGGTTCTCCAGAAAGGGGAGTAGTCAATCATTTGCCGCCTCCATAGGATAGTCTATGGATTTAGCGTAGAATATATTCTTCTACTTGAATATCTTCGTTAAAAAGAATATAATCCAGATAAGATATTACTACTAAATACAATTTGGATTAAAAGGGGGATTAAAAATGGCTTTAATCAAATGCCCAGAATGTGGCCACGAAATTTCCGATACCGTATCAAAATGTCCGTATTGTGGTTATTCCATAAGGGAAAAACGAAATAACAAAAAATGGTTAATTCTAATCGTAGGTATTATAATCGTTGCGATTATTGGATTATGCTACAGATTCCTTTATAAAGGAACATTTGAAATATCTCAGGCCAATGATACAATAGAATTGGGCGCGTTAGTTGAGCCTAGTTCCTATCTAAAGTATGATTCACAGAAAATTGTTGCTATAAGAATCTTAGAAAACGGCGGCTTCACTTCCCAAGCGATCGGTGATTATGTTATAACTTTTGAAGTCAAAAACGCAAGAGGATTCACCAAAAATATACCCTTTGAGTTCCATGTAAAAGATACTACTCCGCCTGAAATATCTGTCAAAAGTGATACCGTTAATATTGCAGTTGGAGATAAGTATAATCCAGAAAGCAACCTAATTGTGAACGATGCAGATCAATATACCGTAAATATTAATGGAGAGTATGACGTTAATACAGAGGGAACATATACAATTACGGCATCGGCTCAAGATAACAGCGGTAATGAGTCTGAACAAGTTGAAATGAGTATCATAGTTGAAGATACGAACCAACTTATCTTCCGCGCCGCCAAATTTGGAGACACGTCAGAGATTGTAAAAAAGAATGAGGGTGGGGAATTCTTAGAGGAATATTATTATGATGACGGTCATTTAGAACTATCTTTTTTTGATACAGTTGAAGATGAAGATGCGGTTATATTTTATGATTTTAATTTAAATGATGAACTGTATAAAATTACTGCTACGTTTGTTGAAGAGCATACAAATGCTGATTTGTATCTTAGTAATTTTAATGATTTAACTGAAAAACTTACGAGACTCTATAAAGAACCAAATGAAGAAAGGGTTGAGGGGACTTTATATAGCTATTGTGGTTCAGAAGGAGAAGCCCTTCTAACAGGGCAGCTTCAACTTCAAAATACATGGGATTTAGAAGACTATACAATCAGCTTATATATAGGGAGTGATAATTTTGAAGTTATAACAAATTTGCAATATGCATCTAAAGTGATCGATGAACCGCAAACAAATAGAATCAATTAAGTAACAATTAAAAGAAGGACGGCAAAACAAAATGCCGTCCTTTAGCTATCCCTAAAATATCAAAGACAGAATATTTTATATTCCCGGCCGCCTATAAACAATCAATTCCCCAACCTCGACATTCAGATACCAGCAGAGCTTACATATCAGCCCAGCATCGAGTCTCTGAAAGTCATCGCGGCAGTATCGGTTGAAATTTGTCCGAGGGATATCCAAATCCTTGCATATTTGATTTTTGCTGATGCCTTTTTCCTTCAAAATATCATCAATGCGTAAGGACAGTGTGCCGTAATCCATAGAAATGCTCCTTTACTTCTCTAAAAGCATTTTATATAATGAGTATTGATATAGTAATTCACTATTTAACCATTCACTATACAGTGAGTATCGCCTGAACGGAGAGGGCAAAAATGGAAAAAGGAGAAAAGACATATACCATAGAATTTACAGAAGAAGAAATACGGATTGTTCATGATGTATTCAATGAATTAACCAATGAAAGTCTGGCAAAGTGGACAACACTTATACCACAGGAAGGGGAATACAGAAGTCAGGAGTGTTTCCAGCAATGGCTTACCACAGGAAAATTTCACAGTATACGGATGAAGTCAGGATGCATATTGGGAATTGAAAAGACTCATTCCAATAGAAGAGGAGATAGTAGCGGCGAAGAGCAGAAAGAAGCTATTGAAGTGTTTCGAGGATTTTTAAAATAATTATTTTGACACTATTATAATTTTTTTGGGTTTTTATTTATTTTCATTTAAATTTTAATAATATTTGTATATTATATTGAAAGCCGTGAAGTCGCTGAAATGGTTGGGAAACAACACAAGGAATTACTTAAAGATATCCGTAGATATATTGAGTATTTTAACAAGAGCAATATTCCCCCGGTTGATTTTTTCAAGGAATCAACTTACAAAGATGCAAAAGGTGAAACTCGTCCCTGCTATCTTATCACCAAAAAAGGTTGTGAACTAATCGCACTTCGCCAAGGCTTCCTTGTGTGAAAGTCATCCTCCTGCACCCGGATACAGAAACCAATACACAATTAGCAGTTTTATCTACCCCGCCGCTGTATCGTCTTTTATGGCTTAATATACGACTTTACGCTATTTTAGATGGGAATCTTGGCCTGATTCCGTACCACCCAATTAAACCATGAATGCCAGCATTATTTAGCCTTTCACAGCCATCCAAATATATCGGAATAGAAAAAGACAGCCATCATCTGACTGTCTCTTCTATAAGTTCTTTTTTATATTTGTAAAATGTCATTCGGCTGATCCCAGCAAGCTTCCAAGTTTCTTCATTGTTCAGTGTGCCGCCAAAATCTTTATTGTGTTTTCGAATAATCTCTTTGGCAGGTTCAGCCTTTTTCACCTTCAATTTGGCTCCCTGTTTCTGGCCGATCTGCTTCCCATTCAGCCGTGCCGTCTGGATACCTTCCCTTGTACGTTGATGCAGGTCTGTGACTTCCTTCTCTGCCTGTTCAAAGGCAAGCCGTATCTGTTCTTTTGCCAGAGCCATCAGGTATTTATTTATGCCCTCAAGAATATAATCAACATTTGTTCCCGTCATTTGGATATTATTTTCCAGAGCCTTCTTATAGGTAGCTGTATTGATGTGTGGCTCCTTCAGGAACACCAGTTCCACACCATCATAAAAAAGCTTTTCGTACAGCTCAAATCCTTCTTCTGCGTTCCGGCTCATACGGCTGACGGAATCAAAGGCAATCGTATCACCCGGAACCACCTGTTTCAGAATCTTTTCCAAGTCTTTTCGGGATTGAAGTTTTGTCCCTGTAAAAGTCTCCTTTACAATATGGGCTTCAGGAAAAACTTTTAGAATGTTTCGTACCTGCCTTTCAATATTTTGTTTCGGCGTACTGATTCTGCAATATCCGTATATCATGGCGGCCCTCCTTAAAATATTATTTCTAACGAACGTTAAATTTAATATTACATATAATACTATTTGAAGGGCCGCCAGTCAACAGTTTTAATACTTTTTGTGATGCATTACTTTTGATACTATCTGCTGCGAGATTTTTTTAATTCTCTATATAGACTATAAAGCTCTCTCATTTTTCTTCTTTTCGATTTTTACAAACTGCCAATAATTTTTATTGCGATTATCTCCCTGCGATTCTGTATCAGAAATAATCTTATAACCATATCTTTTTAACTCTTCGTTTATCTTTGTATATTGTTTATGCATTTTTTTAAATCCCAGCATTGCATAGAGATATTGGCAAAGCTGTTCTTTCTGGGAGTGGTCAAGATACATTTTCTCCTTAGCAACAAGATTATCCAGTCCCTTTAAAACCCATTCCTTTTTTTGAGAAGAGGTCATATAGAAATTCGGAATATTATATTCATTGCAATACTCTTTTAAATCCTCCTCCCAAGTATCCAGACAACATTTCAGTCTCAATTCTTCCTTATATCTCATATGATCAATCATAAATATTTTTTTGATATAATTAAATCTGACATAAACATTCCGCTCAACATGTTCAATAAACTCATTTGTCTGGTGGCCGAAAAGTTTTCCGTCAACTTCATTTACATAAAAATGATTTGCCGCATTCATTTCATCTTTACATGCGTAACAATATAATAATTCATTTGGCTCGATTTTATGTGGTGAAGAATCTTCTACGACATAAAATACACTGTCTCCAAGTCTTGTCCTTCCACAGAACTGAATAATGTTTGATAATATGTGATTATCACAAATAACTGTTACGTTCTCATTAAAAATATCAATTCCTTCTCTAAGTGTAGATGTTGATATTAGAATTTTGCATGTGTCAGGAAGTAACTGCTTTTGAACTATATTATTATATGTTTTTTGGCTATTATCTATTATTTTCTTAGCGATTCCACCTAAATCTTTTAGCTGGTCTTTCAACTCCTCATTTCTTGTTTTGGCAACGATTACAGATAAATACTGTGGTTCAATAATGGCTTTTTCTTCTGATGTTTTTTTCGTTGTTGTCAATTTTTTACATAACGCTTTTATTTGAGCAACATTATTTACAAAGTAAATTACCTTCCGTTCTGCTTCCAGTTCAGATTTGATTTTTTTTAAGACTTTGTCTTTTATGATCTTATCTATTCTCATTGGTTTAACATATTTGCACTGTTTTCGAAAGTCGCGTATATGCCAATTATTTTCTAAGAAATAGTGATATATCGGTTGAGGCGTACCAGTCATTGCAACAACAATTTTTCCTTTTTCTACAGCGTATTCTATAAATGATAATACACAAAAAGATGAGTCTGCAAATGTGGAATCTGCCGCAAGAGAGTGGACTTCATCAATAATAATATATTTATATCTATCTAAAAATTTATCAATCAGTGCGTTATCTTTATTTTCCTTCTGCATTGATATATCTTTAAGGAAATATCCCAATTTTGAGTTTGTTACCAATGTACGCCAATAGGAACGTTTATCTTTAATGTCTAATCTGCTGTCAAAAAGTGATTGTTCTGTATCTTCATCAACTTTCGCCCTTCTTGATGTTATAAATAGCGTATTCCCATCTGCTCCGCTTTTAAGAGCCAATACATTTTTGACCCATGAGCTTTTCCCTGCTCCTACCCCAGCGATCAAGAATATTTTTTTCCCATACTTTTCTACTTCTTCGTCAATATTAAAAACCTGACTGAGAAACTGATCTCCTTTGTAGGTAGCTTCTCTGTCTAGTACCTTTCTGTATTCTTCCACCATGCGCTCATTGTTAAGCTGATACTCATTTTCAAAAGCTTCCTGTTCCTCTGCCGTAAGAATCATGTACTCATCCTCTGTATGTTCTTTATGACTTTTCACAGTTTCCTGTTCCTCCTCTGCCCTTTTATGACTGCGAGATTTTTCTTCTCTCTATAGTATCATAAAAAATTTCGCACAGCAAAATTATCCTGATTCCTGTTCCAATCCCGCTTTTCTTTTTGCTTCCATCTCGTTGCAAAGTCTCTCTATGGCTCTCCTGCGGCCTTGGGCCTTGTATCGCCAAGTTCGACTACAGTGCAACTAACTGCGTCCAAAAAGAAAAGCTTGGCAAAAGAAAAAGGACGCGCGCAAACTCTTTAGGATTTTATGTTGAACATAGAAGATAAGTTAAATGAATTTGATCGCTCTCGCAGGAGGCTTGCCGACTAAGAGGCAACAACTGAGGAAAACGCAGTTTGACGAGGGCAGTAGCAGATAAAAGTACAAATACGAAAGAACGGAAGAGAGGGACAGCCACATCAGCCATCCCTCTCAATTTCTTTTTACACTTTCATCCGGGAACAATCATATGTTAGTGACAGCATAATACTTTCGTCCTGTATACTGATTTCAATATGCGCCGCCAGATTCAAAATGGATTTCACGGGGATATATTCTCCTGAGATTTGAAATCCGCAATCATTTTTCAGGTCTGCTATAATCAAACCATTTTCCTGTGTTTTAACGGTGAGAAGAGAGCGGTTCTCCTTTGCAAAGTTCTTCAGCACAGGTAGGATAACAGCGCACAGCCAGTTTTTAGAACATTCGGCTACCTCCCGCTCCCTTTCCTCTTTAATCTGTTTCAGGGCTGTATTCAGGCGCCTCTTTTGTTCTGTATCGAGCTTATCAAACTCTGTATCAATTTCAAAGATTTCTTCCTCTCTGAAATCAAATGTCTGCTGTGATGGATTTTCATTTATCATTGGCTTCAGCATCGTATCTTCTCCTTTACTTCATCTTAATCGCTTTCCTACCCGCTGCCGTCTGTAAATTATCCAAAGGATTAAATTCCTCAAAATCTCTGCTCAAATCACTGCTGAACATTTCAACATATTCCTTTACAATATCCAAACTGGAATGTCCTAAAATCTTTTGTAGTCGGAACACATCACCACCATTCAAAATCCAATTCTTGGCGAAAGTGTGCCGATATCTATGTAAGCCAACTGTTTCAACTCCGCGTTGTCTATTATATTTTGTTAATGCAGTCTCATATGCTCTTACAGAGGCCTTTTTACCATAGACACTACAAAACAAATAGTCATCAGGTTCGCCGCCTCTATAAAGCAGATATTCGCTTAATACATTTTCCAGTGCTTTGCTCATCGGAATAATCTGTGCTCTTCTATTTTTGGTTTTTGATAAAGTAATCAGTTTATTTTCAAAATCCAAATCTTTGATCTTAACGTTTAAAGCCGTGGAAATTCGATTTCCAGTTGCAAGCAGATAATTTGATACTACCCATCCTCTGTATTCAGTGAACTTGCATTTCTTGATATTAGGTTTCTTTAAAAGAATTCTCAATTCCTCATCTGAATAAGTTTCTTTTATTTTCTTAGTTGTTTTTAACATGTTCACCTTAAAGGATTCCACATATCCCATTCCCATCATATAATAGAAAAACGTACGAATACTTCTAAGATAAGAATTTATTGTCAAATCAATACAGTTACGATTTTTACGAATGTAGAGTATAAAATTTTCCCATGTTTCTGGCTTAATCTCATTTACCAGACTTTTCCCGTTTATATATTCTTCAAAAATTTTGTAATGCACCGTATAAGTCGATATTGTTGTTTCCGCCAGATTTCTTACTTTACATTTTCTGATAAAATTTTGAAACGCTTCATCCACTGTGATATTCGTTTTTTTGTCCATGGTAATTTGTTTCATTATTAAACCTCCATAAAAAAATTGCGCTAGACTACCTCGTTTTCTCGAAATAATCTAACGCAATCCTTTCTATTCGGAGTTATCAGAAAAATAATAATTTCTTATCAAAGACCGTGCATCCGACGTCGAACATAAACCCCTGCGCGTTACCTTTACAGTTAACTCCGCCAGGCACCCTTGCGGCACACGAAACATTCTGCTTAGTGCTGCTTTGTTCCCAACCTGACACGGTTCACAGACATCCGTTGCGCAAGACCCAAACTTCAACGCCACTTATAAAGGGCAGCCACAAAAGCACAAGCCCTCGGCCGGACATCACCCCTGCTATAGCGGATTTCAGGTACAGGAGACCGCTACTCCCCCGGCTGCACGGTTAGATAAGTATACTTGCTTTTCCTGCCTTTGTCAATCCTGCCGGTTTAAAAAATGTGACATTTGCCCTTGTTTTTTTCTCTGTCCTCCTTATAATAGAAGATATAGATAATAAAATCAGACTGGCACGAACCGCAGGTCTGAAAGGAAGGGGAGTGTTAACATGAAAATGATATTAGCCATTATCTGGCAGGAAGATGAGGCCTTAACCGTTGAAGACCTGAATAAGAAAGGTTTCATCGTTACCAAGCTGGCCACCTCCGGCGGCTTCTTTAAAAAGCGCAACACGACGCTGTTAATCGGTACGCCGGAAGAACAGATCAGCGAGGTATTGAATATCCTGCGCAAGGATGCGGGCAAACGGGATGAGTCTGAATTCCATGGCCCCTCCGCTTCGGCTGCCGCTTCCATGCAGATGAACAACGTTTCCTTCCCTTCTCAATCAGACGTGGGAGGCTGTACTGTTTTCATCATGGATATCAATCAGTTCCAGAAGCTATAAGACTTCCGCAGAAACGGATGCTGCAGTTCGCGAAGCATCCTTCATTCAAAAAGACTGTGATACAGCCCGCGGCCGCATCACAGTCTTTTGCTATTTCCTTTTAAATTTCCGTTTAATCAAGCCATTTCTTCCAGTCATTCCAGTCCACCGTATCCGCAGGCTGAAATGCATCAGAAGCAGCGTAATCCAGTAGCCCCTTCACCAGCTGCCGAATCTCCGGGCGCTGCATCTTATCGCGCAGCTTCGCCGTGCATACCAGCACGCTTCCCTTTCCCACATTGGCCTCAAACAGAATTCCGAGCTTATGGTTCCTTTCAAAGTTGTCTATCATCTGCACGGTCGGCATCAGGCCTGCCGGTTCCAGATCATCCAGCACCGCACAGTCACAGTCCTGGCATACCGCATACCACTGAGGCGTCGTATAGGTTGCTTTTGCAAATCCGCGCAGGGCGGGATGCTCTTTCCGAATCAGGAGTCCCATCGTTCCCACAGGAACAGGTTTTCCCATCCCCTCGGATATCCGCCGGAACATGGGGTAATTCCAAAAGTCCGTACAATAGCTTCCCTTCACGCTTTTTTCCACATGTTCAGGCATGTACAGCACAGCTTTTCCTTCCGCCAGCCATTCCGATGCCCGTTCTTTCTCATACGCCACCCATACCTGTCCGGAACCCATTTGTACACAGCCGCTCTCTTCAGGAAGAAAGATATCCACATTTTTAGGGTATATCCACAGTGGATATTCTTTATGAATCTTTGTTCCCTCCACATCCAGGGAAAGGCGCAGCTGCAATGCTTCCCCTCCGCTTTCCGGAAGCCTGCAGGAAATCTCTCCCAGGTACGTCAGGCCGTACGCCTGATCAGGTATCCGGATCTCACCCTGCGCATAGCTGCAGCCTTCTGCTTCCAGCGTCCAGGCCACCCGTTTATCCAACAGTTCCTGTGCCTGGTTATAATAGCTGATCTCGATATCCGCACGGAACGGCTCTCCTTCATAATAGTTGTACCGCTCAAATCTGGCCAGAAGGACTTCATCCGAACAAAAACTTCTCCATTCCTCTTCTTCCACCAGACCTTTGGAATCCATCATCGCATCCAGTATTCCGACCAAAGCGGTACCCTGCCCCTGGAAATCCTGAATATCCAGGATCTGATATCCTGCCACATAACGCGATCTGTGCGCTGCTTCCAATTCTTCTTTATAACACTGTATTGCCAGCTTTCCGGAATTATAGAAAAAATCCTTCGCCAGATGGCCCATTCCCTTCTCTTCCAAACGTTCTTTAAAGACCTCCAGGTTACACGCCTGCGTTACGCCTGTGAATTTTTTGATCTCTTCAAAGTTGGGAAAGACCGCATACTGACCGATTTCATGCGTCACGACCGGCACGCTGGGCCGAATGGCAACGCCTGTTTCGGACGCCCGCACCTTCTTCACCGAGGTGCCATACTGTATCTCGATTTCCTGACCGGCAAGCCCATTCCCTGTCTTTTCCTCTTCTTCCTCCGGCGGCAGGATCGCCGCGTCATAGTCATGCATCGTGGAGGGTTCCCTTGTCTGAATATGTCCCTGGGGCGCGTCGCACATAGCATAGGAGCCTCTCAGCAGCCGCTTATTCTCACCGTTTTCATCGCTTCCGGACAGGCGGACGCCCACCCAGAAATCCTCTTCCGGCAGGATCATGGGCGTGAACTGAAAGTTATTTGAGCCCTGGGTATACAGTGGCCGGTCATCCGCATCGCGCAGCCGGCGGATAATCTGCCCGATGCGCTTCGGGCTTCCCCACAGTTCGTTTCCCATGGAAAGCATGCAGAACGAGGGATGATTCCCATAAGCTCTCAGGATCCGGATCCCCTCCTGTATGAGATATTCCTGTTCCGCCTCATTGTGGTTTTCCTCACCCGGCTCCGTGATCGTTCCCCAGAAGGGAAGTTCCGGTTCCAGATAGATACCCAGCAAATCCGCAGCCTCGAAAGCCGCCTCGGGCGGGCAGCAGGTATGACAGCGATAATGATTGATCCCATAGCGCCTGGCGATTCCCATGATGTGAAGCCATTCCTCCACCCGGGTGGGCGCCGCTCCGGTCAGCGGAAAAGAAAGGCCTTCATGTTTTCCACGCAGCTTCACTTCTTTTCCGTTAATCAGGAATGCATGCTCTCCCGCCTGGAAGCAGCGCATTCCAACCTCCGCCCCTGTCTCTTCCGCTTCCCCTTCTCCTTCCCAGGTAAGCCGGAAATGATACAGAACCGGCTGGTATTCGCTCCAGAAAAGGGGCTGCGTATCGAATACATAGGCCACTTTCTGAACGCTTCTTCCATGCGGAAGAACCAGTTCAGCCTTCATGGTTCCTCCTGCCCCTTCTCCTTCTATTCCACCAACCGTCCGTAAATAGGGCGTGACAGAAAGGCTTCTGCACATTTCGAAGCCCGCATTTTCCACTTCCAGTTCCAGTTCTGCCGTCCAGTTCTCTATGTCGCTTCTGGCCTTTACATGGCGGATGGAGACCTCACCATAGACTTCCAACGCGATCCGCCCTGTAATCCCGTTCCAGTTCGTCTGCGTATCCGGGCTGGTCAGATGACCTCCTTTTGTGAGATAATCCGTATTTTCCACCTGGATGCGCAGAGTGAATTCCTCCGCCTTCACCAGATCCGTCAGTTCATATATATGGGGCGCACACAGGCTGTCCCTCTCCCCTGCCATCTGTCCGTCCACCCATACCTTCGTCTTTCTGGTTCGCTCCAGAAACAGAAGCAGCGGCCGCCCCACATCTTCCCTGCGTATATGGACACGACGCTCATAATAAGCCTTTCCCTCAAAGGGATAGACCTCTGTGAGCCGCTCCGTCTCCCGCTTCTGATTGACAGCCCCCTTCCGGGCCTGCGCGGTTGTTCCCGGCAGGCCGATTCGATCATCCAGGCGATCGTCCTTCAGGGAAAACCTCCATTCCCCGCTTAAATCATACTCCCTGATCATCTTTTTCCTCCTTCATCTTTCGCAGCCTGCGCTCCTCTCGCACGCGGACTCTGAGTTCTTTAAAAAAACCGGTCAGCATCGCGCTGCACTCCTCTTCCATGATGCCGCGCACAATTCTGACCTGATGGTTGAAATCAGGCACCTGCAGGATATTCAGGATGGAGCCCGCACATCCGGCCTTTGGATTCATGCATCCGATGACCACCTCAGGAATCCTGGCCTGCACGATCGCTCCTGAACACATCTGGCAGGGTTCCAGCGTTACATATAATGTACAGCCTTCCAGCCTCCAGTCTCCGAGCTTCCTGCTCGCCTTGCGGATAGCCGTTATCTCTGCATGGGAAAGGGTATTCTTATCCGTGTTCCTGCGGTTATATCCCCTCCCAATGATTCGATCCTCATATACAATCACGCAGCCGATGGGCACTTCTCCAAGCGCATACGCTTTCTGCGCCTGCTTTATCGCAGCCCTCATATATTTCATATGGCGCTGTTCTGACTCATTCGGCATTTTCACCTCCTCCGGCTTCTCCATCCGCTCCGCTCCCTTCATCCGTTTCTGTTTCTCACGCTTCCTGTTTCCATCCCGGGATCCGGCCTCTTCTTGTTTCATAAGGCCCACTTGCCCGCCCGGCCGTTCCGGTCTATAATAACAGTACGTCCTTATGGTACCTGTCGTTACATCTGAACTGTACTCATCATATCAGGGAAAGGCTCAAAATGCAAATTCACGGTTTCAACAAAACAACGCTCCTGGATTATCCCGGCCATGTGGCCTCCACCATTTTCACGGGTTTCTGCAACTTCCGCTGCCCGTTTTGCCAGAACGGGGATCTGGTTCTGCATCCTGCTTCCCTCCCTCTTCTTTCTGAGGAAGATATTCTGGCGCATCTGCGCAAGCGGCGCGGTATCCTTACAGGCGTATGTGTCAGCGGCGGAGAGCCCACGCTTCAGCCGGATCTGGAACCCTTTCTTTACCGTATCAAAGAGCTGGGATATCTGATTAAATTGGATACCAACGGCTACCAGCCGGAGGTTCTTCAGTCGCTGCATGAAAAGAAGCTTCTGGACTATATCGCAATGGATATTAAGTCCTCTCCCCGCAACTATGCCGCAGTCGCCGGGCTGCCCGGACTGGATATGGGCCGTATCCGAAGCAGCGTGGATTTCATCCGAACCTGCGGACTGGCCTATGAATTTCGCACCACAGTTGTTCGGGAACTGCACAGCGCCAGCGACTTCCAGCGGATCGGCTGCTGGCTGCAAGGCTGCGACGCCTATTTCCTTCAGTCCTATGCGGAAAGCGACGGCGTGATTTCCCCCATGTTTACCTCCTGCACCCGGGAAGAATTGGAAGGATTTCGTAAGATCCTGCTCCCTTTTATACCGAACACCTCGCTGAGAGGGGTAGACTGATATGGATGGGATTTTCCAGCAGTTCCTACTTTCATAAGCAGTTTAAAAAGTTTACCGGTCTGCCCCCTCAGCAATACCAGGGCCGTTAAACTTTCATCCAGGCTCCTACAGCCTGACCTTTTTCATGTAGTAGCCAAAGCTTCCCGGCCGGGCCGGAACGCTTTGGCCCTCAAAGGCCTCAAAACCAAACATTTCTGCGGCCATTTTCTCCCGTTCATAGAAGACGCCCGGAACTCCCAGATAGTAGCTCTCTTCTCCTTCCTTTCCCACTTTGCCGAGGATCACATGCCGGTAATTATAATACCCATGCAGCAGAAAGCTGTTATGCACCATCTTCTGGTATTCCTGCCCAAGTATCACGAAATCCCTCGGCGTTATGGACAGGTATTCCCGTTCATCCCCAAACGGATGCACCGTTTGATAGAGGTGCTGCAGCTGCTCCCATTTGTCCTCATACAGTTTTTCCTGCCCGCCGCCCTGCGGTTCTTTTACCGGTTCTTTATCATTCCTTCCACGCTCCATTTGCATGCCTTCCTGCCGCATGTGTTCCGCTTGGGCTCCCTCTTCCGAAGCGCCTTTTTCCAAAGCGCTTTCCACCTGAGCGGCTTTCAGCCTGTCGTCCACCGTCCTTTGCGCTTCTTTCGCGGTTTTTTCCTGAATCTCTGATACCTTCTCCGAACGGTCCAGCCTTTTCGGGCACACCTTCTCCATCCTTTTGCTTTTCTCTCCGTCCGCTTCTTCCTTATCCCTGATGTGCCCATGGCCTCCTATTTCGTTCTGGCTTTCCTTCTCCACAGGCACCGGAACCGCACTCCCGCCCTGCGGCCTTGCTGCACTCCTCCAGTTTCCTTCCACTCTCCTTCCGCCTGTAAGGAACAGCCTCAGACCGCAAATCTCTGCATATGGCCGTCCTCCGCGGCTGACTGCCGTTCTTTCAAACGTACGGGAATAGCTGCCTCCTCCATGCTTCAGCAGGATCTTGTCCACAGCAGCTCCCTCTTCATCCCTGAGATCGTAAAAGCCGTTATCCGTTTCTCCCAGCCCCTGAATCCGTATCTGCCATCTGATCTCCTCGCCCACCTCTTCCAGTTTCAGGAATCCGGCGCTTTTTATTCGTTCTCCCGCTCTCATCAGATCGAGGTATATAATTTGCCTGTTATAATAAAACACCCTTGTCCCTCCTTATAGTCCTAATTCTATTCGGACTAGGGCCCAAATATGACTAGGACTGCCGCAGGAAACAAGGGTAAGGGTGCAATACCATCTCGGTTCGAAACAGTTTAAATGGCCCCCATGGGCTTTATGCATGTATGTTGCTTCATCCTCCGCCGCGGCAGGGGATGAAACGGCATACACGCACAAAGCCCATAGGGGCCATTTGAACTCTTCCTCAATTAATAGTCAATGCTCTCCAGATATTTCATGTAGTTCACCACCATGAGCGCAATCTTGAAGGTGAGCGCATCATCAAATACCCTGATATCTAGGCCTGTGCTCTTCTGCAGCTTCTCAATCCTGTATACAAGCGTATTTCTGTGGATAAACAGCTGTCTGGATGTTTCAGACACGTTCAGATTGTTTTCAAAGAATTTATTGATCGTGGTAAGCGTCTCTTCATCCATATCATATGGAACATTATCGCCGAAGATTTCTTCAATGAAAATCTTGCACAGGTTGACCGGAAGCTGATAGATCAGACGTCCGATTCCCAGACGCGCATAGGCGATCACATTTTTCTCCGCATAGAAGATCTTGCCCACATCCATGGCAAGCTTGGCTTCCTTATAGGACTTGGACACCTCACGCAGCTCTCCCACGACGGTTCCGTACGCCACGCGCACGTTCATCATAGCCTCACTGTTCATCATATCCACGATCATTTCCGCCGTTTTGTCAATGGCCTCCGAATCATCCATTCTCTCCAGCGCTTTGATCAATATGATATTTTTCTCATCAACGGCAGTGATATAGTCCCCGTTCTGGCTGGAAAACAGGCTCTTCAGCAATTCCATCGCGCTGTTATCCTTCTCGATCCGGGTTTCAATCAAATAAACAATTCTGGGGCATTCCACTTCAATATGCAGCTTCTGCGCCCTGTTATAGATATCCACAAGGAGAAGATTATCCAGGATCAGGTTCTGGAAAAAGTTGTTCCTGTCAAAGCGCTCTTTATACGCTACGATCAGGTTCTGGATCGAACTCACCGCGATCTTCCCCACCATATATACACTGTCATCCGGCCCCTGGGCTACAAGAATATAGGAAGGATCTCCGTCATCAAGTATCTTCAGTAGATGACGCCCTCCCACCACCTGGCTGTCCGCAGGTGAAGTTGCAAAATTCTCAATAATATCTCTGGAAATATCAATTTCTTCCGTTGTGGCCGCGACCTTCATCCCTTCCACATCATATACGCCCAGATCCACTTTGGTTATCATGCGCAATTCATCTATGCTGTTTTGTATTACCTGATTGGAAATCATCTTCCTCCACGTCCTTTCCCAGTATTTCTTTACTATAAAGCAATTTTCGAATTTCGTCAATTCCCCTTTCTTATATCAAAAAGGGGAAGATGCAATGCATCTTCCCCTCTGAATTCTTATGATTAGTTGGTGATGATCTGCTCGGTCTCTTTGTCGAAAATATGTATCTTCTCAACATCGAATGCAAATTTGATGGTATCTCCAGGTCTGGACGTCGTACGGGAATCCACTCTTGCAGTGATCGGATAATCAGCCAGATCAAAGTACAGATAAACTTCTGCACCAAGCAGCTCGTAAACCTTAACGGTGGACTCAAATACACACTTTGAAGTCTCGATGAACATCTGAGAATCATATACATCCTCAGGACGGATACCGAAGGTAACGGTCTTTCCAGCATAGCCGCCTTCAATTACCTTCTTCGCTTTTGCAGGAGGAAGCGGAATTACCTTGCCGCCGATCTTCAGGCCGGCATTCTCTCCGTTTACTTCCACAACAGCATCCAGGAAGTTCATCTGAGGTGATCCCATGAATCCTGCTACGAACAGGTTCTGAGGCTTCTCATACAGATTCTGAGGAGTATCAACCTGCTGAATAACGCCATCCTTCATAACTACGATTCTGGTTCCCAGAGTCATAGCTTCGGTCTGGTCATGTGTTACATAGATGATGGTGGTGCCCAGTCTCTGATGCAGCTTGGAGATCTCAACACGCATCTGCACACGCAGCTTAGCATCCAGGTTGGACAGAGGTTCGTCCATCAGGAATACCTTAGGGTTACGAACGATAGCACGTCCCATAGCAACACGCTGTCTCTGACCACCGGACAGAGCCTTCGGCTTACGATCAAGAAGAGGAGTCAGATCCAGGATCTTCGCCGCTTCCTTAACCATCTTATCGATCTCATCCTTCGGAACTTTTCTTAACTTCAGTCCGAAAGCCATGTTATCATATACTGACATATGAGGATACAGAGCGTAGTTCTGGAATACCATTGCGATATCTCTGTCCTTAGGCTCTACATCGTTAACCACTCTGTCACCGATCTTCAGTTCACCGGAAGAAATATCTTCCAGACCAGCGATCATACGCAGCGTGGTGGACTTACCACAGCCGGAGGGTCCTACGAAGATGATGAATTCTTTATCAGCGATCTCGAGGTTGAAGTCTTTAACTGCTTCAAATCCATTGGGATATACTTTGCAGATGTTCTTCAAAGATAAACTTGCCATTTTGTTTGCCTCCCTATACTATTAATATTCACATTTACAGCCAAGAAACTCGCTGACATCACGCCAAACCCGTCTCGACCAAGCCTGAAATAAGTATAACCGACGGAAAAAGTTTTGACCATACCAGAAATTCACAAATATTTATCGCAACATTGTAAAATATGCTAAGAAAAAGAGAAGTAAATTTGAGGGCCTGTCAACTTGCTTAATTGGTTAATGTATTCTTATACACTTTTACCATAGGCTTCCTTCCGCAGAATTTCTCAGGCATTCTCCTCTGGTTCGGATGCTTCTTCCGCAGCCTCCTGCGGCGCATCTTCAGGATCCGCAGCCTCCTCTTCGGTGCTCTCTTCCTCTTCATCCGGGCTTTCTGCTTCCCGTTTCTCCGCTTTCTGTCTTTCTGCCTCAAGCGCTCTGCGCTTTTCTTCCTCTTCCTCCCGGATGAAGGAAAGGGTCTCCAACTCTTCAGAATTTCCTTCTTCTTCCTCTTCCGGTTCAAACTTCTTAAAGATCTTCACGAACTGCCTGCTGCACAGATAAGCAGGCACAGAGAAGCCAAACATAATCAGAAAAGGCATTGCCTGCGGGATCAGGAGCAGAAGCACAATGGGCAGAACATTGATGATGATGATAAGAACCGTTCTGGGAAGGCTCATGATGCTCATCAAAAAAGAATTCCTGATGGTATTCTTAATGGTATTCTCAAACCGGGACAATACCGGAAATACATAGACCACCGTAAATACATACAGCACCGTCACAATCATGATCAGGACGGTAAGCACCTGTTCAAAAGACATATTGGAGTTGCTCAGGATCATAAAGTCTCCAATGAGAACGATACCCAGAACCAAAACCATCAGCCAGATGAGGGTGGCCTGCTTAAAGTTCTCCTTAAACGACTTGAAGTATCCCCTTACGATATATCCTTCTTCTCCCTTTACGATCTTAATCGTCATATAGTACAGCGCTGTTATCGCATCTCCTGCCGTAATGATCGGAATACAAAGCAGAAGCGTCAGCAGATTCAGAATCATCAAGTCAGCCATTTTGGACAGGAATACCATGACCGGACTGTCCAGGTTAAAAAATCTTCCCATATGTATCTCTCCTGTTTCTTTTATCCAGCCGCAGGCGCCGGAAAGCGCCCAAATCAGCCTATCATATCTATCATACTACGCAGGAGCGCCGCATGCAAATAAAATAATTATAACCCCACTGGTTTTTCGTGGAAAACACAGCAGTCCAGATACCCCGTTCAGGCTCTGTCAGGCGCAGGGATAAAGCGTTGTGCGCGTCTGACAGAACCCGGAAAAACCGCCTGAACTGCTTACAGAAACATGGGCCGTTTCGTCCGCAGCATGGCTGCTGCGGAAACGATGCCCGCTTTCCCTGATTATTCTGCTTTCTCTGGTTGCTCTGCTTTCTCTTTATGCGCTATTCCACCAGGTTTTTCAGCGGAAGCCCCTTCTCCAGAGCATAGGCATTTTCCAGCGTTTCATAAGCGATGGCCTGCATGGCTTCCACAGTGAAAAAGCCCATATGGGAGGTGATGAGCACATTAGGGAACGTCGTAAGCCTTGCCAGATTCTCATCCCGAATGATCTCATCCGAGCAGTCTTCATAGAACAGCCCTTCTTCCTCTTCATATACATCCAGGCCTACTCCCCCGAATTTTCCCGCCAGAAGCCCTTCAATCAGGGCTCCCGTATCCACCAGTCCCCCTCTGGAGGTGTTTACCAGGTAGACCCCTTCTTTCATACGTTCTATGGATTTTTTATTGATGATATGACGGGTCTGCTCCGTGAGCGGGCAGTGCAGAGAGATGAAGTCTGACTTTTGGAGAAGTTCCTCCAGGGACACATACTTCACGTCCAGATTTTCATTGGGATATGGATCGTATGCCAGAACCTGCATGGAGAACCCATGGAAAATACGGATCATTGCCTGGCCGATCTTGCCTGTACCGATCACTCCGGCCACCTTGTGGTACAGATCGGTTCCCATCAGCCCGTTGATGTTCATATTGAATTCCCGCGTCCGCCCGTAAGCCTTGTGCGTGAAGCGATTCACCGTCAGAAGCATTGCCATGGCAAACTCTGCCACCGCTTCCGGGGAATAGCTGGGCACCCGCAGCACGGCTACCTTGCCCTTAGCGGCCTTAATATCCACATGATTGAACCCCGCACTTCGCAAAAGCAGCGCCTTCACCCCGTTTTCGTGCAGCCAGTCCACCATGTCCGCATCCACATGATCGTTCACAAAGATGCATGCCGCATCATATCCCTTTGCCAAAAACATGGTCTGTGCGCTGAAGGGCAATTCCAGGAAATTGAATTCATATCCATAATCCTTTGCCATCGGTTCAAACCAGATACGGTCGTAAGGTTTTGTACTGAAAAAAGCAATCCGCATAAAGAGCCTTCCTTTCCACCTGATATGCGCGCACAGAGGGACTGCACGCTTTCTCTTTCATTGCTTTAGTGTACGCAAAAGGCTCTTCTTTATCCGCCGGCTTCTCTATGAAATTCTAAAACAGTTTGCGGCCGTTCCTTCATGCGGCCTATTCTTTTCTTATGAAAAAAGATTGGAAAAGAATTCCTGGATGGTCTCGCCCATGGTCCGGAAAAACTCTCTCAAAACGGATTCCGTCTTCTCCGCGGCCGCTTCCCGAACCGGTTCCACCAGCTTTTCCCGCAGCGTATCCTCCACCAATTCTTCCCCGTAAGTTTCATAAAGAGACTCTATCTTATCCAGAATCTCCTCTGAACCTATTCCTGAACCGTTTACCTTTTCAAGAAGGGAAGAAAGCTTCTCTTTCTGCGCATCCGTAAGAGCGATGCCCAGCCGTTCTTCCGCCTCATTCAAGGCATCTCGTATCTCTTCTTCTGACCCCGGATTTCCCTCTTCCAACAGCCGTGCGGTTTCCTCCAGGAGTTTCTTTTCTTCTTCAGAAAGCGACGCTCCTGCCGTTTCCGTCTCTGTGCTTTCCTCCGCCTCTGCCACAAGGCCTCCTGCCGGCATCAAAGCGGCTGCAGGAACTGAAAGCATCAGAAACACGAGCAGACAGACGCCTGCCCTGCCGTTTCTCAGGCAATTTTTTTGTGCATATCTCAGGCCGTTTCTTTGCCCGTCTCTATTCTTTCCTCTTCTCTTCAAGCAGTCGCTCCTATTCCTTGTGCCGGCCTTTCCATCCGGCCTTTCCATCCGGCCTTTCCATCCGGCCTTTCCACCCAGTCTTTCCTGCGGCTTTATCGGGCATTCTGTCCGCAGCGTTTGCATACCCATTCGCGGATATCTTTCCATACCAGCTTTCGATCCGCTTCATTGACCAATTCATGCCGGTCGTTCTCATACAGTTTCATGGTTACCTCCTCCATGCCAAGGCTTAAGAAGGAGCGGTACACCTGCTCCACCGCTTTTCCATAATCTCCGACCGGATCTTCCTTACCCGCGAGGAATAGCACGGGCAGCTCATGCGGCATTCTCTTCACGAAGTCCTCATCATGCAACCGCCAGATCAGTTCAAAAAGCGTGGCAAACCCATTCAGCGTGAAAGTAAAGCCGCATAGGGGATCCTGATTGTATTTCGCCACCTCAGAAGCATCTGTCGATAACCAATCCATGGGGGATACAGGATGAGGGATTCTCTTGTTATAGCTTCCGAAAGCCAGCATATTCACCAGTCCGCTCTTATGTTTCTCTCCCTGCAGCGCGGAAAGGATCCGCACGAGCCTTTTGGAAAGTTTCAGCAGTCCCTGCGGCTGCATCCCCGTTCCCATGATGATCGCCCCGTCAAGTCCTTCTCCATGCACACACAAATAGTTCCTGAGAATAAAGGAACCCATGCTGTGTCCCAGAATCAGATACGGAAGGCGTTCTAGGGAGGCGTTTTTCCTCTCCGCTTCCACAAGCCTGCGCAGCCTGTGCACATCCTCAACCAGCGTTCCGGCCGCATCTTTGCTGCAGAAATATCCATAGGGATGCTTGTCTCCCACGCTTTTTCCATGGCCCAGATGGTCATGCCCCACCACCAGAATACCGCTTTCGGTCAGGAAGGAAGCGAGCGCCTCATAGCGCTCCACATATTCCGCCATGCCGTGCACGATCTGAACGATACCTATCGGTTCCCCTTCCGGAGCCCACTCAAGCGCATGAATTTTGGTCTTTCCATCCGCAGAGTCATAATAAAACTCCCTCTTCCTCATCCCGCTCCTCCTTCTTCCGCAGCCTTTTTCTATAGCTGCCCATCCAGAATGCCTTTCTCTCCGCCCAAGCCGCCGCAGGCTGAGCCTGCGGCAGCATGCACGGGTATCCTACGGGCGTACCGTCCTAACAGATCTCCGCACCTGCGGGCATTTCCTTCTCAGGAACTACCAGGGCCAGATTGCCCTGTGCATCTTCCGCACACAGAAGCATGCCTTCCGACACGATTCCCGCAAGCGTGGCCGGTTTGAGGTTCACCAGCACCATCACCTTCTTGCCCACCATTTCCTGTGCGCTGTAATGCGCTTTGATGCCGGATACGATCTGTTTTACCTCACTGCCGATCCGTACCTTTGAGCAGAGCAGCTTTTTCGACTTCTTCACTTCCTCACAGGCGATAATCTCCCCTACCTGGAACTGCAGCTTAGCAAAATCATCATAGGTGATCTCCGGCTTTCTCTCCAGGTCGATGACCTCCTGTTCTTCCTGTTCTCCTGCCGTTTCCTGTCCATCCGCCGCGCCCGACGCTTCAGATGCAGCTCCTTCCGCCGCTTTTCTCTGCGCGAACATGGCTTCCGCCTTTTCCGTAACTTCTTTTACATCCAGTCTCGCGAACAGGATCTCCGGCTTATTTGTGACTTTCGTTCCGTTTGGCGTATTTCCAAATGTGCAGCATTCCTCAAAGGAGGGGAGCGTCACATTCAGCTGGGCTGCGATCTTCTGCGCTGTGTTCGGCATATAGGGTTCCAGCAGGGAAGCGCCGATGGTGATGCCTTCCACCAGGTTATACAGAACGGTCGCCAGACGGGCCTTCTTCGCCTCGTCCTTTGCCAGAATCCAGGGTTCCGTCTCATCGATATATTTGTTGCACCGTTTAAACAGGGAGAAGATCTCCGTCATGGCGTCCGCCACGCGCAGCTGCGCCATTTTCTCCTCCACTTTCGCGTAGGTTCCCGTCGCCACAGCCTTCAAATCCTCATCCACCGCTTCACACACGCCGGTGTTCTCCACCACGCCGCCAAAATATTTATTGCTCATGGAGATGGTGCGGTTCACCAGATTCCCCAGGGTGTTGGCCAAGTCGGAATTAATGCGGTCCGTGAGCAGTTCCCAGCTGATCACGCCGTCGTTCTCAAAGGGCATCTCATGCAGCACAAAATAGCGCACCGCATCCACGCCAAAGAAATCCACCAGATCGTCTGCATACATCACGTTTCCTTTGGATTTGCTCATCTTTCCATCTCCCTGCAGCAGCCAGGGATGACCGAAGATCTGCTTCGGCAGAGGCTCGCCGAGCGCCATCAGGAAAATCGGCCAGTAGATCGTATGGAAACGGATGATATCTTTTCCAATCAGATGCAGATCAGCGGGCCACAGTTTCTTATACTGTTCCGTGCTGTTGCCGTCCGCATCATAGCCGATGCCCGTGATATAGTTTGTCAGGGCATCCAGCCATACATAGACCACATGTTTGTCGTCAAAATCAACCGGGATGCCCCATTTGAAAGAGGTACGGGACACACACAGATCCTGCAGGCCCGGCAGAAGGAAGTTGTTCATCATCTCATTTTTACGCGAAACGGGCTGAATGAATTCCGGATGTTCATTGATATGCTTTATCAGCCGATCCGCATATTTGCTCATTTTGAAGAAATAAGCTTCTTCCCTGGCGGGCTTCACCTCTCTGCCGCAGTCCGGGCATTTCCCGTCCACCAGCTGGGAAGCGGTCCAGAAGGATTCGCAGGGCGTACAATAAAGGCCTTCATAATGCCCTTTATAGATATCTCCCTGGTCATACAGCCTCTTGAAGATCTTCTGCACCTGCTTTGTGTGATCCGCATCTGTGGTACGGATGAATTTATCATAGGAAGTCCCCATCAGATCCCACAGGCGCTTCACTTCACCCGCCACCTTATCCACATATTCCTGAGGAGATACGCCCGCTTCCTGGGCCTTCAGCTCGATCTTCTGCCCATGCTCGTCCGTTCCCGTCTGGAAAAATACCTCATAGCCGTCCTTCCTCTTGAAACGCGCAATACTGTCAGCCAGCACCGCCTCATAAGTGTTGCCGATGTGCGGTTTCCCGGAGGTATAGGCAATGGCCGTCGTCATATAAAACTTTCCTTTGCTCATCATTCTCCTGCTCCTCTCTCTTGTTTTCATCGAATCCATTAACAAAAGCCCGCCTTCTTAGATTTTAAGCTTTTGTTAAAATCAAGAAGACGGGCCGATCTCCCGTGGTACCACTTCTCTTCACCGCATCCTCGCGAATGCGGCCTTTGCAGGTACACCGCCGCATGCTCCGCCTCCTCTATGGAAGAAACGTTCCAGCCGAATACCCTGCCGCTGTAACAGGCGGCACCTGTCGCAGCCTAGCCGCCATCGCGGTTCGGTGCGCCGCTCAGAAAGCCATCTTCCATCCATCTCGGCTTGTCCCCTCTCAGCACGGCGGATTTCCCGCCCAGGGCCTTCTCTGTAAGGCTTCCATGGATGTACTCTCTTTCTTCAATGCTTTTTTCTTTATCCATCCCGGAGCTTTCCGGTAAAGCCAGATTAACA
>ERZ826396.1197-NODE-1197-length-30702-cov-4.492250_pt1 | contig 30702 bp, 30 predicted proteins | sample MGYA00519926_ERZ826396 | MGnify/ENA primary metagenome ERZ826396 (study PRJEB31778, sample SAMEA3449230) | human gut metagenome | biome: human gut; feature: human-associated habitat; material: faeces | place: United Kingdom | collected 2010/2012 ... | reverse complement strand
ATGGGCCAAAGGCCCGGACGAGGGAACGAAGGGAAGGGGGAGCGGCTTCAGATTTCTTATCTGCGCCTCAGGTTTTATTTGCATCCCTGGCATCTCCATAGGGTTGAGAGGAAGGCTTGGATCTGGTATACTATAGGAAATTTCGCCAGGATGAATGAGCAAGATCTGTTTCTTTTTCCAAATAAAATGATCCGAGGCAGGAAAAGACGGCGGGATGGAAGAAAGGGTGATAGATATGGCTTTTGACGGCATTACGATAGCATGTATACGGAAAGAACTGGAAGAGGCGCTGGTGGGCGGGCGGATCTATAAGATCGCTCAGCCGGAAGCGGATGAACTGCTGCTGACGGTTAAGAATAAGGGCGGGCAGCAACGGGTGGTGATCTCCGCCTCCGCCTCTCTTCCTCTGATTTATCTGACGGACAAAAACAAACCAAGCCCGCTGACGGCTCCGAATTTCTGCATGCTTCTCCGCAAGCATCTTCAGAACGGCAGGATTCTCAGCATCACACAGCCCGGAATGGAACGGGTTCTCAATTTTGAGATTGAACACCTGGATGAAATGGGAGATCTGTGCCGGAAAACACTGGCTGTTGAACTCATGGGCAAGCACAGCAATATCATCTTCTGTGATGATTCCGGCATGATCATCGACAGTATCAAGCATATTTCAGGCATGGTCAGTTCCGTGCGGGAAGTTCTGCCCGGAAAACCATATTTTATTCCGCATACGCAGGATAAGCTGAATCCTCTGGAGGCAGATCAGGAAACGTTCAACGCGCGGATCTTTTCCAAGAACCAGCCTTGTTTCAAGGCGCTCTATACTTCCTTCACCGGCCTGTCTCCCGCCATAGCCCATGAAATCTGCTACCGGGCAGGCGGCGGTGCAGACAGCTCCTGCGCCGCACTTTCCGCACAGGATCGGGAGGCGCTCTGGCAGGCGTTCTCCTCTATGATGGAGGATGTACGCTCCGGCAGATTCTCCTGCTGCATCGTCTACGAACCAGGTGACCAGAAGGCTTCTGCCCCGGCTGAATACGCTGCGCTCACGCTCACTTCTTATCCGGCAGCATCCAGAAAAACGTATACATCCATCTCCCGGCTGCTGGAAGAATATTATGCGGAAAAAAATATGGTTACCCGGATCCGGCAGCGTTCCTCTGATCTCAGGAGAATCGTATCCACAGCACTGGAACGAAATGTAAAGAAATATGATCTGCAGCGCAGGCAGATGCAGGATACACAAAAACGGGATAAGTACCGGGTATACGGAGAACTGCTCAACACCTACGGCTATGATGTGCCGTCAGGCGCCAAGTCCATGGAGGCGATCAATTATTATACGGGCGAACCTGTTACCGTGCCTCTGGATCCCACCCTGTCGGCAGGTGAAAATGCGAAAAAATACTTCGAGAAATACAATAAGCTGAAGCGTACCTATGAGGCCCTTTCCACACTCACGCTGGAAACAAAAGCGGAGGTGGAACATTTGGAATCCATCAGCAATTCCCTGGACATCGCACAAAAAGAGGAAGATCTCGTCCAGATCAAGGAAGAACTGATCGAAAGCGGCTATATCCGCCGCAAGGGCGGAACCAAAAAGGCCAAGGTCACCAGCAAGCCGTTCCACTACCGCAGCAGCGATGGTTATGACATCTATGTTGGCAAGAACAATTACCAGAACGATGAGCTGACTTTCCGCTTCGCTACCGGCAATGACTGGTGGTTCCACGCCAAAGGAATGCCCGGTTCCCATGTCATCGTGAAATCAAAGGGCGAGCCCCTTCCGGACCGCACCTTTGAGGAAGCCGCCAGGCTCGCCGCTTATTATTCCAGAGGCCGGGAGCAGGAAAAGGTGGAAATCGACTATACGGAGAAAAAGAACGTAAAAAAACCGGGCGGCGCCAAACCTGGATTCGTGGTCTATTATACGAACTATTCCATGATGATCGATTCTGACATCAGCGCTTTGAGCCAGGTGGAATCAAATACATCCTTGTAAGCGGAGGGGCATCCGTCTTTCCCCGCTGCAGGACGCAATAACCGGCGGCATTGCTTTTCTTACTGCAATGCCGCCGGTTTGGATCAATCAGAGGAATCCGGTTTGCATCCCGCCCTTACAGCGTACCTGTAGTGAACAGGCTCCTTACATGAGCCACCTCTTCCGGCGTGGCCTTCTGTGCAGGCACATAGTAGGATTTCTCCCTTGCGATCTGATAAAGCTGTTCCTGCGACTGTTCACAGGCCGTGCGCATCTGCTTCAGCGTGCTCTTCAGTTCTTTGTTTTCCGTCTGGGCGATCATCTCGCCGAATCTGGTCAGTTCCCCGTTGATACCTGCCAGCGCATCCGCTACCATCGTCTTTTCCTGCATCATATTCTCTCACCCTTTCTCCGCATATGGCGGCGTTACTGTAAAAATTTCATCAGCTGCTGTTTGTTCTCCATGGCCGATTTGGCTCCCTGCTCAAAAAACTGCTTGATTTTGGCATCCTCCGCCCAGGAAGCGTATTCCTTCATTTTACAGTGCGTCGTATCATATCCGCCGATCAGATGACGCAGGTTCTGCAGATCCAGTTCTGATATATTTGCCATTTCCATACCTCCATTTTCTAGCCGCAGGCGCATCGGAGCGCCGGCATCACACCGGATTCCGGGGCGCCTGCAGGAACGTTACATCCCTATTGTGCGCTCGGGGCCAGGCAAATATTCAGGAAGCTTTTGTAACCCTTCCTTCAGAACGCATTCCGCCGCTTTTTTACATTCCAAGTTCCTCATAAGGGATCGTCACTTCCGTATATCCTGCTGCATACGGCGCGATCTCGTAAGGCGTTGTGTAGAAAACCACACCGTCCTCCGTAAGATAAGAAAACTGCGCAAAATCCGTTTTTGCATTCAATGTATCCGCAGCATCCCCGAAAAATCCGCCCGCTTCATCCCCTTCCACCAGGGCCAGGAATCTGCTGCGTACCAGTTCGTTCAATTCCTCCTCTGAAAGAGCGGTCAGGCTTTGGAGGGTCACCTCTTTGCCGTCCGCCCTGCTGAAAAGATGGCTCTCTCTTCCAGGCATTCCATGCGCGCCTCCCGTATAGAGATAGGATTCGTGTAAAATACCGATCACCTGATCCCGAACGGTCACTTTGGCCACCGTAACCTCATCTCCATAGGGCGCTATGAGTTCTTCCTCCCCAAGCGACAGGATCCAATCGCAGGCCTCATCGGCCAGTGGCTCATATTCTTCCATCTTATCCGCGGTCCATTCTTCATAAAACGCGTTGATCGCATCTGTTTCGGGCGCGGTTCCCTCAAATACCGGACGTTCCAGAATCACCTTGCATGCTTCCTGTCCGTTTGAAGCATACCAGATCCTCGTCTCTCTCTCCGGGCGATAAGTATACCCCTCTACCGTCACGGCTTCTGCTTCTTCTGCCGCCTGGACAGATTCCCAAATATTCTCTCCCGCCTGTACCGAACCTTCCTCCGTCTGGGATGTGGATTCTTGCCCGCTTTCTACAGCGGTACTTTCTATTGCATTGCTCTCTATTACAGTGCTCTCTATTGCAGCACTTTCTATCGCGGCATTCTCCGTTGAAGTTTCCGCCGCTGAGGCGCTTTCCGTCTCCTCGCTCTGCGCCACCTCACTCTGCGCGTTCTCCCAGGCCGTCTCATCTTCGCCCTGCCCATTTCCCCCGCATCCGGCCAGACACAGGGAGCCTGCCAGCAGCAGCGCCAAAATCCCGCTGCCTACCATCTTTCCTTTTGCCTTCTTTATCTCATTTATCTTGCCTTTGTTTTTCATTCCTGCTCCTATCTGTATATGTCAGCACATACAATCTTTTTTCTATTTCTATTCATTTCAGGTCTCTTCCAGCATACCGCAAATGCCATGATATGCGAACATCCGGCCTCTGAATCCAGATGCCGGATGCCCCCTGTATATTATTCCCGACGGCCCATCCGCTTTAACCGATCAGCCAGTCATACATCTCCTGATATTTCTTCGCGGATACATCCCAGGAAAAGTCCGCAGCCATGCCGCGGTCCACAATCTTGTTCCATTCCCGCTTCTTATCATAGTAAATCTTCTCCGCATACCGGATGGTCGCAAGCATCTCATGCGCGTTATAGTTGCGGAAGCTGAAGCCCGTGCCCGAACTTTCAAATTCGTTATACGGCTGCACCGTGTCCTTCAGCCCTCCCGTTTCACGCACGATCGGCACGGTACCATACCTTAACGCAATCAGCTGGCTCAGCCCGCAGGGCTCAAAGAGGGAAGGCATCAGGAAGGCGTCGCTGGACGCGTAAATCCTGTGCGCCACCGCTTCTGAATAGTAGATCTGGGCGGATACCTTACCCTGATATTTCCAGGCGAAATGACGGAACATGTTCTCGTATCTCTCTTCTCCCGTTCCCAGAACGATCAGCTGAATGTTATCCTGACAGAGTTCATCCATCACATAGGCCACCAGATCAAAGCCCTTCTGATCCGTCAGGCGGGAAACCACGCCGAGCACCATCGCCTTATCATCCTGGTTGAGCCCAAAATCCGCCTGCAGGGCACGCTTATTCTTGATCTTCTCCTTACGGAAATTCACCGCATTAAACGCATGGGTGATATATGAATCCGTCGCCGGATTATACTCTTCATAGTCGATCCCGTTCACGATCCCGCGCAGATCTCCGCTGCGCGCCCGCAGCAGGCCGTCAAGCCCTTCCCCATAGAAAGGCGTCTTGATCTCTTCCGCATAGGTGCTGCTCACCGTGGTAACCGCATCCGCATAGACGATTCCCCCCTTGAGCAGGTTCGCATCCTTATACGCCTCCAGCTTATCCGGCGTGAAGAACGACATCGGAAGCCCTGTGATATCCTGTACCTCTTTGATGCTCCATTTTCCCTGGAACTTCAGGTTGTGGATCGTCATCACCGTCTTGATTCCGCGGTAGAAATCGCTTCCCTGGAACCTTTCATGCAGATAAACGGGAACAAGGCCGGTCTGCCAGTCATGGCAGTGGATCAGATCCGGTCTGAAATCAATCACAGGCAGGATGGAAAGGGCTGCCTTGGAAAAGAAAGCAAATTTCTCGATTTCAAAGAGCGCATTATCACAGTAGGGTTTAAACCCGTTAAAGTAGAATTCATTATCGATGAAGTAATATTTTACCCCGCCGACTTCCGCCTCCATGATCCCCACATACTGATTCTGCCAGTGGAAATCCATATAGAAATGCGTTTTATAGGTGAGCCTGTCTTTCATCTCCTGGGTCATGCATACATACTTAGGCAGGATCACCCGTACATCATAGTATTCCCTGTCAATGCATTTGGGCAAGGCTCCCACCACGTCCGCCAATCCCCCGGTCTTAATAAAGGGCACGCCTTCCGAAGCCACAAACAGAATTTTTCTCATTCCGAATCCTCCCGTAATCATAATATCCTTCTCTAAACGTCCAGGCTTTAGAGATATTATACATCATTACACGGGTGATTAAAAGGCTAATTTTTATACTGCAGTCTTATTTTGTCCGCAATCAAAGCAATAAATTCCGAGTTAGTGGGCTTCCCTTTTCCGGTATTGATGGTGTATCCGAACAGCGAATCCAGCGTCTCCATTCTTCCGCGGCTCCACGCAACTTCAATGGCATGGCGGATGGCGCGTTCCACACGGCTCGGCGTGGTCTGGTATTTCTTTGCGATCGTAGGATAAAGGATCTTGGTGATGGAATTGAGCATCTCAATATCCTCCACAGACATCATGATCGCCTCCCGCAGATACTGATATCCCTTGATGTGGGCAGGCACGCCGATCTCGTGTATCATATTCGTCACATCCTTCTCCAGATCATGGGCTTCTCTCTTGGGTTCCGTATCTTTCCTTTCAGCAGCGGATGTTTCCGCCGTCCCGGAAGCCGGCACCGTTATCATAATCTGGAATTCTTTATTCGTTCTCATCAGGTCCGTCAGAATCTGTACCACTCTTTCACTGTCTTTGCCTGTACTCATGCGTAGCTGTTCCATAGACATCCTCCATTCCAACAGAAATCTTTGTCTTTCTGTCTCTTCCTGCATTAATTATATAAGAGTGACAAAATCTGGCAACCTTCTTTCGTCGCAAAAAAATCTGTATTTCGTTCTTTTTCTTCCCTTCTTCTCCCTCCCCTGCCGCGAACCGGCGCGAAATTTGCGGAAAATGGGCGATACATTCTTCCTCCGCTGTCAGGAAAAGAAGATTTCCTATCAAATAGAAAACTGTCCGGCTCAGCCGGACAGCATATTTTCAATAAAAATTCCATATCCCTTGGTCGGATCATTCACCAAGACATGGGTGACGGCCCCGATGATTTTACCGTCCTGCAGTATCGGCGCGCCGCTCATCCCCTGGACAATGCCCCCGGTGAGCGCCAGAAGCCTTTCATCCGTAACCTTCAGTTCCAGCCCCCGGTTCACATTGTCGTGATCCAGGTGCACATCCGTGATTTCCACGCTGTAACGTTCCGGCTCACCGCCCACGCTGCACAGGATCTCCGCTTCCCCTGTGCGCACTTCCTGCTTCAGGCCGATCTCCATGGCGGAGGCGGGAATGGCTGACACTACAGAATCATCCAGCGTGCCGAAAATTCCTTTTTCCGTATTTGCAAGGATGGTTCCCAGCTTTTTTTCGTCCTTATATTCGATCACTCCCGTCAGTTCGCCTGGGGTCCCGTTCTCCCCTTTGGTAATGGATACGATCTGCGTCTGGTAGAGGCTTCCGTTCTGCAGCTTCATCAGCGTGGCCGTATCCATATCGTTGATTCCATGCCCCAGGGCGCCGAAACCGTTCTCTTCATCCAGATAGGTGAGGGTCCCCACCCCCTGTGCATTGTCACGAATCCAGATCCCCAGCTTATACTCGCCGTTCTGATTCGCTTCCGGCTGCACCTTTATGTCGAATTCCTGTCCGTCCCGGTTGATCGAAAGAACCATTTCTTCCCCGCCGCAGGTTTCAATTTCTTCCATAAAAGCGGCTTTTCCCGTCACGGCCTTACCGTCCACCCGCAGGATATAGTCCCCTTCTTCCAGAAGATGGGCCGCCGGTTCCTTTATCTGGCCGTCGCTCCCCTCAAACTCTCCAGTGGCGATGACCAGCACGCCCTCCGTTTTCACATAGATGCCGATGGGAATTCCTGCCGGAATCAATGTCCGTTCATCGATCACCTGGACGCTCACCGTCTTAAATGGGATCAACCCGAACAGCTTCAGTTCCATGGTATAGCTGCTGATATCCTCCGCATAGAAGGTCAGCGGCTTAGCCAGGTCTACGGACAGGCTCTGTTTCGGCTCGTTCACAGCGGCGGTCCGTCCCATTCCCGTCACCGGGATGGCCTCCTCTTCCTCCTCTTCTTTATACAGCTTTCCGGAAACCGGCACGTTCAGATCCAGCTCCTGCTGCACGCCGGCACGGATATGGATCATCCCCGGCACCCGCTCCCAGACGAAAAGCAGCCAACATATAAAAAGCGCCGTTACAGCACAGATAAGCAGCACACATAAAAACAATCTGTACTTCCGTCTCCTTTCCAATTCCTCACATCCTTTCTCAAAAGGCACTGCACGTCCTCTTTAGTATGCGACGAATTGGATGCAGATAATTTAGTATTGTTTTGTATTTGCTGCCATTTCTTTCAATTCTTTGGCGTTAGCAAGCGCGCTGTCCGTAATGCGGTCTCCGCCCAGCATGCGGGCTAGTTCCGTCAGCGTTTCTTCTTCCTTCAGTTCCCGGATGCGCGTAGATGTGGTTCCCTCTTCCGATTTTTTTTCAATCATAAAGTGCGTATCCGCCATGGCCGCGATCTGAGGCAGATGCGTGATGCAGATCACCTGCCGGCTCTGCCCCAGGATCGCCAGCTTCTTGGAAACCTTCCAGGCAGTCTTTCCGCTGATTCCTGTGTCTATCTCATCGAAAATGAACGTATCTTTATCCTCCTGCCCAGCGGTAACCGTCTTGAGCGCGAGCATGATACGGGAAAGTTCGCCGCCGCTGGCCACATTCGCCAGGGGCTTCCTGGGTTCCCCTGGATTGGTGGAAATCTGGAAGGAGACCTCGTCCCATCCGTCCGCTCCCATTTTCTGGCTTCTGGAAAGTTCCACTGCAAAATCCACCTGGTTGAAATTCAGATCCATTAGCGCCCTTGTCAAAAGGGCGGACAACTTCTCTCCCGCCTCCTGACGCAGCAAGGTAAGACGGCCGCACAACCCTTCCGCTTCCTTCCTGGCGCGCTCCATCCGTTCAGTCAGCTGCATACGGTACGCATCCGCATCCTGCAGCCGGGCAATCTCCTCCTGCCTCTCCTTTTGATATGCCAGGATCTCCTGTATCGTCCCTCCGTATTTTTCCTTCATCCGGTTGATCGTATTCAGCCGTTCCTCAACCTGCACAAAATCAGCCTGGTCGAACTCCAGGTCGGACAGATATTCGGATACAGCCCGGTTGAAATCATTCAAAAGGCCGTCGATGTCCGTCAGCATGTCCGTCAGTTCCGAAAGGGCATCATCATACGCGCTCACGGAAGATAGTTCCCGCAAGGCGCGTCCAGCCGCATCTCCTGCGCCGCCCCCCTGCTCATAACCAGTCAGCGCATGAACCATTCCCACAGCTTCTGCGATCCTGCGGCTATTCGTCATCTTCCGATACCTGCTCTCCAGTTCCTCATCCTCACCTTCCTGCAGAGCGGCTTTTTCAATTTCCTCCGCCTCAAAGCAGGCGAGGGAAAGCGCCCTCTCCCGTTCCCTCTCGTCCATGCTGCATGCCGCCAGTTCCCTTTCCAGGCGACGGTAAGCGTCATATTTCCCCTTCAGTTCCTCTTTCAGGCGGGCTGTCTCATCTCCTGCAAAATCATCCAAAATTTCCAGATGTTTCTTCGTCTGCAGAAGCTGCTGGGAATCGTGCTGGCCGTGAATATCGATCAGAACCCCTGAAAGTTCTTTCAGAAGGCGGGCGTTCACCGCCTCACCGTTTACCCTGCTGATGCTCCTTCCAGGCATGATTCTCCGCTGCAAGATGAGCATGCCGTCCTCTTCCATGGGAATATCCAGCCCTTTTATCTTCTCGATCTGGCCCGGCTTATCCAGCGCAAAGACCAGTTCGATCAGCGCATAATCCGCCCCTGTGCGTATCATCTCTTTATCCGCCCGCCCGCCAAGGGCCAAGCCGACAGAACCGATGATGATGGATTTTCCCGCGCCGGTCTCCCCGGTCAGAATATTCAGACGGGGGCCGAAAAACACCTCGCTCTCTTCAATCAGCGCCAGATTTTTCACATGCAAGCTCACTAACATCTTTATTCCCTCTGTTATCTGCTCATCCGCAGCCGGAACTTATTTATTTTCCCAGGATCTCGCGGATCTTACTCATAACCACCAGCGTGTCATCCACGCTGCGGATGGCGATCATGATCGTATCATCACCCGCAATGCTTCCCACAATTTCACGGAACTTCATGGCGTCCACAGCCGCAGCCACAGCCATCGCCATCCCAGAAACCGTTTTGATCACCAGAATATTCTGGGCCATATCCATAGAAACGAAGCCGTCTTTCAGAACCCGCACATATTTTTCCCACAGCTGCGCATCATCCTGCCGCAGGACCACATATTTCTGGCGTCCTCCTCCCGCAGGCACCTTGGAAAGGTGCAGCTGGCGGATATCCCTGGAAACCGTGGCCTGGGTCACTGCAAATCCTGCTTCTCTCAGCTTATCAGCCAACTCCTCCTGGGTCTCGATCTCATAGCTTTCGATCAATTCTACGATTTTTTCATGTCTGCTCTGTTTCATCAGCCTATTCACTCATCTTTCTATGTAAGCGTTCCAGAAAACTCAGTTCACTCAGCTTAATGACAGAAGTCGTTTTCTCACTGCGCGTCACCTGAATGCGATCCCGGCTGCGCAGCACCATAAGCCCGCTCCCGTCAAAATTCACTTCCGCTTCCTGCGTCTGGCCGGACTGCTTCTGCCCGATCTCAATCACCACTTCATCCTCCGGACGCAGCACAATGCTGCGGGTATTCAGCGTATGCGGACACACCGGTGTCAGCAGGATCAAAGAAGCTCCCGGCTCCACAATGGGGCCTCCCGCAGACAGGTTATAACCAGTGGAGCCCGTCGGCGTGGCGATCACGATGCCGTCCGCTCCATAATTATTCAGCACCTGCCCATTCACCCATACCCGAAATGGGATGATCTGCATAGGGCCTCTTCTGGTGATGGCCACATCATTGAGTGCATGCACCTGTGCCTCCTGCCTGCTGCCGTCGCCGCGTAAGATCCGTGCCTGGAGCATCATCCGCTCTTCCACAATATACCTTCCGTCCAGCAGCCGTTCCAGCGCCTGATTCAGCGCAGCAGGCTCCACCTCCGTAAGATATCCCATGGTTCCCAGATTCACGCCAAGAAGCGGGATGGATATCCCGCTCGCCGCGGTCTCCCGTGCCGCCTTGAGCATCGTGCCGTCTCCTCCGAGCACCAGCATGCATGAGGCCTTCCGTCCGGCCTCTTCCCGCAGCAGGATCTGTTCCGCAGTCTCATTATCCGCGAACACGGACACGGTCGCGCCGCGCTCTTCCAGATACGTCTGAATATACTCCGTCATCTCCAGTCCGGAATCTTTGGGCCTGTTGGTCATGATGATAAAATGTTTTCCGCTGCCTATACCCATTTTGTTCCCCATTTCTGTCTGATCTGTTCTATCGTCAGCCTGCTTTGTTATTCCAGCGTCTCATGTGCCTGGCTGACCACTGCTGCGATCCGCTCCGTCCATTCCTCTTTGGATGACAGGCCGCTCCCATCCGCCCTCGTCTCCCGAAGGCAGGAAAGCGCCTCCTGTTCACTCAGGTCTGCCGTCCGCTCATCCGCCTCTCCGTCCTTCTGCAGGAAGATCAGATATTCGATATTCCCCTCCGGCCCTCTCACCGGTGAAAAGGTGAGTCCCAAGGCTAAAAATCCGGCGATCTCGGCGAAATCCACCACCGTGGATATCACCTCTCTATGCACGGCGGCATCCCGCACAACGCCTTTTTTCCCGACCTTTTCCCGTCCGGCTTCAAACTGAGGCTTAATCAGACAAACCATCCGCCCTTCCGGCTTCAGCAGCCTTCTGGCCGGAAGCAGGATCTTGGTGAGCGAGATAAAGGACACGTCCACAGACGCAAAATCCAGGTCATCCTGAATATCAGCGCGCACCATATAGCGGAAATTGGTCCGCTCCATGCACACCACGCGTTCATCACAACGCAGCTTCCAGGCCAGCTGCCCATGCCCCACATCCACCGCATATACCTTGGCCGCCCCGTTTTGCAGCATGCAGTCGGTAAAGCCTCCCGTGGAAGCGCCGATATCCATGCACACACAGCCATCCAGCTCCAGCGGAAAGACCTGCATCGCCTTTTCCAGCTTCAGCCCTCCTCTGCTGACATACTTCAGCGCGTTTTCCTTTACCTCAATCTGTGCTCCCTCCGCTTCCAGCATGGTCCCGGCCTTGTCCTCACGCTGTCCGTTCACGAAAACATCCCCGGCCATGATCACCGCCTTCGCTTTCTCTCTGGACTGCGCATAGCCGAGCTTCACCAGCAGGACATCCAAACGTTCTTTCATAACCTGCCATACTCCTTCATGATCCGCTGCGTAATCGATTCCTCATCCAGCCCGATTTCCTTCTTCAAAAGTTCCACATTCCCGTGCTCCACATATTCATCCGGAATCGTGACCGCCAGGGCGGGGCAGGACAGCTTGTTTTCATCCAAAAACGTGCGCACGCGCTCCCCAAAGCCTCCGCTCGCCACATTCTCTTCCATAGTGACGATCAGGCGGTGGGAAGAGGCGAGCTTCCGTACCATCTCTTCATCAATCGGCTTCACAAAGCGGGCATTTACCAGCGAACAGGCATACCCTTGTTCCTTCAGGCGTTCCCGCACCGCTTCTCCCGTTTTCACCATGCTTCCCACGCAAAGAAGCGCGATCTGCTCTTCCTCATAAAGCATCTCCGCACGCCCCAGTTCTATGGGAGCGCGCATCTGCGCCAGCCCGTCATAGGCCTCTCCTCTGGGATAGCGGACCGCCACCGGCGCGTCGAAGGAAACGGCAAATTTCATCATGTCCGACAGTTCCCATTTATTCTTCGGCGCCATGATGTGCATGTTTGGGATGGAAGAAAGATAGGAGAGGTCAAAAATCCCCTGATGTGTCTCCCCATCGCTTCCCACAAGGCCAGCCCGGTCAATGGCAAAGATGACCGGAAGATTCTGAATGCATACATCGTGGAGGATCTGGTCATACGCGCGCTGCAGAAACGAGGAATAGACCGCCACCACCGGTTTCAGCCCGCCGGCCGCCAGCCCGGCAGCAAACGTAACCGCATGCTGTTCTGCAATCCCCACGTCAAAGAAGCGCTCCGGATAAGCATGGCTGAATCGCTTCAGCCCCGTCCCATCCGGCATCGCAGCGGTAATCGCCACAATTTTTTCATTTCTCTGGCCCAGCTTCATCATGACGGTGGAGAAAATATCCGTATAATTGGCCTTCATTTTCTTTTTCAAGGGCACGCCGGTCACCACATCAAAGGGCTCTGCGCCATGGAACCTGGCCGGATGCCTCTCCGCTGGAGCGTATCCCTTCCCTTTTTTGGTCAGTACATGGATCAAAACCGCATTCTTGCGGCGTTTCGCCTCCCGGATCACGCGCACCAGGGCATTAGTGTCATGCCCGTCCACAGGCCCCAGATAGGTAACTCCCATATCCTCAAAAAGCATGCCTGGGATCACCAGCTGTTTCAGGCTGTTCTTCGCCCTTCTGATGCCCGCCACCACCGGTTCGCCGTATTTCGTATTGCGGATGGCGTCATAGATGCCATCCTTCACATCCAGATATGCATTGGAAGTTCGGATATTATTCAGATACTTGGAAACGCCGCCCACATTTTCAGAAATGGACATGTTGTTATCATTGAGAATGATGATGAAATTGGTTTCCAGCCGGGCGGCATTGTTCAGCGCTTCATAGGCCATGCCTCCCGTCAGGGAGCCGTCCCCGATAACAGAAACCACCGTATAGTTTTCCCCCTGCAGATCGCGCGCCTTCACCATTCCAAGGCCCGCGGAGATGGAAGTGGAGCTGTGCCCTGTATCGAAGCAATCGCAGCTGGACTCCTTCCGTTTCGGGAAACCGCTCATACCGCCATATTTCCTGAGCGACTCAAACCCTTCCCTGCGCCCGGTCAAAAGCTTATGGGTGTAGGACTGATGCCCCACATCCCAGATGATCTTATCCTGCGGCAGATTCAGAACAAGATGGAGCGCCATGGTCAGTTCCACCGCACCCAGGTTGGAACCGAGATGTCCGCCCGTCACGCTGATTTTATCCACCAGGAATTCCCGGATCTCCGCTGCCAGCGCGGGATAATCCCTGGGACTTATCTTCTTAATGTCATTTGGCTGCTTTATCTGGTCAAGAAGCATGGCTGCCTCCTTTATTTTTTTCTTGTAATCAGGTTTTCCACCAGTTCTTCCAGGAATGCATTCCTCTGCTCCGTAACGTTCGAAAGAGCCGACAATGCTTCCTCCGAAAGCCTGCGTACCTCTTTTTCGGATACCTCCATCCCGTTCAGGGATACATAGGTCACCTTATGGTTTTTCAGGTCGCTTCCCGTCTGCTTGCCCAGCACTTCAAGGCTGCTGGTCAAATCCAGAATGTCGTCCTGAATCTGGAAGGCGATGCCGATCTTCCTTCCGATTTCCTCCATGAGCCCTGTCTGCCTCTCATCCGCGCCCGCGAGCACTGCGCCCGCCATCAGCGACGCCTGGATCAGGGCCGCCGTCTTGTTCTCATGAATATAGTAAAGGAGCTCCTGCGTCACCTTTTCCGGAGGATAATCTTCCGCCTGCGTATCCGCACACTGGCCGCCGATCATGCCGCCGATCCCAGCTTTGGTTGCCAATACGCGGTATGCCCTTGATGCGCGAAGCAGGGCATCGCCCCCTTCTGCCTCCGCCAGGCGGAATGCCTCTCCCATCGTCTCAAACGCCCAGTTCAGCAGGGCATCGCCGGCCAGCACAGCCATCCCTTCCCCGTAGACCGCATGGGTGGTTTTCCTTCCTCTCCGGTATTCATCATCATCCATACAAGGCAGATCGTCATGTACCAGGGAATAGGTGTGGATAAATTCAATGGCCGCCATAAAAGGCTTCACCAGCTCTCCTTCTCCGCCAAACAGCCGGAAGCTTTCCAGCATCAGCATGGGCCGCAGTCGCTTTCCTCCTGCCAGAACGCTGTAATTCATGGCTTCCTTCACCCGTTTTGCATACCCCTCTTCCGCAGGAAGGTATCCCTTCAGTAACGCTTCTATCTCTTCTGTTTTCTCCCGCAGCTGTTCTTCAAAATTCATCCAGCCCGCCCTCCTCATTCAGCACAAGCACTTTTTTCTCAACCCGGTCAATCTTATCATTGCACAGTTTCAGCAGATCCATACCTTTCTTATAAGCGCCGAAAGAGTCCTCCAGCGAAATGTCCTCGTCCTCCAGCCTGCGGGTGATCTCATCAAGCATCGCAAATGCTTCTTCCAGGGAAGGTTCCTTTCCTTCCTCCCATATGCTGTTTTCCTTCTGCTCCATCCGCCATCTCACTCCTTCCTGCCCTGCGGCGCATCATCCAAGGCCTGCCAGGGTGCGTTCCAATCCGAGGTCCGTACCACCTTCGCATCCGCCTTTCCATTCTTCATATAAATCGTCAAAAGATCTCCGGGATGAAGTCTCGAGATATCCGATACAGTTTTTCCCGCTTCATCCTCCACATGGGAAAAGCCCTGTTTCAGCTTATCCAGCGGAGAGAGCCCCTTCAACCGCTCCACATACAATTCCAGCAAATATCTGCGGCCTGTCAGGTATCTCTGCATCCCGGCACAAAGCGCCTCCTCCATGCGCATGGCCTGGGTGCGCTTTTCCCTGATCTGGTTTGCAGGGCTCAAATATTGGAGCTTTTCCTGCCCATGGCGCGCGCGCAGGCGCGCAAAATCCAGCCGGGTTTTCATTCTTCTGTTCAGCCCATCCCTCTCAGAACGCAGCAGTTCCAGAAGCTGCCTCACATCATATACCGCCAATTCCGCCGCCGCAGAAGGGGTTGGCGCGCGCAGATCGGCCACATAGTCGATGATCGTCGTATCCGTCTCGTGGCCCACTGCGGAAATCACGGGCACCGTGCAGTCGAACACCGCCTGCGCCACGGCCTCTTCATTGAAAGCCCACAGATCTTCTATGGAACCGCCGCCTCTTCCCACGATCATCACGTCCACTCCCATCTGCTCCAGGGCATGGATGCCGCGAATGATGCTCGGCGCTGCCTGCTCTCCCTGCACAATGGCCGGATACAGCAGGATCTGCACATATGGGTTCCGGCGGCGCGTGATATTGATGATATCCTGCACTGCTGCCCCGGTGGGCGCTGTTACCACTCCAAGCGTCCGGATATATTTGGGAATCGGCTGTTTATACTCCGCAGCGAACAGGCCCCGTTCCATGAGTTCCCGTTTCAGCTTTTCGTACCGTTCATACAGGTATCCTGCGCCATCAAGAAAAATTTCTCTCGCATAGAGCTGATATTTGCCGTCCCGCTCATACACATCCACGCTTCCTCCGACCACTACCTGCATTCCGGCTTCCAGCCGGAAGGAAAGGCCTCTGCGGAAGCTTGCGAACATCACGCAGGCTACCGTTCCCTTTTCATCTTTCAGTGTAAAATAAATATGCCCTGAGGAATGGTACTTGCAGTTGCTTACCTCCCCCTTGACATAAATATTCCGCAGCATGAAATCCTGAGCGAACATGTTCTTGATATAGGAGTTCACCTGCGCTACTGTGTATACGTTTTTCATTCCGCTTCCTTATACAAACCGCGCCAGCACACCGTTCACAAAGCCTGAAGCTTCCGCCTGGCCGAATTTCTTGGCCAACTCCACCGCCTCATTGATCGCCACGCTGTCCGGAATCGTTTCGTCATATTTTATTTCATATACCGCAAGGCGGATGATCGCAAGCTCCACCTTGCCGATCCGTCCGATCGTCCATCCCTTGGCCGTGCTGCTGATCATCTCATCGATCTCCGGCAGCCGCTCCAGGATCTTATTCAGCCTGTCGCTGATATAAGCCTCTTCTTTCTCCGACGCCGCATTTTCCTCATCTTCAAAGAAAAACCTGCACTGCTCCGGCATCTCTTCTATTCTGTTAAATTCTACACGGAACAGCAGTTTGAAAAGCTGCTCCCTCTGTTCTCTCCTGCCCATCTTCTCTCCCGTTCATTTATCTGCATATATCGGAAGTGCCTTTCGTAATACGAAAGGCACCTGCCATGACCGACGCCGGCGTCCCGCGGAACAGCCATTCCGAGGATAATATCCTGCAGCATACATTCCTGCAAGCCACCACCCTGCGCTCCTCTTGTATGCGGACGATTTTCCTTCGTCCCATGCCCAGACTTATTGTCTGCCCGGCTCCATGTTCACGCTCATAATCCGGATGTTCACATCCGTCACGTTCAGGCCCGTCATATTCTCGATTGCATTCTTCACCTTTTCCTGCACCTTCGTGCTGGTTCCGGGAATATTATAGCCATAGTCCAGCGACAGGGCCAGATCCACGCGCACATCGTTGCCGGTAACCTGTACCTTCACGCCTTTGGTCAGGCTCTTCACGCCCATCTTGCTGATCAGTTCGTTGGTCACCTTTCCCGCCATGGAAAAAACACCTTCCACTTCCGTCGCCGCCAGGGAAGCAATCATGGCCACTACCTCATCCGCGATCTGGACAGAGCCGATGCTGTCGTCTCCCTGTAACACATAGGTATTCCGATTTATATCTTTTTCCATTTGGCTGCCTCCTTTATTCCTATAGTATTGATTATATCAAAATCCCATCTCTTTGCAAAGAGGTTTTTTGCCCCTGTATCATGCTGTCCGGCAAAGAACTGTCCGCTTGCCCTGCGCCATGCGTCTCCCGAACAAGGGCAGGACAAGCGGGCAGTTATGCACAGGCCATAATACAAGGCAAAAAACCTTTGTAAAAATCGTTCATAACCAGAATGTCAGGGTATATTGATCCGCGGAAAGGGAGTAGGCGGCTGTGGAAGCGCCGTTCTGAAGATAGCTGAAAATTTCCTGGTCGGTTATGAGATGTTGGACGAATGCTTCATAAACTTCGACATCGGCGCATTTCAGGGTGAGCTGCGTTTGTCCCTGGGCATAGGCTTCCTGGAACAGAGCCTCTGCCCGTTCCTGATCGAACGAGGTGAAATAGGCGTTGCTGCGGACATAGTAATTATTGTCCAGACTGCTACAGGCCGGCAGGGGAAATGGATTGTCTATGGTATGCGTGGTCAGAATCCAATCGTCATCCACCAGAAAGTAATCATAGCTGAGCCCCCAGTCAGGCTGATCCGTGGAGGCGTCCGCAGCAGCGGCCTCTTCCGCCAGGCGATAGGAAGCGTCTCCCCATGTAGGATCCACATGGTACCATTCTCCGCCGCATGAGACAACCGTCCAGGCATGGGGCTGGCCGGAAGCGGTACCAGCCGCCAGAACGGCGGGGATGCCAGCCCGGAGGCAGAGATATTGAAATGCCTTTGCATAGCCCTGGCAGACGGAACGGCCGTAAAGGAATACGGAAAGAATATTCTGGTTTTCCGGCGCGTCCAGCTGGTATTCCGTATGTGTGAGCAGATCTTCATAGAGAATCCGGATTTTTTCATACTCCTCCATATCCTCTGTCAGGAGGGAAAGAGGGCGTGAAACAGCCTTTTCTATCTGTTCCTTCTTGCTTTCGGCCGCTTCCTTTGTCATCGTGTATCCGGCAGAAAAGGTGACGCCGCGCACTTCCTCCCCCAGTTTGTGCTCCGTACAGGTATACCCATCCACATAAAAGAGCTCGGGATGATCCGCCAGCACACACGCGAATACCCTGTCTATCGTTTCCAGATTCCAAACGGACAGCTGCGCGTTCTCATCAAACCCAATGATCGCCCGCAGCAGTTCCAGATAAAGCGTCCGTTCTTCCCCGTCAAGCTGTTCATATGCATAGCCGGTTTCCCCTTCCTGCTCCGCTTCTGCCCGGCCTTCCTCCTCCGGCTCTTCCTGTGCGGATACCGCTTCGGAAGCTTCCGACGCGATCTTTAGAGATGATGCTCCCTCTTCAAAAGACCGGGGTTCCTGTGTCGTTGTTTCCAGCGCTTTTGACGTCTCTTCCTCAGACATCAAAAGCAGCCCTCCCCCTGAAGCGTTTTCCGCTTTCAGGCCGGAAGGCTGCCGTATTGCATCCAAAATAGAATTGCCCAGAAGGAGAACCGTTCCGGCCGACAGCAGAATAACAAGAAAAAGCACAAATGTCGTAAGAATCCGTTTCATAGATTTTCCCCATTCTCCCGACATCATTCTTTGATGGCAGCTGCCCTTAATTGCGTCCGAATTCCGTCAGGATCAATCCCTTATTGCGTTCCATCGTCATCCCTACGCTCCATTCGTTCACGAACAGCAGCAACGGATTTCCTCGCATGTCCTTTACCTTCTTCATATCAGAAGTTCCTGTCAGCTTGTCCAGATCGAAATCCTCTTTGTTTTCAATCCAGCGGATATGCTCATAAGGCAGCGGTTCCAGCCGGATCTCCACATTGTATTCGTTGTTCAGGCGGTACTTGAGCACATCGAACTGCAGGACGCCCACCACGCCCACAATGATCTCTTCCAGGCCCGTATTGAATTCCTGGAAGATCTGAATGGCGCCTTCCTGGGCGATCTGGGTGATCCCCTTGACGAACTGTTTTCTCTTCATGGTATCCACCTGGCGCACCCTGGCGAAGTGTTCGGGCGCGAAAGTGGGAATGCCTTCATAGGCAAAATTTTCCTTGGGCATACAGAGTGTGTCGCCAATGGAAAAAATTCCCGGATCGAACACGCCAATGATATCTCCTGCCCAAGCTTCATCCAGGATCTTCCTTTCACTCGCCATCAGCTGCTGGGGCTGGGACAGGCGCATCACCTTGCCGCCCTGCACATGCCTGACCTCCATGCTGGCATCAAACTTTCCGGAACAGATGCGCATGAAAGCGATGCGGTCCCTATGCGCCTTATTCATATTGGCCTGAATCTTGAACACAAAGGCGGAAAAATCATGTTCCACCGGGTCGATCAGCCCGCAGTCCGCCCGCCTGGCAAGGGGCGGTGTGGTCATAGTGAGGAAATGCTGAAGGAAAATCTCCACGCCAAAGTTGGTCAACGCGGAACCGAAAAAAACAGGAGTCAGGTCACCGCTTCTGACCAGATCCAGATCGAATTCCGCACTGGCCCCATCCAGCAGTTCCACCTCTTCCAGGAGTTTCTCCATAGCCTCTTCTCCAATATATTCCCGAAGGGTATCCGTATCGGAAAGAGGGATTTCCATCGCATGGCCCTCTTTTGTTCCTTTTTCTGTATCAGAATAAGTGATGACACAGCCTCTGTCCCTGTCGTAGACGCCCTTGAACGCCTTGCCGGAGCCAATCGGCCAGTTTTTGGGGCAGGTAGCGATGCCCAGCTCCTTTTCAATCTCATCCAACAGATCAAAGGTGTCGTTGGCATCCCGGTCCATTTTGTTGATAAAGGTAAAAATCGGAATTTTCCGCATTACGCAGACCTTAAACAGCTTTCGGGTCTGCGCCTCCACGCCCTTGGATGCGTCAATGACCATGACCGCGGAGTCCGCCGCCATCAGCGTACGATAGGTATCCTCGGAGAAGTCCTGATGTCCGGGCGTATCCAGGATATTGATGCAGTATCCGTCATATTCAAACTGGAGAACAGAGGAGGTGACGGAAATTCCTCTCTCCTTCTCAATCTCCATCCAGTCACTCACCGCATGCCGGGCCGTGGCTTTTCCCTTTACGCTACCCGCAAGGTTGATCGCTCCGCCGTAAAGCAGGAACTTCTCGGTCAGCGTGGTCTTGCCCGCGTCCGGGTGGGAAATGATGGCAAAGGTTCTTCTTCTGTTGATTTCAGTTTTTAAATCGCTCACTGTCTTCCTCTTTCCTGTCTGCCGCGTCCATGCGCGGCATGTTTATCGTAAAAGATTGGGCACTGCTCAGGCAGACGCGTTTCCCCAATCCAGGTTTATTGGGAACATTCTCAAAATCATGTCCCGCCTACATTGGCTTGCGTATCCCGGGCAGGAGGCTCGTTCCTGCAAACCTGGGCTCAATCCCGAAGCAGTCCAGCACCGTGGCTCCAATATCCGCAAAGGTCGGTCTGGTTCCCAGATTGACGGGCGCAATTTTCTCCCCGTAAATCACAAGCGGCGTGTATTCCCGTGAGTGATCCGTGGATACGGTATAACCCGGATCACAGCCGTGGTCAGCCGTAATCATGAGAATATCATCAGGCCGCATGCCTGAAAGGAACTGGGGCAGCCATTCGTCAAAGGCAGTCAAAGCCTTCGCATAGCCATCAATATCATTTCTGTGTCCGTAGAGCATATCATAATCCACCAGATTGATGAAGCAAAGTCCATTGAACTCCTTCTTCTGATACTCCAGCGTCCGCTGCATCCCTTCCGCATTTCCCCCGGTATAGACATGCTCTGTGATTCCTTTTCCGGCAAAAATATCATAAATTTTCCCCACAGCAATCACATCATGCCCGTTTTCCTTCAGCTGGTCAAGCATGGTTACGGAAGGCGGGAGGATGGAGAAATCGTGACGGCGGGAGGTTCTTACATAATGGCCGCTCTCCCCTTCAAAGGGACGGGCGATCACCCTGCCAACTCCATGCTCCCCGGTAAGGATTTCTCTGGCTGCCCGGCAATATTCATACAGGTTTTCCGGCGGAACCACTTTTTCATGCGCCGCGATCTGGAACACGCTGTCCGCAGAGGTATAGACGATGAGTTTTCCGGTCTTCACATGTTCGTCTCCGTAGTCCTTTATGACCTCTGTTCCGGAATAGGGGCGGTTGCAGAGAACGCCTCTTCCCGTGCGGCGGGTGAATTCGTCAAGAACTTCCTGCGGAAATCCGTTCGGATAGGTGGGCAGAGGACTGCCGGAATAGATTCCAGCGATCTCCCAGTGTCCGATAGTGGTATCCTTCCCCTTGGAGGCCTCGCGCATACGGGCAAAAGCCGCGCGGGGGGAAGGCACGTCTGGCTGCCAGTCAATACCTTCGATGTTGAACAGGCCGAGGGAGGCCATATTCGGCATATGGAAATATGGGCTCGAGGCCGCGCTTTTTAAGGTATTGGTACCCTCGTCGCCGTAGTCGGCCGCGTCCGGCTCCGCTCCGATGCCGACGCTGTCGAGGACGATGAGGAAGATGCGGTTGGGGTGTGATGTATTTGGATTCATGTGAGGGGTCTCCTTTTTTTCTGGGGAATTGCGCTTTTTTGGGGGGATCGGTAGCGGTGGGGCGCAGTGAAGCTTGGTTCTGTTTCGCTCTATCTCGTTCATGGGCTTCGCGCTTTTGGGGGGATCGGTAGCGATAGGACGCAGTGCACTCGATTCCGCTTCGCTCCATCTCGTTCACGGGCTTCGCCCTATGCAAAAAGGAAGAGAGTGTGTCGCCCTCGTGCAAGCACGGTGCGGCACACTCTCTTCCTTTTTGCGCACTGCTCATTGCCTGCGCGGACATTATACCAGCATTTTTTTGATTTGTATAGTCCACAGGGGGAGTGAAAATTCGGTTTTTTTCGTCAAAGTCGAACAGTTCCGGCGGTTCGGGCGGGGTTTTGGGGTTGGGAAACGGCTGTGGGGCGGGATATGGCTTCCGTCTGGCCTGGTTTCCTGTCGGATGGCTGCAGGGCTGGCTGGATTCTGTTTTTTGCATACCTATGAAAAAATTATGCTGTTTCTTGCCTTTGGGTGCACAATCCTCTTCCGCCGTCCTGGCGGCGTTGTTTGACGCCCGGACGGGCGGAGTTTAGCCGCCAGGCGGAAGAGGGCTGGGGAGCCAAAGGCTTAGAAACAGCCAATTTTTACAGCGGTATGCAAAAACAGAATCCAGCCAGCCCTGCAGCCATCCGACAGAAAAACAGGCCAGACGGAAGCCATATCCCGTCCTGTCTCGCTTCAGACGAAACGTGAAGTCCCGGACGGGCTGGACGGGCTGTTTTCCGCCATTCAGCCTCCAACCGGGCTGATAATAATGTTCTCAGGAGCGATTCCGGTCTTTCTGGTAACCACATCCTCTATCTGGGCCCGCTGGGCGTCGGTCAGGCTGGAAGCGTTCACTACCACATCCACATTGGTGCCGCTGATGCTGACCACCACATCTGTAAAACCTTTCGCTTCCAGAAGGATTTCCGCCGCAGTCTCTTTTTCTGCCATATCGGTCAGATTGATCATTCCGTTAATCGCATCCTGCTTCTGTTCTTCGCTAATGCTGTCATTGTTAATGATGTCCAGCAGCGTTTCTTTATTTTTGGCTCTGGTCTGCTCTTTCTGAAGCTTTGCCCCTGCCAGAGAACTGATGCCGGAAGAGCTCGTGAAAACAGCTTCACCCGGAACCTCTCCATCAGGCACATCCGTATTCTCCGCCGTCAATTCTGCACTGGCTTCATCTGTGCCCTCCGCTGAAACTGCCACATCCGCCTCCACTCCGGCCTGTGCGGCAGCGTCCGTGCTCATCTGGGCATCCAGATAATCCTCCACCAATGCCGCATCCTGTTCTGAATCCATGCTCTCAATGTCCGATACGATATCCTCTTCCGACAGATCCAGGAGGGCCGTCGTATCTTCTTCCGCATTTCCTGCGTCCGCGCTCGTAAGCTGTTCCTCCCCCGCTTTCGTCCCGGCGAAGTTCAGGTATCCCGCCACCGCAATCATGATGGCAAGTGCTGTAATCATAACCTGGTTGCGTTTTAACACATTCTTCAACTCCTGTTCCCTCTGCTTTCTGTTATTTCATCTTTACTACTTTAATCTTATGAGCTTCTATATCAAATAATGCCTCAATCACCTCTGTTATGTTTTTCTGAATCACAGCATCCCCTCCCCCCTGTGCCACTACCGTCACGCCCTCCACCGCCGGCTGCATTGTCTTGCTCACATAGGGAATCTTATTTCCCGCAGAATCCGTCACATATACAGTGCTTTCCTGCTGTTGGGAGCCCACGGATTCCCTCGTTCCGCCTTCGCTGTCGCTCTCCTTTGTGCTCTCCGCGCTTGAAGGGACATCTTTTTCCACCACCTTTTCTTCCGATGCGGACAGCGTAATCATCACCTGTACCTTTCCTACCCCTTCCATATTGGAAAGCAGGGATGTCAACCTCTCCTCCAACCCCTTCACATAGCTCTCCTCTTCCTTTCCATAGGCATTCTTCCCATCCTCCTGCGTTTCCGCCGCACTCTCCCCTCCCTCCAACATCCCCGAATCTTCCTGTTCCTGCCTTCCTGTAGGAAGCGCAATCACCATGAGCAGGAGCCCCACCAGAGCGAACACGGCCATATTTTCTTTAGTCAGTTTCTTCTTCCAACGGCTGATGCGTTCATTCATCCCAGATCACCTCCAACTGCTCCTCTTCCAACTCAAGCGCTCCTGCAAAGGCCTGTCTCAGTTTCCCGTTTCTCTCCTGCTCCTCCCCGGCAGGCAATGGTTCTGTTTCTTTTTCCCCCACCTCGATTTTTTCTATCCGGATGGGTTCCATTCCCTCTCCTTTCTCTGCCTCTTCCGACACATACAAAATCAGTTTGCCTTCCTGCTCCGAATAGGAAACGTTCCGGATCGCAACTCCCAGTTCACCGGCGCAGGCCGAAAGTTTTTCTTTGGCCGCCTCGGACAAGCCCACAGCTGCATAATCCGTTTCCTCCAGTCCCGCCCCTTCCACCTGTGCTTCAATCCGTTCCATTTCAGCTTCATACTCCGCCATCGCCTGGTCAAAGACTCGTTTCCCGTCAAATCCCCCCAAAGACAGCACCGGAACGGCGATCTGGGAAAGTATCATAATGCTGATTACCATTTTCACATACTTTTCATAGCCGCCTGACGGCAGAAAATGCAGAATCACCTGACCTGCCAGCATAAAAACCGTCACTCTCTTGAGCAGTTCCATCAATCCGCTTCCCATTCCCATCCCCACTCCAGAGCGTCTGCAAAATATGTCCATTGAAAAGCTGCCTGCGGCGCTCCGATACAGACAGCCAGAGAAATTTTTGTGTTTCCCTCCTAAACCGTGCCTGCCAGACAGGTGATGACTGCAAACAGGATCAGAAAACAGGCTGCAGCCGTCCCGCTGATCCGAAGGAGAAGCAGCATCGCATCCCCCGCTGCATTCACACAGCCGGTAAGCCTTTTATCTGCGGCAAGTCCCATGAGGCCTGCGCATAGCTTCAGGATCCCTCCATATACGAACAGCTTCAGCAGCGGTACGGCACACAACAGCAGAAGCAAAAGGATGGCCGCCACTCCCAGGCCATTCTTAATCAATACCGCTGAACCCAAAAGCAGCTGCGTCGTTCCCTCTGCCAGGCCTCCCAATCCCGGGATTGCGGACAGCACCTTGCTCGCTGTCCCCAGCTTCAGGTTTTCCAGTACAGGCGTAATCATGGACTGCAGCACGCCGATTCCTGTAATACAGGTGAGTAGGAATTTCAGCGCGCCCACAACCGTCTTCTGTACCAATTCCAACAGAGTGGTCAGCCGCTCTTCTTCCCATATCCCGTTCATCACCACGAGCAGCATGTAGAGATTCACCATGGGCAGCCCAATGATGAGCAGGAGTTGTTCCACAATATAGATCAACAGCAGAATGAGCTGATAATAACCTGCCGCCGTGGCAGTTCCCGCGCAGAACCCCAGCGCCAGCATAAAGGTGGGAACGAACAGTCTGACGAACAAAAGGATCCGCTCCAGAAGCCTGGCCGCCTCATCGGATGCCTGGGAAAAAGCGCTGATTACCGTGAGCAAAAGAAGCAGATAGGACACGAAATGGGCGATTTCTGCGATCTGATGGTTACGGAATGTCTGCATGACCACAGTAAAAAGCGCGGAAAGAATGCCAATGATCAAAAGGAGCAGCATCAGATTCCGCATCCCGTCAATCTGTGCCCAAAGGCCGTCCCGAATGGAACCAAACAGTTCCCGAAACGCATCCCCTGCCTTTCCTTCCAGAATTTTTCCCAAAAAGGAGTTCAGATCAATGGAAAAATCCGGAAACAGATCCTGGATCTGAGCTGTCAGCCCATCCAGATTCAGTTCTCCATAGTATCCGCTCTGTTCCACCGTTCCTCCTTCATGCCATAAATTGAGTGATCGTATCCACCAGCGAAAGAACCACCGGCATCCCAACAAGGAGGATCGTCACCTTTCCAAACAGTTCCACCTGCGAAGCGATGGACTGATATCCCGCATCCCTGCACAGGCCAGCGCAAAATTCACTCAGATAAGTGATCCCGATGATCTTAAAAAGGATGCCAAGATATCCTCCCTCTTCCAGCATGCTGCCTAACGCCATGACTGAGTCTTTCATCCGTCCCAGATATTCGCAGGCATAGAAAAATATGAGCAGGGAGACGCCAAGCCCGATATAGGCGCTGTATTCCTGCCGGACGCCTTTGAACTGAATTCCGATCAGGACGCCCACCACCCCAAGGATTGCTATCCTGGCAATATCCATAGTTGCTCCCATCTGCACCTTACGCGCGCATACAAATCAGGAAGAAGGAAAACACTTTTCTTTCGCCCTTTTTTCTTCTACAACTGGAACAAATTCTGTATCGTCAAAAACAGATCATAAATATAAGGAACGATCCAGGTCAGCACCAGGATCAATCCGGCCAGGGAAATCAGAAATGCATGTTCCTCCCTGCCGCTGTGCTTCAATATCTGGCTCAGAATCGTCACCAGGATTCCGACTGCCGCTATTTTAAATATCAGACTCACTTCCATTTTGCCCTCTTATTCTGCCGCGACCGCGGCGTCCGCAGCCGTAACACCCACAGCTGCGGCATTCGTTTTTGCGGCGTCCTTTTCAGCGGACTCCTCATTCCACCTGCCCGCTTCAGTCCTCCTGCATCAGCAGCACCCGAAATCCTTTCCATCAGATCAGCAAGATCGCCACAAGCAGCCCGCCCGCCATGCTCACAGACAGTATGGCTTTCCGGCGGTTGTGCACATCGCTCTGCGCCTCTTTCTTTTGTTCCTGCAGCTCCGTTTCAAACTGTTCCAGCGCCAACAGCTGCATTCTCCCGTCCACAAAGCCCGTATAATCAGGAAAGGTCAGAAGCAGTTCCTTTTCCCTGCTGTTCAGACAGGTCTCCCCAAGAAAAGCACCCATTTCCTGTCCCCATGCCTCTTTTAATGTAACGCCTGTATCAGCGCACACCTTCTGTCCGATGCCGGCAAGGGTTTCTCCCAGCCTTCCGCCTGTTTTGGCTCCAATCCGGCGCAGCCCCTCCGGCAGCGTCACTTTACTGTATCCCACTTCGCTTGCCAACATGGAAAATGCCCGGATCATCAATTGAAGCTGCCCCACCCTCTTTTCCATGTCTCTGCAGATACACCATCCAAAGCCGGCACAGCCTGCAACGAGAAAACATGCACCGGCCAGCTTCAGCATATCAGCCCTCCATCCAGGCTCTGGAATGCGGAATCTCTGACGCAGGCCCTGATCTGAAATCCCCGCTCTCCCTCTTCACGCTCCAGCACCACATAGCGTTCAAAAATGCTGTTCCTGCCGGGCATTCCGTCCGAAAGACGCACGGCCGCTTCTTCTGCCGTTGCGGCATGCATGGTGGCAAGAATGCCACAGCCGCACTGCAGCGCCCGCCGTACCGCCTGTATCTCTTCCACGCCTCCCAGTTCATCCACAGCGATCACGCCCGGAGCCATGGAACGCAGCAATAAAAGCATTCCCACCGCCTTCGGGCAGCCGTCCAGCACATCCGTCCGCAATCCCACATCATTCTGCGCGATTCCGCGATAACACCCCGCGATTTCTGAACGCTCATCCACAACCGCAACCGTCTTTCCCTGTGCCCAGGCGGAACCGTTTGAAACCTGCCGGATCAGATCCCGCAGCAGCGTTGTTTTGCCGCAGAGCGGCGGGGAAAGGATCAACGTATTCAAAAACCGCTTTCCTTCATACAGATAAGGCAGAATCTTATCTGCTGCCCCCTTCCGCTCATGCGCGATGCGGATGTTTATTCCTGCAATATGTTTTATATTTCTGATCCGCTCTTCTCCATCCAGGGTCACTTCCCCCACCAGCCCCATTCTATGGCCTCCGGGGAGCGTCAGATACCCCTTGCCCAATTCTTCTTCATAAGCGTACATGGAACCGCTGCACGCATAGGACAACAGTTCTTCCAATTCCTCCCTGCACGCACAAATCCCTTCCACAACGGCCTGTCCCCTGCATTTTGCGGGCTCTCCATCCTTTCTCAAATAGTATTCCTCTCCGTCTATATACAGCAGAATCTGCTTTCCTGCCCGCAGCCGGATCTCCTGCAGGCTTTCCACATATGCGGAGGTCCGTCTCCATTCATCCCTCCTATTTTCCGGAAAGATCTGAAGGAACTTCTGCGTGCGAATACTACGGGCGGTACGGCTGTCCTCATTCCCCATGAAGCAGCCCGCTTTGAAGCCCTCATCGTTTTTTCCCAGCATACGCAACATCCTTTCCTATCCTATGCAGCGTCCTTTCGGCGCCTTCTGCGCAAACCGCCTTCCGACATGGCCTGTCTACCGGTTTGCTTATCTCAGTATATGAAGTACGCCGCCTGGATAGAATGCATTCATGGAGAAATTGTACATGTAGAAATAACAAAAAAGGCCCTCCGCCGGGGCCGAAGTCCCGGTCATGAGAAGCCTTTTGTTTCATATACTATATGAACTTTTACAGCACAGTCAGACTTATCTGAACTGCTGCATATTTATCTTGATTCGGGGAGATCAGACCTGTGCCACATCCTTCATGGAGAAGCTGGTTCTTCCCATCTTATCCTTGCCCAGGCATACCACAGTTACCGTATCTCCCAGGGTCAGAACATCCTCTACGCGATTGATGCGTTCCCTTGCAATCTTGGAAATATGAACCATTCCTTCCTTGCCGGGCGCGAATTCGATGAATGCGCCAAATTCCTTAATACTTACAACCGTTCCCTTAAAGATCTGTCCCTCCTGGAAATCCGTGGTGATGATCTTAATCATCTCCACCGCCTTATCCATCATCTCCTTATCGGTTCCGCAGATGGATACCTTTCCATCATCCGTGATATCGATCTTCACGCCGGTGCGGGCGATGATCTCATTGATCGTCTTGCCGCGCTGTCCCACCACATCACCGATCTTCTCCGGATCGATCTGGATGGAAATGATCTTCGGCGCATAAGGGCCAACCTGCGGCCTGGGAGCTGCGATACAGGGCGTCATCACTTCATTCAGGATATATTCCCGCGCTTCCTTGGTTCTTGCAATCGCTTCTTCCACGATCGGTCTCGTCAGGCCATGGATCTTGATATCCATCTGGATCGCGGTAATACCGTCATGCGTACCAGCCACCTTGAAGTCCATGTCGCCGAAGAAATCTTCCAGTCCCTGAATATCCGTCAGGACAATATAATCATCATCCGTATCCCCTGTCACCAGACCGCAGGAAATTCCTGCCACCTGCTTCTTAATCGGCACGCCCGCCGCCATCAGGGACATCGTAGAAGCACAGATGGATGCCTGAGAGGTGGAACCGTTGGACTCAAAAGTCTCGGATACGGTACGGATCGCATAAGGGAACTCATCCTCAGAAGGAAGCACCGGAACCAGTGCCTTCTCCGCCAGCGCTCCATGACCGATCTCACGGCGTCCCGGCCCTCTGGAAGGCTTGGTCTCTCCCACAGAATAGGAAGGGAAATTATAATGGTGCATATATCTCTTGTTCACTTCATTTTCATCCAGGCCGTCAATCCTCTGCATCTCAGAGAGCGGGGCCAGCGTTGTGATCGTGCAGATCTGGGTCTGTCCGCGGGTAAACATGGCGGAACCGTGTACCCGGGGAATCAAATCCACTTCTGCAGCCAGAGGACGTATCTGATTGATCGCACGGCCATCCGGACGCTTGTGATCCTTCAAAATCATCTTGCGTACCGTTTTCTTCTGATACTGATAGATCGCTTCGCCAAGAAGAGGAAGCCATTCCTCTTTATCCGCAAGCGCCTCTTCCAACCGTGCAGTGATCTGGCGGATATTCTCTTCGCGCACCTGCTTTACATCCGTAAATACCGCCTCTTCCATCTCTTCCGGCGGAACAATCTCACGGATCTTTGCAAAGAGTTCTTCCGGAACCGCGCAGCTGGTATAAGCATGCTTTTCTTTTCCTACTTCTGCAACGATTTCATTGATAAAAGCGATGATCTTCTGGTTCACATCATGAGCAAGGTAGATCGCCTCGATCATCTTCTCTTCAGGCACCTCATTGGCACCGGCTTCAATCATAATCACTTTCTGTGCGGTGGAGGCAACAGTCAGGTTCAGATCCCCGTTCTTCCACTGTTCCTGAGACGGATTAAGAACGAACTCTCCGTCCACCAGTCCCACCTGTGTCATCGCGCAGGGGCCGTCAAACGGAATATCAGAAATACAGGTAGCGATAGCTGAGCCGAGCATAGCGACCAGCTCCGGCCTGCAGGCAGGATCTACGGAAAGCACCAGATTATCCAGCGTCACATCATTTCTGTAATCCTTGGGGAACAGGGGACGCATGGGACGGTCAATCACGCGGCTTGTAAGAACCGCATTTTCGCTCGCCTTTCCTTCTCTCTTGTTGAATCCTCCGGGAATCTTACCCACGGAATAAAGCTTCTCTTCATACTCCACGCTGAGCGGGAAGAAATCGATTCCTTCCCTGGGCTTCTCGCTGGCGGTTGCAGTGGACAACACAGTCGTGTCCCCATAATGCATGAACGCAGCGCCATTCGCCTGAGCCGCCACTCTTCCGATATCCACACTCAGAGTACGGCCGGCAAGTTCCATCGAAAATGTCTTATACATCTCTTCTCTCCTTTTCCTGAATTGTATGAATTCTTCCTGTACGCTTCCCAATTCAGGCAGAAGATGCCGAAACTACTGACAAACCCACTTTCGCCCCAACGCTCAGCATGGAAAAATACGCTTGTCAGTGGTCTCGGAAGCTCTCTTCCGCCTTAAGGAAATAATCGTACAATAAGGCGGAAGATTCCGGAACATTCCGGAATCAAATCCGCCTCTCATTACAGCTTATTTTCTGATGCCCAGTCTCTCGATCAGGGAACGATATCTCTCAATATCCTTGCTCTTCAGATAATCAAGCAGTCCCCTTCTCTGTCCAACCATCTTCAGAAGACCTCTTCTGGAATGATGATCCTTGGGGTTGTTCTGCAGGTGCTCGGTCAGCTCTTTAATCCTTTCGGTCAGAACTGCGATCTGAACCTCCGGTGAACCCGTATCGCCTTCGCTTCTCGCATACTCTTTAATGATTGCTGTCTTCTTCTCTTTGGAAATCATCTGTAGTTCCTCCTTTTCTTAAATAATCGCCTTCCGCCAGGATGCGGTCGGAGCGTCCAACATCTGAGCAGCGGCTAATTCATACCCAAGGAGTATACCATACTCTCTCGGATATGTAAATCATTTTCTTATAATCCACTTAGCTTAGCAGCTGTTACTACCCAGCCCTCCGCATATGCCGTTCCATCTCTCTCGTTTGTGACGCC
>ERZ826396.1196-NODE-1196-length-30703-cov-3.777147_pt1 | contig 30703 bp, 28 predicted proteins | sample MGYA00519926_ERZ826396 | MGnify/ENA primary metagenome ERZ826396 (study PRJEB31778, sample SAMEA3449230) | human gut metagenome | biome: human gut; feature: human-associated habitat; material: faeces | place: United Kingdom | collected 2010/2012 ... | reverse complement strand
GGCATATGAGTATGTCAGCAATCAGACAGCACCAGATGCAAAAAAAGCATTGTCTCAGGAACTTTTGGCCTGGACATTAGCGAATAAAAAGATTGGTACAACGATAACAACAACAGAAACGACAACAATGGTACCTGATCTTGCATATGGATTTTATCTGTTTAATTTCGCAGGGGCAACCAACGTGGATGGAATTACAGGTGACGTAGCAACTCCGGCGATGCTGATCAATGTCACAGATCCTACTGTTACAATCAATATGAAGAGTTCTTATCCGGTCGTAGATAAGACTGTAAACGATCAGAGCACTGCAATCGGAGATACAGTGACTTATACACTGACTTCTCATGTTCCGGATATGACAGGATATAAATCTTATGTATTCAAATTTAAAGATACTCTGTCAGCAGGGCTGACATTTGGGAAAATTACAGAAGTTACGGTTGGAAATCAGACACTGGCAGCAGATACAGGGTATCGACTGACTCATGGGGGAGAAAATCCGAATGCAATCACGATTGAAATTTTAGATTTTATCACCTACCAAAATCAGGCAGGACAACCGATTGTTGTGAAATATACAGCTACCGTGAATGAGAAGGCAGTTGTTGGTATGAATCCGAATACCAATGAGGCGAAGGTAGAGTATAGCAATGATCCTTCCAATCCAACCCTTGGAGTTCCATCTGTTCCGGATGTGGTAGATGTTCATACCTTTGATTTTACAGTAAACAAATATTTCATGGCAGATAAAAACGAATCCCCACTGAGCGGAGTTGGATTTAAACTATATAAAAATAAAGACTGTACTGAAGAAGTGAACGTTGTACGAGAGTCTGAAGGAAATGATCAAAACGCAGCAGTTTATCGGAAAGCAAAAGCAGAGGAGTCAGGGGTAGAAGCAATCACTCCGGCATCTGGTAAAATTCAGTTCAAAGGATTGGATGCAGGAACCTATTATCTGAAAGAGACCACCACACCGGATGGATACAACAAGTTGACGGGGCCGATCGAGATCGTGATTAAACCAACTTATAGTCAGGAAGGAAAACTGACGGAATATGAGGTGAAATATACATATAATGGCATTACAGAGACAGTTTCGTCTAATCAGGTGAATCAATCTCCGACAATCAAAGTTGAAAATAAATCCGGAACACAACTTCCAAATACCGGAGGTATCGGAGCAGTCATCTTTACAATTGCAGGTGTTGCCATTCTGGCAGTTGTGATGATCTGTTCAATGAGAAGTAAAAAACGTAAACATTCATAAGAGAAGTATCATGCGGTCAGCATCTGACCGCATGATATTCATAATAATAGAGGAAAGGAAATAAGATATGCGAAAGACAGGACTGAAATTATTGAGGATCATGGGCTATCTTCTTGGCTTTTCTGTATTATTATACCCGACTGTGAGTAATTACTTGCAGGAAAAGAATGCAACGACGATTGTTTCGTCCTATGAGCAGATCCTGCAGGACATACAGCCGGAAGAGGAACGGCAGATCCTGGAGCAGGCAGCAGCATACAATGCGTCACTTACAGCGTTAAATGCTATCGAAGATCCATTTTCCAACGGGACACAGACAGAGGATGAAGCGTATCTGAATGCATTGGATCTGGATGGAAACGGGATGATGGGGTATTTGAAGATTCCAAAGATCCGCGTGACTCTTCCGATCTATCATGGAACAGAAGAGCGGGTCTTGCAAAGTGGAGTTGGACATGTAGGAAATACGTCCCTTCCGGTTGGAGGAGATTCTACGCACAGTGTCCTGACCGGGCACAGGGGGCTGCCTTCGGCGGAGCTGTTTACAGATTTGGATCAGCTGGAGGTGGGCGATGTCTTCTTTGTCAAAGTCATGCATGAAACACTGGCATATGAAGTAGATCAGATTTTGACGATTCTGCCAACGCAGATCGATGCGTTGAAAATTGAGCAGGGGCAGGATCTGATGACTTTGGTTACGTGTACCCCGTATTCTGTCAATACTCATCGGCTCTTAGTGCGGGGACACAGAATTCCGTATGAAGAGAAGATTGAAGAGCAGGCAATGGCACAGAAAGCCAGGATGCCGCTGCATCTGAAAATATTGCTGATCGGCTTGATCTGTCTGGGATTGATCTGGGGAACGATGAAGCTGATCAGTTTGAGAACGCAGCCAAAGAAGCAGAAGAGGAGAAAAAAGAATGAGAAAAGGCGCAGACATTAGATTCAGAGTGCTGGTTTGCATCGCAGTTTTGGTCTGTATGGGGATATTCGGAACAAGAGCAGTTCATGCGCAGGAAACAGGACGGATAGAAATCCTATGCAAAGGAACGTCGATGCACCAGAAAGAAGTTGTTTTTGAAGGAGCAAAGTTCGCATTATATCAGGTTGGAAATTCAACAGAAAATGGCTGGGAACTGACAGATGAATTTAGAAGAGCACAGGTTGTGCTGAATGATTCTTCTGCCTCCGGACAGCGGGAGAATGCAGAATTGTTGTGGAAGTATGCAAAAGAGCAAAAGCTGAAAGGCGTGAATCGGGAGACAGATAAAAATGGAAAACTTGTATTTTCCAATTTGAAAGAGGGGTTATATCTTATTGGTCAGACAGAGCGATATTCTGCGGAGGAAGGATTTTTTGCAGTGGCTCCGTTTTTGGTTGCAGTACCGGTGTTGGAACAAGGAATGCCTGTATATGAGATCGAAATCCATCCCAAAAGTGAGTGGGAGGAAAAACCAGAAACTCCGGCAGAAAACATCCCAACCGGACGTCCGTCAGGAACCGGAGTTGTAACAGGAGATGCGGCGAATCCGGCACCGTACTGTATTCTGGCACTCCTTTCCATGACTGTGATTCTGGCGGTTGAAAAAAGAAAATAGAAAGAATAGAAAATCTTCGGGGCAGCCCGGAGATTTTTTAATTCAGACTAGAAGCAGGAGTACAGGTCTGCTACAATAAGACAAACAGGAGAAATGGACAAGAAAGGATACAGTATGCTTCAATTTATTTTAGGAAATTCCGGAGCTGGAAAATCGCATATTCTCTATGAAAAAATCATTCAGGAATCGATGGAACATCCCGGGACGAATTATCTGGTCATTGTGCCGGAGCAGTTTACCATGCAGACGCAGCTTGATCTGTGCAATATGCATCCGAACCATGGGATCATGAACATTGATGTATTGAGCTTTGGACGAATGGCACACCGTATTTTTGAGGAGGTAGGGCAGTCCAGAGCAAGGGTTCTGGATGATGAAGGAAAGAACCTGATCCTTCGCAGGATAGCAGGACAGTATGAAGATCGTCTGAGGGTATTAAAAGGGAACTTGAAAAAACAGGGATACATCAGTGAAGTCAAGTCGGTGATCTCTGAGTTTACACAGTATGGAGTCGGATTCGAAGAGCTGGATGTGCTGATGGAAAATCTGGATGAAGAAAGTTTTCTATATTATAAGCTGTCAGATATCCGCATGATATACGAGGGGTTCGAGCAGTTTCTTGCAGAAAAATATATTACGAAAGAAGAACTGCTGGATGTGCTCAGTCAGATGGTGGCAAAGTCGGAGATTTTGAAAAACAGTGTGATCGCACTGGATGGATTTACCGGATTTACACCAGTGCAGAATCGGCTTCTTGGAGAGCTGATGAGCATTTGCAAAGAAGTTTTAGTAACAGTCGAGATGGATGGAAGGGAGGATGCGTTTCGGTATACGCATCCGTATCAGTTGTTTGCACTCAGTAAGCAGATGGTGACGGGTCTGGTACAGATTGCGGGAGAGCGAAAAATAGAAATTGCCGATCCAATTTATTTGTATGACAAGCCGGTTTACCGGTTTCGCAGCAATCCGGAGCTTGGCTTTCTGGAATCTGAGCTGTTCCGCTATTCCAGAAAACAGTATCCGGATGAAACAGATCATCTTTCGGTGTATGCAGCGGGCAGTCCGGATATGGAGGCAAAGCTGACTGCACAGAAGATCCGCAGACTGGTGCGGGAAAAAGGATACCACTACCGGGATATTGCAGTAATCTGCAGTGATATGGGAACATATGCAGATCATCTGGAGAGGGCATGCACAGAGTATCAGATTCCGGTGTTTATGGACTACAAAAAGAGTATTCTTTTGAATGCATTTGTAGAATATGTGAGGAGTGTCCTGTCCATGGTGGAGCAGGACTTTTCCTATGAGAGTGTGTTCCGTTTTCTAAGGACCGGATTTACGGAATTTACAAGAGATGAGATCGATCGTCTGGAAAATTATGTGGTAGCAGTGGGTTTAAGAGGATATAAGAAATGGCAGGCAGTCTGGGCGAGAAAGACAAATAGGACAGATGAAGAAGAGCTGGCAGTACTAAATGGTCTGCGCGTCCGGTTTGTAGAAATGACAGAGTCACTTGTCTTTGTTTTGAAACAGCGAAAAAAGACAGTGCGCGATATTTGTGAAGCAGTGTATCGCTTCTTTGTGGAAAATCAGATTCAGGAGAAGCTGAAAGTGATGGAAAACTGTTTTGCGGAAAAGAAAGAGCTGGCACTGGCGAAAGAGTACGCACAGATCTATCGCATTGTGTTGGAATTGTTTGACAAATTTGCAGAACTTTTGGGAGACGAGGGGATTTCTCTGAAAGAGTACTGTGAGCTTCTGGATGCAGGACTGGAAGAGGCAAAAGTCGGTGTGATCCCGCCGGGTATGGATCAGGTTGTGATTGGAGATGTGCAGAGAACCCGTCTGAAAAGCAATCTGAAAGCCCTGTTTTTTGTGGGGGCGAATGATACCCTGCTTCCGGGAAATATGGGGCAGGGAGGACTGCTTACCGAACGGGACCGGGAATGGTTTCAGAAAGAAAAGCAGGCACTTTCTCCGGGCGCAAAAGAAAAGACGTATATTCAGAAATTTTATCTGTATATGAATCTGACCAAACCGGAAGAGTTTCTTCATATTTCATATAGTAAGGTTTCGTCTGACGGAAAAACATTGCGTCCGGCGTATCTGGTCTGGGATTTGAAAAAACTGTTTCCGAAGCTTGTTGTTACAGAAGAAGAGGCGCTTCTCATGACACAGAGGGAGCTGACTCCGGGAGAAGGGCTGGAATTTGTGATCCGCGGAGTTCGGGACCGGTATCTGGGTGTGGATGAATCCTGGAAAGAACTCTATACCTGGTATCGGCAGAATGAAGGGCAGAAAGTGGACAGAATTCTGGATGCAGGATTTTTCAAAAAGAAACCGGATGCGCTTACAGGAGAAGAAGCAGCAGAATTATACGGGGAGAAAAAGCAGTTCAGTGTTACAAGGATGGAGCGGTTCTCGGCCTGTGCCTATGCGCATTTTCTGACTTATGGACTGCATCTTTCGGATCGGGAGCGATATGAGTTTGAGGCGATGGATCTGGGAAATATTGCCCATCAGTCCATGGAGCGGTTTGCAAGAAAGGCGCAGGAAAAGCGGATGTCGTGGCCGAAACTGGAAGAGGTGCAGAGAGATGCCATGATCGAGGAGAGTGTGGAGGAAAGTATCAAAGACTACGGAAATACGGTACTCTACAGTACTGCCCGCAATGAGTATATGATCGTGCGCATCAAACAGCTGATCCGACGTTCAGTGTGGGCGCTGACCAGGCAGATGGAAAAAGGGGATTTTGAACCGAGCGGATATGAAATGAATTTCGGAAGTGGAAAGATCGACCGGGTCGATACCTGCGAGGATGAAGATGTGGTTTACGTGAAAGTGACAGACTACAAGACCGGGATGAAGAGTTTTGATATTGTGGCATTGTATCACGGGCTGCAGATGCAGCTTCCGGTGTATCTGAATGCGGCACTGGAGCTGGAAGAACGACGTGCATCGGGAAAAACAGTAGAGCCTGCCGGTATCTTTTATTATCGGATCAAAGACCCGATCGTGGACAGAGAAAAAGATGATCATGCACTGGAGGAGAAGATTTTAAAAGAGCTCAGGCTGGATGGAATGATCAATGCGAAGGAAGAGGTGATCGAGCATCTGGAGCATCAGCTTTCGGGGACATCGGTTCTCAACCCGATCGGGAAAAATAAGGACGGAAGTCTCAACCGGTATTCCAAAGTACTGCCTCCGGAGGCGTTTGCTGCCATGCTTTCCTATACAAAGAAAAAAGAAGCTCAGGTGAAGCGGCAGATCTATGCAGGAGAAGTACAGGCAAATCCATATGAGTTGAATGGAAGTACAGGGTGTGACTACTGTGCATACCGGGATATCTGCGGGTTTGATCCAAGGCTGGACGGTTATGCGTACCGGAGTCTGGAAAAGTACTCGAAAGAAGAAGTCATCCGCCGGATGGAAGAAGAAATCGAAAACAGGGAGGAACCGTCATGAGTGTACAGTGGACAGAAGATCAGAAAAAGGTCATTGAATTAAGAAACAGGAATATTCTGGTCTCCGCAGCGGCCGGTTCCGGAAAAACGGCGGTTCTGGTAGAGCGGATCATTCAGAGACTGTTGGATGAGAGGGATCCGCTGGATGTAGACAGGCTCTTGATCGTGACATTTACCGAAGCGGCAGCAGCGGAAATGAAAGAGCGAATCCGGGATGCCATTGAAAATGCCCTGGAAGACACACCGGGAAATGTGCATTTACAGAGGCAGGCAACGCTCATCCACAGCGCCCGGATCACAACAATCCACAGTTTTTGCCTGTCTGTGATAAGGGAGCATTTTCATGCCATTAATCTGGATCCGGGATTTCGGATCGCAGAAGAAGGGGAGTTGAAATTACTGCGTCAGGATGTTCTGGAGGAAATGCTGGAGTCCTGCTATGATGAGGGAACGGAGGCTTTTCTGGAATTTGCAGAGAAATTTTCTACGGGGAGAAGTGACAGGCAGCTGGAAGAAGTGATCCTGCAGTTATATGAATATGCGGGCAGCTATCCACAGCCGGAAAAGTGGCTGAATGCGTGTGTGGACAATTATCAGGTGGAAAACGAACATTTGTCTGACGCTGGATTTGTACAGATCCTGATCGAAAGTATCCGTCAGAACCTGCAGGGGGCAAGGATTCTGCTGAATGAGGCGCTGCATATCTGTGAGGAGTCTGACGGACCGTATCTGTATGCAGAGGCGTTGGAAGCGGATCTTATGATGATCGAGACTATGGAAAAGGCAGAGACGTTTGAAGCATTTTACGGGAAGATCAATCAGATTGCATGGAAGCGGCTTTCTGCCAAAAAGGATGAGACGATTGATCCAGAGAAGAAAGAAGCAGTGAAGATGCTGCGGGAAAAAGCCAAGAAGATGGTAAAAGATCTGCAGGAAACCTGTTTTTACGAAACGCCCGAGGAACTGGCAGAAGATTTGCGAAATACAGGAAGTACCATGGAAGAACTGGTTCTTCTTGTGACAACCTTTGCAAGGCTGTTTGCAGAGAAAAAGAGAAGCCGCAATGTGATTGATTTTCAGGACATGGAGCAGTTTGCCCTGCAGATTCTGACAGAAGAAAAAGACGGAAGTCTGGTACCATCTGCTGTGGCGAGAGAATATCAGGAGCAGTTTGAGGAAGTGATGATTGACGAGTATCAGGACAGCAACCTGATCCAGGAAGCGATTCTGACCAGTGTGTCTACTGTGAGCCGCGGAAGTTACAATGTGTTTATGGTAGGAGATGTCAAACAGAGTATTTACCGTTTCCGCCTCTCCAGACCGGAACTGTTTATGGAAAAATATGATACATACAGCCAGGCAGACAGCGAGAAGCAGCGGATCGATCTGGACCGGAATTTCCGAAGCCGCGAGGAGGTGCTGGATGCCACGAACTACGTGTTTGAGCAGATTATGCACAAAAGTGTGGGCGGTGTGGAGTATGATGCCCGTGCGGCACTTTATCCGGGAGCTGATTATCCAAAGAGCAGGGAGCAAAACGGAGTATCGGCAAATCGGGCAGAGCTTCTTTTAGTAGATGCACAGGAGCTGGAAGAAGAGGACAATGCACGCCGTCTGGAAGCCCGGGCAGTGGCAGACCGCATCAAACTCTTGCTTTTACAGGGGCAGGTGGTGGATAAAAAGACAAAGGAATACCGTCCGGTACAATATAAAGATATTGTGATCCTGACGAGAAGCATCAAAGGCTGGGCAGATGTGTTTGCTCAGGTTCTGGCAGAAGAAGGAATTTCTGCACATGTGGGAAGCAGAGAAGGATATTTTGAAACGTATGAAGTCAGTGTTCTTCTGGATTATCTGCAGATTCTGGATAATGAGCGTCAGGACCTGCCGCTGGCGGCAGTACTTACGTCACCGTTTGCGGGGCTGGATGCGAGAGAACTGGCAAAGATAAGAAGTACGTATCCGGAACTCTTTTTCTATGAAGCGGTTCACGCCTATGCGTCTGATGATGAAAAGGAGAAGGAACCAATCCTGCAGCAAAAACTGAAAAACTTCCTTTGCCGGGTGTCGGAATTCCGGGATATGCTTCCATATACAGCGATGCATGATCTGTTGTGGGAGATTATAGAAAAAACGGGGTACGGTATGTGTATTTCGGCGATGCCGGGTGGTGCACAGCGAATGGCAAATGTACAGATGCTGGTCGCAAAGGCAGCAGCCTATGAAGGAACCAGCTATAAGGGACTGTTCAATTTTGTGCGGTATATTGAACAGCTCAAAAAATATAATGTGGATTATGGAGAGGCGAATCTTGCAGATGAACAGGCGGATACAGTCCGTATCATGAGTATCCACAAAAGCAAGGGGCTGGAATTTCCAATCGTGATCGTGGCAGGTATGGGAAAACTTTTCAATACGCAGGATGTGAAGGGCAGTATTGTAATCCATCCGGAGCTTGGTGTGGGAATGGATGTGATTGATCTGAAAAAGAGAACAAAGGCTCCGACACTGTTAAAAAAAGTAATCCAGAAACAGGTGGCAGTGGAAAACTTAGGGGAAGAGATGCGGGTGCTCTATGTGGCAATGACAAGAGCAAAGGAAAAACTCATTCTGACGGGAGTGTGCAAAGATGCACGGACAAAGCTGGAAACACTTTCCACAAGGGAAAAAACAGCATTTCTTCCATATGAAGTTCTTTCTGCGAATTCGTATCTGGACTGGCTGCTTCCTGCGGCATCCCCGGCAGAAAGTTCGATCGGAATTACCGTTGTTGACAGTCTGGGCGCGGCTCAGATGGAGGGAGCCTGGGAAGCGGCGGATGAACTGACTCGAAATGTACTGGAAAACTGGGATACAAATCAGATTCATGATGCCGGATACCGGGAAGAGCTGAAAAGACAGTTGGACTTTGCATATCCGTTTGCGGAAGAACAGCGTTTTCAGATGAAATTTACAGTTTCAGAACTTAAAAAACGGGCCTACATGGAAGAGGAGGCAGGAGAGGTATTATATCAGGAACCGGAAGCAGTGCCTCTTGTTCCGAGATTTTTAGGAGCGGAAGAAGCGGCATCCGGAGCAGTCAGAGGAACCGCGTACCACAAATTTCTGGAGCTTCTTGATTTTGAAAAAGAATATACCAGAGAAAGTCTGGAGGAACATTTGAAACATCTTCAGACAAAAGGAAGGATCAGTCCGGAGATCGCAGAGGCTGTAAAAACGGAAGATTTTCTGAAGTTTCTGCAATGTGAAAGCGGGAAACGGATGCATCGGGCGGCAAAGAAAAAGCAGTTGTACAAAGAGCAGCCCTTTGTGCTGGGGGTGGATTCAGGAGAAATTTATCCGGATACAGAATGCAGAGCACAGCTTCTGGTGCAGGGAATCATAGATGTGTATTTTGAAGAGGAAGACGGACTTGTAGTCTTAGACTATAAGACAGACTGGGTAAGAACGGCCGATGAACTTGTTCGGAGATACCAGTCACAGCTTACATACTATGCCCGCGCCCTGTCACAGATCACAGGAAAGGCAGTCAAAGAAAAGATCATTTATTCATTTGCTCTTGGAAAGGAAATCAACGTTTAAATGGAAAGTTATGTACTGATTTATTTACTGGCAGCCAATGCGGTGGCATTTCTGGTGTTCGGGATCGATAAATGGAAAGCAGTAAAAGGCAGGTGGAGGATTCCGGAAAAGACACTGCTTCTTTTTGCGGCAGCGGGAGGCTCTCCGGGAGCACTGGCCGGAATGTTTGTATTTCATCATAAGATAAGGAAACCGTTATTTTATCTGGGGGTTCCACTGATTTTGCTCCTGCAGATTGGTGTTGGGCTCTGGATCTGGCAGAGGTAGTGACAAGCAGCAGACACAGATTGTTCTGCTGCTTCTTTACGTTTAGAAAATAGAAAGAGTTCTTTAGAAAATCTTAAACAATATTATATTGACAATCTATATTATACAAAATATAATATAGGCATAAGAACAGTATTAAAGAGAAAACAGCATAGGAAGGAGCGGTTGGATGGTATTTAATACAGGAGCTGCGCTTTTAGATGCGATCGTACTGGCGGTCGTCTCGCATGAGAGTGAAGGCACGTATGGCTATAAGATCACACAGGATGTGCGCAGTGCAATCAATGTATCAGAGTCTACGTTGTATCCGGTGTTGAGACGATTGCAGAAAGATGAATGTCTGGAAGTATATGACCGTCAGTACGATGGGCGGAACCGGAGATATTATAAAGTGACAGAAAAGGGAATGGCACAGTTGAACCTGTACCAGGTAGAGTGGAAGAATTATTCCAGAAAGATCCAGGAAATTTTTGAGGGAGGAGTGACGGGATGAACCGAGAGGAATTTATGGCAAAACTAAAAGCGCTGTTAGGGGATATTCCGGCAGACGAAAGAGAAGAAGCCCTGCAGTACTATGAAGACTATTTTGATGATGCAGGAGCAGACAACGAGGCAGAAGTAATCCGGGAGCTGGAGAGTCCGCAGCGTGTGGCAGCTATGATCAAGAATGATTTAAAGCATACGGGAAATGACGGTGAGTTTACAGAGAATGGATATGAGCAGGAGTGGGCATCGAAGAAAGAGGTGCCGCAAAGAAAAGGTTATTCCTACCAGAGTGGACAGACAGGAGAGTACTCTTATGAGGCATCGCAAGGCAGGAACGACAAACTGGTAAAGATCGCACTGATCGTACTCATTGCGTTGATCGTATGTCCGGTTGTGATTCCGGTCGGTGTGGGAATTTTTGGTGTGATTGCCGGGCTTCTGATCGCAGCAGTTTGTTTTTTTGCAGCACTGGTGATTGCATCGCTGGCAGTCGTACTTGCCGGATTTGTAGTCGCAGTGACAGGGATCGGCGTAGGAATCGCCATTCATTCAGTACCTGCAGTGCTTTTGATGGCAGGGATCGGATTGATCCTGATCGCGCTTGGAGTACTGGCAACAGTATTTACCGGAAAGCTTTGCATTGTAATGTATCCGGCGATGTTTCGGTTTATCGTGAAACTGTGCCGGAAGCCGTTTCACAGAAAGGCGGTGTCTGAATAGATGAAAAAAGGTTGGAAAATTCTACTGATCAGCTGTGGAATCTGTGCAGGGATCGGAGTTGTCCTGTCAGTGGCAGGTACTGTTCTCGGAGGAGTACGGGATCTTCAGGAATATGGAAGGCGTGGGATGCAGTATCTGGAAAACGATCACGGGTGGTCACAGAAGTATTCAGAACTGGATCATATCGACGAAGAAGTTTCAACGGAGATCACAGAAGATCTGGACGGCCTGAATCTGGAAGGAATCAGCGAACTGGATATCGAACTTTCTTATGTAGAACTGATCATGGAACGATCAGATTCCAATCAGATCGAGGTTTCGACCCGAAATATGGATCCGCAGCTTTTAGAGGATCTTTCGATTTACAGAGATGAAGATACTCTGGAGATTTGTGCTCAGGATACCAGGCTTTGGAAGAATATCGGAAAAAACAACGCAGGAGAGCTGATTATTCACGTTCCGGACAATCTGGAGGGGGTTTCCACATCCCTGGGAACCGGTACGCTGTACATGCGTGATATCAGGACCGGAGAGTTGGATATTTCCATAGGGACCGGGACAGCAGATATTCAGGGATTTGAAGCAGGGGAAGTGAGTGCCTCAGCAGGAACCGGATCGATCTCGCTGCAAGGAAGCGTGAACAGTGATCTGGATCTCGAATGTGGGATCGGAACCATTGAGTTTCAGGATAGCGGAAAAATGACCGATTATAATTATAGTGTCAGTTGTGGTATGGGAAGCATTCAGATTGGAGATGATGAATTTACGAAGCCGGCAGGAAAACAGAATATCAACAATCATGCTGGAAAAGAAATGGATATCGAGTGTGGTATGGGAACCGTCAATATTGCATTTGCGAAAGGAGAGTAAGAATATGGAACCGAAAAGATTATATCGTTCAAGAGAAAACAGAGTATTGTGTGGAGTGTGCGGAGGAATCGCGGAATATTTCAACGTGGATCCGGTTTTGATCCGGCTTGGAATGGTTTTGTTTATCTGCGCCAGTGTTGGAACCGGTCTTTTGGCATATTTTATTGCGTCAGTGATCATGCCGGATCAGAAATAGGCGAATGAAATCAGATATTTGGGGCAATACTTCTGGAAAAGGAAGGAGATGCTCTGAATATGAAACAGAAAAAGATCACTCGAGAAGAGATTCCGTCAATGGAAGAAAAAGACAGGATGAAATATGAAATTGCAGAAGAACTGGGACTTTTGGACCAGGTTTTGGAGGAAGGATGGAAATCTTTGTCTTCAAAGGAAACCGGGCGTATCGGTGGTCTGATGACCAGGAGACGCCGGAAATCTGCGGAAGATCCTGCCTGAGTCAGAGTGTGAAAGGAAAAAAGAGAGGCTTTGTTTTTGTTTGAGAAAGACAGAGTCTCTTTTTATATTTTTGACAAAAAGTGACTGTGAACAGTAACTTTTTATCAAAAATCAAAGGGAATATTTGGGAAATACGCCAAGTTGTATTTGAAGAAAAATTGTTATATAGTGAGAACAGTATGAGATTAACCATATAGAACGAGAATTCAGGCAGGAGGAGAAAAAGCAATGGGAAAAAGTAACTTTGCAGAGCAGATCAGAAACAAAGAGACATATCTTGGAATTGAATTTGGTTCCACAAGGATCAAGGCGGTCCTGACAGGAGCAGACCATACACCGATTGCATCAGGAAGCTATGACTGGGAGAATCAGTATGAGGATGGAATCTGGACCTATCATCTGGATATGATCTGGAGAGGACTTAAAGAGTGTTATCGTAGTCTGAGAGAAGAGGTTGGTTCCCGTTATGGAGTGGAACTGGAGGGGACAAAAGCAATCGGGATCAGCGCCATGATGCATGGCTATCTGGCATTTGATGAAAATGGAGAACTTCTGGTGCCATTTCGTACCTGGAGAAATACGATCACGCAAGAGGCAGCGGATAAACTTACCGATGTGTTTCAGTACAATATTCCGCAGCGCTGGAGTATTGCCCATCTGTACCAGGCAATCTTAAATCAGGAGCCGCATGTTTCAAAAGTTCGTTTTATCACCACGCTGAGTGGATATCTTCACTGGAAACTGACCGGAGAGAGTGTACTTGGAATCGGAGATGCGGCAGGAATGTTTCCAATCGACTCTTCCATCAGAGACTATCATCCAAAGATGCTGTCACAGTTTGATGAATTGATCCGGGAGAATGAATATCCGTGGAAGATAGAAGAGATCCTTCCGAAAGTGCTGTGTGCAGGAGACAAGGCGGGAACTTTGACAGAAGCGGGGGCAAGACTTCTGGATGAGTCCGGCACATTGAAAGGTGGAATCCCGATGTGTCCGCCGGAGGGAGATGCCGGAACCGGAATGACTGCGACGAACAGTGTGACAGTTCGTACCGGAAATGTATCTGCAGGAACGTCTGTGTTTGCCATGCTTGTACTGGAAAACGAATTGAAAGGTGTTCATCGTGAGATCGACATGGTAACAACACCGGCCGGAGATCCGGTCGCCATGGTCCACTGCAATAACTGCACATCGGATCTGAATGCGTGGGTCGGTCTGTTTGCAGAGTTTCTGGAGACGATGGGGATGGATGTGGACAGAAACCAACTGTACGGAACTCTTTACAGAAAGGCAATGGAGGGAGAGGCAGACGGAGGCGGACTGCTTTCCTACGGATACTTATCCGGAGAACATATTACGGGATTTGAAGAGGGAAGGCCAATGTTTGTACGTACACCGGATTCCAGGTTTAATCTGGCAAATTTTATGCGTGTCAATTTGTATACAGCACTTGGAGCACTTAAAACCGGAATGGACATTTTAAAGAGAGAAGAAGGCGTACAGTCAGACCGGATTATGGGGCACGGAGGACTGTTTAAGACAAAAGGGGCAGGACAGCAGATTATGGCCGATGCCATGGAGATTCCGGTGGCAGTGATGGAGACCGCAGGAGAAGGCGGCGCATGGGGAATTGCGCTTCTGGCAGCCTTTATGCAGGAAAAAAACGGAAGAACACTGGATCAGTATCTGGCAGAAGCAGTGTTTCAAGACAGCGAGATTTCCGTTTTGAATCCAGAAGAGGAAGGTGTCGCAGGTTACCGAAGCTTTATGGAGCGTTATACGAAAGGGCTTTCGATCGAACGCGCAGCAGTGGAAAACATGTAAATGAAGAACACAATCAGGTGCCTGGTATCGTCAAAGAGAATAAAATACTTTACAAATCTTCTTGTTTTTGATACAATTTTACGACTGGGAAAAAGTACAGGTGAGACAGATGAATGAGAAGATCAATATCTTGAATATAGAACTCTATCAGACGAGTGCAAAAGCAGCGATGCAGAAAGTGGTGCAGTATATGGAAAGTGATTCCATTAACACAGTTGAGATCATCACGATGGACATGCTGCTGAAAGGGAAAGATATGCCGGGCTGGAAAGAAGCAGTGGAATCACTGAATCTGGTGCTGCCGGGAGAGACGGAGATTCTGGAGGCGGCAGGAGTCAGAGAAAAGACGCTGCTGCGTGATACGGCGGGACTGGTGTTTTTAAAGATGTTTCTCCGCTATATACAGAGAAACAAAAAGCGTGTATTTCTTGTGGCACAGTCAGAAACAGAGCTTTTAGAGATGGAATCCGCGATCCGGGAACATGACAGAAAGCTGATCCTGGCAGGAAGAGGCGTTCTGCCGCCGGATGGTGCGGGAATAGAGCAGGTGATCAATGCGGTCAATGGTGCTGAGACAGATTGCATTTTTTCCCTGCTTCCATCACCGGAGCAGGAGCTTTTGATACAGAGGAACAGCGCATTGTTAAATGCAAGAGTGTGGTTTGGATGCGGGAGCGTTTTGAAAGAAATCTATATGAAAAAGCAGAAAAAAGGAAAGATTCAAAGATTTCTGCGCAGGAAAGTGTTCCGTTACCAGGTGGGACGGCAGCAGAGAAGTGAAGAATAAAAAAGCTTCGGTTTGTATACTATGTATAGCCGTATAAATATGAATTTTTTGTAAAAACTCTGAGGAAATGCATAAAAAAAGTGGATTTCCTCTTTCTTTTTTTGATGTTTTGCCTTAGTATATAAAATATGGGTTGTGCAGACAAAAGTGAAAGAGTAAAAAAATTGTGAAATATGCACATGGAAACGAGTAGATAAGCGGAGGAAAAAAGGTATGATTTCAAATCAGATACTTCAAAACACAATCGAAGGATTAAAAGGAATTTCCAGAATTGACTTTTGCGTTCTGGATACAGAAGGAAAGGCGCTTGCTACGACATTTGAGGATACATGGAATTATGAAAGCGCGGTGTTGTCTTTTGTAGAATCTCCGGCAGACAGCCAGGTGATCCAGGGATGTCAGTTCTTCAAGATCTTTGATGAGCAGCAGCTTGAGTATGTTCTGCTGGCAGGCGGAGAGAGCGAAGATGTCTACATGCTGGGTAAGATTGCAGCGTTCCAGGTTCAGAGTCTTCTGGTAGCATATAAGGAGCGTTTTGACAAGGATAATTTCATCAAAAATCTGCTTCTTGACAACCTGCTTCTTGTAGATATTACATATTGACACAGAAGCAAAACGTGTTATCTTTATTATTGAGACATCACACGAAAAAGACAGTGTTGCTCTGGATAATGTCAGAAACCTGCTTGGCGGAAAGTCGAGAGACTTCGTGACAGCAGTAGATGAGAAAAATATCATTGTTGTCAAAGAGCTGGCTGATAAGGACGGAAGCAGAGAGCTTGAAAAGATGGCCAAAGAAATGATGGAGATCCTGCGGGCTGAGTCCGAGGATGACAAAATCCACATTGCCTATGGAACGGTTGTCAACGACATCAAGGAAGTTTCCAAGTCCTACAAAGAAGCAAAACTGGCGTTGGATGTCGGCAAGATCTTCTTTGATGAGAAAGACATTGTAGCATACAGCACACTTGGAATCGGACGTCTGATCTACCAGCTGCCGATCCCGCTTTGCAAGATGTTTATCAAAGAGATTTTTGAGGGGAAATCACCGGATGAATTTGATGAGGAGACACTGACTACGATCAACAAGTTCTTTGAGAACAGTCTCAATGTATCAGAGACATCCAGACAGCTTTATATTCACAGAAATACACTCGTGTACAGACTGGATAAGCTTCAGAAAAGTACAGGGTTGGATCTGCGTGTATTTGAAGATGCAATCACATTCAAGATTGCACTGATGGTCGTAAAATATATGAAATACATGGAGACGCTGGAATATTAAGCAGGCGGATTTACGCCCGATAAAGTATACCCATCCGGGCATCCCGCAATGTATGCCTGCGGCGGGCGGACTTCGTCCGATAAAGTATGAATAATTAGGAGGAGCATGATGATTGAATTAAGAGATGTAACGAAGGAGTATTCCAAAGGGAATGCTGCGTTAAACGGTGTGTCTGTTAAGATCGAACAGGGAGAGTTCGTTTTTATCGTAGGAGACAGCGGTTCCGGAAAATCCACATTGATTCGTCTGATCATGAAGGAACTGGAGCCTACAGAAGGCACGATCATTGTAAACGGGCAGAATTTAAAACGGATGAAACATCGGAACATTGCAAAATACAGAAGAGGCATCGGGGTTGTCTTTCAGGATTTCCGTCTGTTGAAGGACCGGAATATTTATGAGAATATCGCGTTTGCACTTCGTGTGACAGAAACACCGACAAGAGTGATCAAGCGAAAAGTGCCGGCAGCACTTTCTCTTGTAGGTCTGGCGCAAAAATATAAAGCTTTCCCGAAAGAGCTTTCCGGTGGAGAGCAGCAGAGAGTAGCGATTGCCAGAGCAATCGTAAATGAACCTGCAATTTTGTTGGCCGACGAGCCGACCGGTAACCTGGATCCTACCAATTCGTGGGAAATCATGAGTCTTCTCAAAGAGGCGAATGACAGAGGAACGACAGTACTTGTTGTTACACATAACCAGGAGATCGTAAACGAGATGAACGAACGAGTTATTACGATGAAACAGGGCGTGATCGTGAGTGATGAACAAAAAGGTGGGTATATAGATGAGGATTAGTACATTAGGATACGTAGGAAAACAGGGAGTTAAGAACATCGGGAGAAATAAAATGTTCTCTATCGCATCTATTGCGACAATGTCAGCTTGTATTTTTCTGTTCGGACTGTTCTTTTCTATCGTGCTGAATCTGCAGCATTTTGTAAAGACTGCAGAGGAAGGCGTGGCGATTACAGTATTTTTTGATGAGGATGCAACAGAAAGTCAGATCGAGGAGATTGGCAAGGAGCTTCGCAGCAGGGATGATGTTCTGAAAGTAGAGTATGTTTCGGAAGATGATGCATGGAACAGTTTTAAAGAAGAGTACTTTGGAGACAATCCGGAACTGGCAGATGGATTTAAGGATGACAATCCGCTTGCAGGCTCCAGCAGTTATGCGGTTTATATGAAACCGCAGGAGGACAAGGACAGCAATATGATCTCCAAGAGCAAATCACTTTCTGCAACACAGAAGGAACTGGTAAAGTTTGCGGAGGGACTGGACGGAGTCAGAAAGGTCAATAAATCAGATGTTGTGGCGAATACACTTTCCAGTGTCAATGTACTGGTTGGATATGTGTCAATCGCGATCATTTTGATCCTGTTCGGAGTTTCGATCTTCCTGATCAGCAATACCGTAACCATGGGTATTACGGTTCGTAAAGAAGAAATTGCAATTATGAAATATATCGGTGCAAAGGACTTTGTAGTACGTTCTCCATTTGTGCTGGAAGGTCTGATCATCGGAATTGTCGGAGCGGTACTTCCATTGGCATTATTGTATGCACTTTATGGAAGAGCAGTGGGATATGTGATGACAAAATTCCAGATCCTGAAAAATATCGTGGAATTCCTGCCGGTAGGAGATGTATATCGCTACCTGCTTCCAATTGGACTTCTGCTTGGAGTAGGAATCGGATTCCTGGGAAGTTTCTTTACAGTACGCAAGCATTTGAAAGTATAGGTGAACATATGAAAGAACGTATGAAAAAAGTGACAGCATTATGTCTGGCAGCGGCGCTTTCTGTCGGAACGGTACTTCCGGTACATGCGGAGACTGTACAGGATGCACAGAATGCAGTAGATCAGCTGCAGCAGCAAAAGGACAGTGTGCAGGCAGAGAAGACGACTGTTGAGACAGAGTTGAAAAAGATTGCAGAAGAGATGGAAAAGACACAGTCCAAGCTGGATGCAAAGCAGGCGGAGATCACAGAAGCAGAAGAAAATCTGGTGCAGGCTAAAGTAGAAGAAAATACACAGTACCAGAGTATGAAGATCCGCATCAAATATATGTACGAGAATGGAAATATGGAATTTATTGAAGTTCTTGCTGACAGTGAAAATATCAGTGATTTTTTGAATAAAACAGAGTATATTTCCAAGCTGTCTGAATATGATAGAGATAAGTTAAAAGAATTCCAGAAGACAGTAAAGGCAGTGGAAGAGCAGGAAGCGGCGCTGCAGAAAGAGTATGAGGAATTAAATACACTTCAGACGGATCTTGTGAACCAGCAGACACAGGCGCAGACATTGTTAAAAGAAAAGGATGTTCAGCTGGCAGATTTAAGCAGTCAGCTCGGCAGCAAGATGGAGACACTGCAGAAGCTGGTGGAGGAAGAGAAGAGACGCCAGGAAGAAGCGGCTGAGGCAGCAAGACAGCAGCAGTTACAGCAGCAAGAGCAGCAGAATCAGAATAATTCCAATAATAATACAGGCAGTGGTACAGGAGGCGGTTCCACAGTGACACCTCCGTCATCCGGCAATGTATCCAGCGGAAGTGGTTATTTCACACATCCGTGTCCGGGAATGAGTTACCAGTCCAGTTATTTTGGAGAAATCCGTGAGTTTGAAGTCGGCGGACACAAAGGAAACGATTATGCTGCGCCGACCGGAACACCTACATATGCCGCGGCAGCCGGTCGTGTGATCATCGCCGGATACAGCAGCAGCGCCGGTAACTGGGTAGTTATCGATCACGGAAACGGTCTGGTGACAAAATATATGCACCACAGCAGTATTTGTGTAAGTGCGGGACAGTATGTGGAAAGAGGCCAGCAGATTGGTGCGGTTGGTTCTACAGGACAGTCTACAGGACCACATCTGCATTTCCAGGTAGAGTTAAATGGAGTTGCAGTCAGTCCGGATCAGTATTTCTAAAATACCGAAAGTTGGTAACAGAGTATGAACAGACATAAAAGTTTTATAAAAGGGGCGCTCACAGGCGCCCTTATTATGTTATTTGCAGTAGGAGTCTGCACAAAGGTACCGGAGCTTTCCGGATTGCTTTTGCAAAAGGACAGTGTGACTGCCAAGCAGGAGCGGGCAGAGAAAAAGACCGAAGCAAAATTTAAAAAAATTGAAAAAATGATCGATCAGTATTATCTCTACAGTGATGATGTAAAGCAGGAGGATCTGGAAGATGCAGTGTATGCCGGATTTTTGAGTGCACTCAATGATCCGTATACGGTATATTACAATGAGGAAGAGACAAAAGAGATCAAAGAGAGCACCTCGGGAGAATATTCGGGGATCGGAGCCGCTATGATGCAGAATGTACAGACCGGGGAGATCACGATTACAACGGTCTATGAAAACAGTCCGGCAGAAAAGGCAGGGCTTTTAGAAGGAGATATCCTGTATCAGGTCGATGACCATAAGATTGAAGATCAGGATACGTCTGAGGTTGTATCCTGGATTAAAGGTGAAGAAGGAACAGAGGTGAAACTCTCCGTTTATCGAGGAGAAGACCGGGAAGAGCACACGCTGACAGCTGTGAGAGAAAAAATTCAGTCACAGACAGTCGAGCATGAGATGGAGGAAGATAAGATAGGATATATTTCTGTGCAGGGGTTTGAAGATGTGACTTACGAACAGTTCAAGTCCGCACTGGAAGATCTGGAAGCTCAGGGGATGGAAGGACTTGTTATCGATCTTCGGAATAATCCGGGAGGAAACCTGGATACTGTTGTAGAGATGCTGAAACTGATCCTTCCGGAAGGAAGAATCGTTTCTATTAAAGACAAATACGGGAATGAAGAAACCTACGACTGCGATGGAAAGCATGAATTTCAGAAACCATTGGCAGTGCTTGTAAATGGCTACAGTGCCAGCGCGTCAGAGATTTTTGCCGGTGCCGTAAAAGACTACGGAATTGGTACCCTTGTGGGAACCACGACGTACGGAAAGGGAATCGTGCAGGAATTATTTAGTTTTGAGGATGATACGATGATCAAGATCACGACGGCGGAGTATTTTACACCGAGTGGAGAAAACATCCATAAAAAAGGAATTCAGCCGGATGTGGAGGTAGAGTATACCTACGATGCGGCGAATCCGACCAGTGACAATCAGCTGCAGAAAGCGCTGGATGTTGTAAAAAGTAAATGATAACAGGAAATGATGTGTCTGCAAAGCTGAAAAAGCAGCAGGAATGGGAGGGCTTATGCTTGGGGGAAAGAGATGTTATCTGTGTGGTGGAAAACTGGTAAACGGACGGTGCGTGGAATGCGGGCTTGATAATGAAAAAAACACAAAGAAAGTCTATCATCTTAATGAAAGCGTAAAGATGCAGGATTCACAGCCGCGTGATGCGGGGCAGAAGATCGGGAAGGGTCTGGCGATCGGAAGCGTAATCCTGCTTGTGGCAGCAGTTGGTGCCGTTGCACTGAACAGTTATTTCGAGGAACAAGAGAAGGGGCAGAGTCAGTCGGGAGAGGAATATGATGAATATCAGTTTGCAAAGAGACAGCTTTCTGAGACAGGCGAAGCATACGATGAAGTTCTTACCGGAGGATATTATGAGGTTGGCGTTCATATTCCAGAGGGAATTTATACAGTAGAGGCGCAGGATGGGGAAAGTGCGATTTATTTGATCGATGATGAGAATGGAATTTACATCTGGCAACAGATTGGAAATGACCCTGAAAATCCGAATCAGGCAGCTGTGATGGATGATCTGCGTTTATACGATGGAGCTCTTTTGGAAGTGAAAAGCGGGGCAGCACTTCAATTCCGTTCGGATTGTGCGCAGACAGAAAGGCTTCATGGAGAGACAAATCCACTGCAGGATTCAGTGCGAGTAGAAGTAGGACAGACAATGACTGCGGGGCGTGATTTTCCAGAGGGGCTTTATAATGTGAAGTCTGAACCGGACTGGAATGATCTTATGATGACACTTCCGGATTCATTTTTATCAGAATTTGCAGCAGATGAAGAACGCAGAGTAGAGGTGATTTCGTTTGCACCAAAAGAATTGGAACTCAGTTATGAGAATGTACCGATTCCAAAAGGAACAGAAATACAGACAACAGGGGCGGCCGTTACGCTTGAGCCGAGTGAGAAAATTGGTTCTACTGATTATGGAGAGTTTTATAAAGAATAGACAAAAGAAAAATGCAGAGTACGGTCAGACTCTGCATTCCAGGATATAATCGTCCATGACATATCCGTTTCCAATATCCGCTACCTGTGAACGAACCGTCTCAAATCCAAGATGATGATAGACCGCAAGGGTATTCGTATTGTATTTGTTGCACGTAAGCCAGATGGAAGAGAGACCGCGTTTTTGACAGAGAGTTTTTAAATACTGGATCGTTTTTGTAGAGAGGTGTCGGTTTCGCGCCTCTTTTTTTAAATAGAGTTTGCTTAGAAACAGTGTAGTTTCTTCTTGATGAATCCCGCAGTACCCGCAAAACTCTGTATTGTCAAAAATCTGAAAATATTCATATCCGGTTTCCATCTGTTCTTTCAGGGCATGAAAAGACTGGAATTTTTCCAGCATATATTCTACCTGCTGTATGCCGATAATGGGAGTGAAGTGCTCATGCCAGATAACAGAAGCAAGATTGGAAATTTCCTGAATCTGTTTGTCAGTATGCACCGGAGTAAGTGAAAAATTCTGTTCCATTTTGAAAACCTCCTTTTCTTTGGAAAGAGTGAATAAGCTGACAGAATTGATTATACCACTTGACAGGAGTATTTTGTATTTGTTTCTTGTTTATAAAAAGTTTATAGAGTTCATAATTTTATTAGCACTCAACTGAAAAGAGTGCTAATTTTCTGTTGACTTTTAAAACATGGTGTACTAAAATACTTCATAGACAGAAGAAAACCCGCAGGACGGGTGAGTTTGTAAAGAAAGAGGAGTGTTTAGATATGGGAACAAAAAAAGGTAATTTATCTATCGACAGCGAGAATATATTTCCGATCATTAAAAAATGGGTATATTCTGACCATGATATTTTCATTCGTGAATTAGTGTCCAACGGATGCGATGCGATCACAAAATATAAAAAGCTGGATATGATGGGTGAGTGTGAGCTTCCCGATGATTATAAAGGAAAGATTCAGGTCATTGTCAATCCGGAAGAAAAGACGCTGAAGTTCATTGACAACGGTATCGGTATGACAGCAGAAGAAGTGGAAGAGTATATTACACAGATCGCATTTTCCGGTGCCACACAGTTTTTGGAGAAATATAAAGACAAGACGACAGAGGATGAAATGATCGGACATTTTGGTCTGGGATTCTATTCTGCGTTTATGGTAGCGGACGAAGTGCAGATTGATACGCTGTCTTATAAAGAGGGTGCAGCCGCAGTACACTGGGTAAGTGAAGGCGGTACAGAGTATGAGATGCAGGAAGGAAACCGTACAGAGGTTGGTACAGAGATTACATTATATCTGAACGAGGACAGTCTTGCATTTGCAAATGAATACCGTGCAAGAGAAGTGCTGGAAAAATACTGCTCATTCATGCCGGTAGAGATTTTCCTCTCCAAGGCCAATGCAGAGCCGGAGTATGAGACAATCGATGAGGCAGATGTTCTGGATACGGATGAAGTGGTAGAACATATCACAGAAGAGCCAAAAGAAGGTGAAGAAGGTGAGCCGAAACAGAAAGCTAAAATTGTAAAACGTCCGGTTTCCTTAAGCGATATTCATCCACTCTGGACAAAAAATCCGAGCGACTGCACAAAGGATGATTATATCGAGTTCTACAGAAAAGTATTTATGGATTACAAGGAGCCACTGTTCTGGATTCACCTGAATATGGATTATCCGTTTAATCTGAAAGGAATCCTGTACTTCCCGAAGATCAATACAGAGTATGATTCCATTGAAGGAAAGATCAAACTGTATAACAATCAGGTATTTATTGCAGATAACATCAAAGAAGTGATTCCGGAATTTTTGATGGTATTAAAAGGTGTGATCGACTGTCCGGATCTGCCTCTGAATGTATCCAGAAGTGCACTGCAGAATGATGGATTTGTAACAAAAGTTGCAGACTATATTTCTAAGAAGGTTGCAGACAAACTGAACGGTATGTTCAAAACAGACAGAGAAAATTATGAAAAATACTGGGATGATATCAGTCCGTTTATCAAGTTTGGATGTCTGAAAGATGAAAAATTCGGAGAAAAAGTAAAAGATTCGATGTTGTTTAAGAATCTTGACCACAAATATCTCACTCTGGAAGACTGTATCAAGGCCAATGGCGGAGAAACAGCAGAAGAGACAAAGGTAGAGGAGACAACGGATTCAGAAGAGACGAAAGAGACACCAAAGACTAATATTTTCTACGTGACGAATGAACAGCAGCAGAGTCAGTACATCAATATGTTCAAAGAGCAGGGGCAGGATGCAGTGATCCTGGCACATAATATTGATTCTGCATTCATTACCTATCTGGAGCAGAAGCATGACAATGTAAAATTCCAGAGAATCGATGCAGATGTTCATGAGTCTCTGAAAGCAGAAGTTGCAGAAGAAGAAAAAGAGACATTCCAGAAGAATGCAGACAGTCTGACAGAAATCTTCAGAAAAGTGCTGAATAATGAGAAACTGGATGTCAAAGTAGAAAAATTAAAAGATGAGAATATTGCTTCCATGGCCGTGTTGTCTGAAGAGTCTAGACGTATGGAAGAGATGATGAAGATGTATGGAATGGGTGGTATGGATACCGGTATGTTCGGCGGACAGGCGTCCTTGATCCTGAATGCAGATCATCCACTGGTGCAGTATGTGGTAGAGAACAAAGAAGGTGAGAATGTAGAGCTGATCTGTAAGCAGCTGTATGATCTGGCGCTGCTTGCCCACAAACCACTGAGTCCACAAGAGATGACAGCATTTGTACAGAGAAGTAATCAGATTATGATGCTTTTGACAAAATAAAAAAATATAGGGAGTCCGAAAAAGAAAGGGATTAGAACCATTTCTTTTTCGGACTCCCTTTTATATTGTTTAGAAAGCTTCGCTTCCCTGTCTTTGTCCCATCCGATGCCAGTTGATGAAACCGTAGATGTCATTTACGAAAAAGGCAATAAAATCACTTTGTAATCTTAAGAAAAACTTCCATAATTTTTAAGATTAAAATGTGGATCTGTCTTATATAATGGTATTCGTTGAACTAAAATTACAGATTACAAAATTTCGAAATCCAATCCTTTTTTCTGGAAAAACTTCTGTACCATGTTGTCCCAGGCGTGTTCCAGCGACTTGTCCATGGAGAAGGATTTGAAAGATGTACCGGTAATGCATTGAAGTCCGGTGGAATCATAGCGGAGATTCAAATAGAGTCCCTGAATGTCATCGGCATTCAGGCCGAGTTCATTTTGCTCGATAAGGCGGGCAATATTTTTCGGAGACAGACTGAATACAAAACGAAATCCAAGCGGAGTCTTTTTCCCTTTGATCAGGGAGAAGCAGTATTCCCGAAGCTGCTTCCAGTAAGCGTATTCAGGGAGTGTGCCCATTTGTTCCAGTTCTTCAGAAGTATAAAAGTTTTTTTGAATAAAACCGTCTATTTTGAACGTATTGAATGTCATGATCTCTCCTTCGATCAGAAGGAATGAATCGAAGGTGTCCATCAGAAGAAGATGAGACATACAGGCTTTGACATTCGTCAGTTTTAACGCGATCATAAGGATGTCCTCCTGATAAAAAATATAAGTATTGATTTCTCTATCATACCATAAAAAAGAGAAAAAAACACAGGCAAAAATATTGATTGTAAGAAAATTGTATAGTATCCTATTATAGACTGTGTAGTCAAAAAGAAAGGATAACAGCATGAAAAAAGAAGAAAAGACAAAACAGACTTGTGAAAAAATTGTACATGCAGCTACGATCGAGTTTGGAAGCAGATCTTACGATGCGGTTTCGCTGAATGCGATATGCGGTAAGTATCAGATTGCAAAAGGGCTGATCTACCATAATTTTAAAAATAAAGATGAGCTATATCTGTACTGTGTGAAGAAAAGCTTCGAAAAGTTGATGAGTTATCTGGAGGAAGGGAAAGAAGAGGCAAAGACAGCAAGGGAAGAAATCCGTATTTTTTTGGAGAGACGGGAAGTGTTTTTTGCTGAAAATCCGTATGACAGAAATATATTTTTTAATGTGATGTTATATCAGGCAGAGCATTTAAAAGAAGCACTTTTTGGTGTGATGGAAAGATATGATGCCTATATAAGAGAGCAATACCGGCATTTGCTGTCCAAGATTCGTTTAAGAGAGGGAATCAGTATGGAAATGGCAGTAGAATATCTGAGTCTGTTTCAGAATATGTACAATGGATATTACCAGAATAAAGCAAGCCGTACAGGAGATTTTTCCCGATTTATAGAAGAACATAATCTGAAGATATCAGAGTTATTGGATATTATTTTATATGGAATCAGTACAGAAGAGAAGGGCAGTTAATATGGAAGAAATGAAATTTGAAGAATTGACAGAGTTGAAAGAACCGGAGAGGCTTTTAGAATCAGCGATGCCGTTTCAGAAGCTGATCATGCAGTATCAGTGTGCACTGCTGGAAGTTAAGACAAAATTTGAAGTGTTGAATCACGAATTATCGATCAATTCTGATCAGAATCCAATCTTATCAATTGAAAGCAGAATCAAGAAACCGATTAGTATCCTGGAGAAGATGAAAAGAAAAAATATAGAGATCAGTGTACAGGCCATAGAAGAAAATATCTGTGATATTGCAGGTATCCGTGTGATCTGCTGTTTTCCGAAAGATATCTATACGCTTGCGAAAAAAATATGTGAGCAGGATGATATCAGACTGATCGAGAGAAAGGACTATATCAAGAATCCAAAACCAAACGGTTACAGAAGTCTGCATCTGATTTTGGAAGTACCGGTATTTTTTATGAATGAGAAAAAACCGATGAAGGTAGAAGTGCAGATGCGTACGATCGCGATGGATTTTTGGGCAAGTATAGAACATAAACTGTATTATAAGAAACAGACGGACGGATTTCCGGATTCTGTTTCAGAAGATCTGGGAATCTGCGCAGAACAGCTCCATACGATCGACATGAAAATGCAAGAGATCAGCGAGAGAATCTATCATCAGGAACGTTGACTTTTAAGCATGGAAAACGTATTATAAAATAAGATAAGATGGTAAGAATAAGGGGACAAAAGATACGGATGAAGAGACAGAAAAAAAAACATGTGATAATCGGAGCCGGTGCAGTCGCAGTGCTTGCTGCAGTTACCCTGATCGCGGAAGGAATCAGCTATTTTTCCGCTGAAACAGTGGATACGAAGGAGGGACTTGCGATCATAAAAGCGACAGAAAAAGAAAATGTAAAAGATATTGAAAAAAAGATCAACAAGCTGGACACGAAAGACAAGCTGGAAAGTCAGGAAGCAAGTGGTGAGATCAACTATAAGAGCTTATTTTCCAGTTCGGTCGTGATGGGAGATTCGATTTCTGAGGCATTTACAGAGTATGATCTTTTGAATGCATCCAGTGTGGTTGCCAAGATCGGAGTAGAATTGGATGAGCTGGATGATCAGATAAAAACAGTGGCAGACATTAACCCTCAGGTTATTTTTCTTTCCTATGGGATGAATGACGTGATTGCAACAAATGGGGATACGGATTTATTTATCAAAGAGTATAAAGCAGTGATCGACCAGCTGCGTAAAAAATTGCCGGATACAACTTTGTATGTGAATTCTATCTTCCCGGTCAGTGCGGCGAAGCAGGAAGAAAAGCCTGTATTTCAGAAGATTCCGGAGTACAATGCGGCACTGCAGAAGATGTGTGATGAGAATCAGATTGCATTTTTAGATAATACTTCGCTGGTTTCAGATACTTATTATGAAGAGGATGGAATTCATTTCAAGGCGGATTTTTATCCAATCTGGCTCAAACGTATGGCGGAGGTAGCAACTTTATGACAGATAAGATAAAAAATCTCAAAAAAACAGTGGTGATCAAGTATGCACTGGTGGCAGTGATCGTTGTTTACGTGGCACTGTTATTGATTTTCACCAGCGGCAGTACGAAGAGCTTTGCTGCGGTAGAGAAAAAAGTAGAGGCATCTCTGGATACGAAGGCTATGAAAAAGGCAGGAGTGCAGGGGCTGAAGCGTTATTATGGGCTCAACAGTGCAGATTATGAAGGTGTAATGCTCTACACGGCAGAATCCAGTATGTCAGCACAGGAGATCTTACTGGTCAAAACAAAGACCACGGAACAGGCAGAAGAGGTAAAGGCAGCTGTAGAACAGCGCCGTGCGAACAGAAGGAATGACTTTGACGGTTATGCGCCTGACCAGGTGCAGCTTTTGGATGAAGCTCAGATTTCTGTAAGAGGGAAGTTCGTATTTTACGCAGTCTCTCCAAAAGCAGAGACTTATAAGTCTGTTTTTTCAAAAAGTTTATAGAAACGCAGGGGGAACAAAAGATGCTGTTTAGCAGTATAACATTTTTATTTGTATTTCTGCCGATTGTACTGGCAGTATATTTTCTTGTTCCGTATCGGTTCAAGAATCTGGTCATGCTGATCGCAAGCCTTTTCTTTTATGCATGGGGAGAGCCTGTTTATGTCATTTTGATGATTCTATCCATTTGTCTGAACTATGTGTGCGGTCTGGATATTGCCGAAAAGGCAGATGATGACAGAAAAAAACGAAACAGTCTGATTTTTGCGGTGGTTGTAAACCTGCTGCTTCTTGGCTTTTTCAAATATTACGGCTTTTTGATGGAATCCGTGAATGCAGTTCTTCCGTTTGATATTCCATACAGAGAACTGCCGCTTCCGATCGGGATTTCTTTTTATACATTTCAGGCGCTTTCCTACATTATCGATGTATATCGGGGGGAGGTAAAGCCGCAGAAAAAGCTGATGTATTTTGCACTTTATATTTCTATGTTCCCGCAGCTGATCGCAGGACCGATCGTGCGGTACGTGGATATTGAGGAGCAGTTGGAGCACAGGTCCATGAACCTGACCAAGTTTGGACAGGGAGCCATGTATTTTATGCGGGGACTTGCCAAAAAGGTAATTCTTGCAAATACGACAGGAGCGGTTTTTGAGCAGATCGCAGCGATGCATCTGGGCAGCTATTCGGTGATGACCGCGTGGATCGGATGTATTTCTTATGCATTTCAGATTTATTTTGATTTCGGCGGATATTCGGATATGGCGATCGGTCTTGGAAAGATGTTCGGATTTGAGTTTTTGGAGAACTTCCATTACCCGTATGTATCTACGAGTGTGACAGAATTCTGGAGAAGATGGCATATATCTCTGAGTACCTGGTTCCGTGAGTATGTGTATATTCCACTGGGAGGAAACCGCAAAGGAGATTCCAGAACGATCACCAATCTTCTGATCGTCTGGATGCTGACCGGATTTTGGCATGGTGCGGCATGGAATTTTGTCGCATGGGGACTGTATTATGGAATTATATTGATTCTGGAAAAATTTGTATGGGGACAATATGTGGAAAAGTGGCCGGGTGCAGTACGGCATATTTATGCGATGGTGCTGATACTGATCGGATGGGTACTGTTCTTTAGCCCGTCACTTGGTTATGCCCTGAAGTATGTAGGTGTGATGTTTGGAATCGGTGCCAGCGGGCTTATGGACAAGCTGGGCTGGTTTTATCTGCTCTCCAACTGGCTGATCTATCTGATGGCAGTGCTGGGATCCTCCTCCATTGGATACAGACTGATGAGAAATATTCAGAGGGCTCCTGGAAGCAGAGTTGGAAAATATACAATGACAGGTGTGATGTATCTGGTCATGTTTGCACTTTCGCTGGCATTTCTGGTGACACAGTCATTTAATCCGTTTTTATATTTTAGATTTTAGGTGAGCATATGTCAGAAAGAAGAAAAACAAGGAAAAGAAAAAGAATCGAATATGTGATCGGAATCGGATTCCTTATCTGTGTATTCGGGATCGGGATCATCAATCTGCTCCTTCCGTCAAAAAAAATCTCAGAAGAGGAAAACCGCGGATTACAGCAAAAGCCGGAGCTTTCAGTCAGCGCGGTTACTTCCGGGAGCTATATGGATCAGTATGAGAAGTATCAGGTCGATCAGTTTATGGGAAGAAATATGTGGCGCAGTCTGAAAGTCGGATTTAGCAGACTGGCAGGAAGTAAAGAGGAAAATGGTGTTTTTATCGGGAAAAAAGGACAGCTTTTGGAAGACATTGCAGTTCCCGATCAGGATGTATTGAAAGCAAATATGAAAGCCATCCAGAGTTTTAGTCAGAAATATTCTGATATTCCGGTGAATATGCTGTTAGTTCCGGATGCGGCGAATGTTTTAAGCGACAGGCTTCCGTTTACCGCTACAGTTGCCGATCAGAGCCAGTATATCGCACAGGTGAAAAAAGAACTGGGGGACAGTGTACAGTGGATCGATGCGGTAAAGCCATTGACCAGACACAGTGATGAGAAGATTTATTATAAAACAGACCATCACTGGACGGCAAAAGGGGCATACTACGTTTTTCAGGAAGCAGCCAGGACGTTGAACCTGGAAGAACAGGAGACAGAATATGCTTCTTATCCGATCACAACGGATTTTAATGGTTCATTGGCATCTAAGAGCGGATGCCGTCTGAATGAGAAAGAGCAGATTGATATTTATGTACCAAAGACAGAAGACAATGATGTTGTCGTCAACTATGTGGATGAGCAGAAGAAAACAGCGTCTTTGTATGATTCATCGAAATTAAACAGCAGAGATAAATATGCAGTGTACCTGGGAGGCAACTTTTCTGTAGTGGATATCCGCACGGTATCGGAGAGCAATCGAAGACTTTTACTGATCAAAGATTCTTATGCGAATTCATTTGTTCCGTTCCTTACACCGTATTTCCGGGAGATCGTGATGGTAGATCCGAGGTATTATTCCGGTACGATCGGGGATATTATGGATACGTATGAAATTACAGATACATTGTTTTTATACAGTGCCAACATATTTTTACAGGACAATAATATAAGCGGGGTATTGAGCAATGAATAATCGGATTTTGCAGGAATATCAAAAGAC